>Ga0209061_1003432_pt1 | contig 17226 bp, 14 predicted proteins | sample Coa_R1_10_FD_187157 | JGI IMG/M metagenome (GOLD analysis project Ga0209061, IMG submission 187157) | Surface soil microbial communities from Centralia Pennsylvania, which are recovering from an underground coalmine fire - Coalmine... | ecosystem: Environmental > Terrestrial > Soil >...
CCGATCAGAACACTTATGAAAAGATAAGAGCCAACAATTATCAAAAGCAATCCCAATTCCTACAGAACACAACAATACAACTGCAACGGAACCCATCAACACTCCAAGCCGAAATAGAAAAACGCCCTCAAGCAAACAAATTTATTAAGGAAATGCTAGGGTACACGCATTAAAACATGCGAAACAATGAAACAAAAAAACAACGGCTAATAAGCAAACCCTCTATCAAACATAAATTCGAGTAAAGCGCCCAGCAAATCAAAAAACAAGCTTACTAGTTATTTGCTCAACTCACCGAATGACGCGTTCAACAAACAACCTAAAGCGGCCAAGGTTCATTCCGACTGAGCCCACCTGTTTAGCCTCATTCTCAGGTATCTTTGTTCTTATCCGCACCCGCAAAGACACGGGAAGAACCAATGGATAATTAGAATCCCCTAGTTGGAACGGCCTCTTGGCGTGATGCCCAAGATTTCAGCTACAACTGGTGGGCTAAAACCAATCATGCCATAAAACCTCCAAATGCTTCCATCAGGCTCGAACGAAAGAAACTCTCGATTTAAGTGATTCAGAAACTCTATAGCTTTTCGACTACCAGATAAAACCCCTCGCTCCGCCTTTCTGAGACGCTCTTTGAATAATTCGGGAAGAGAAGCTCAATATCCTGCCCAATTACCTCTAAATTATATGGAAAACATAATATCGTGGATGCTAAAGGAATCCACACTCCTCTTCCATAAATCCGCGTAGTCGAGCTTCACTTCGAAGCATGAGATACTCTTGTCGCCTATGCCCCTCGCGTTCTGCGAAACACGAAAGGTGACGACCCTATCTCTAATCTCCCTAGCAATCCTCTTTTTAATCTTGATTACGACAAGGCTAGAGTTAACCTTTCTGATCAGCTCGGAAAACGAAATCTTGAGCCTACTGCCTTCAAGAACAATCACACCGTTTTGCCCAAGCCCTTCAAAATCAGGGAGTCAAATTGCTGAAGCCTCCACCACATTTTCGATCTCAACAGTTCCCCCAAAGGTGAGGAAACCAGGGCTCCGAGCCTATCAAGACCGCTGTGCTTCAATCCAAGCTCAACGTGAAAACTGTATTCGGCCACTCTTGGTGGTCAAAAAACACACCTTCCCGAACCTTTGCACCACTAGAGCGCAGCTCTTCGAAACCCACACGGGGAACAATCCAAACAAAACAAAAAACCAACAACAAAGACAACACAACCACAACATAATCACAATAAGCTGAAAAAGTGTTGAGCAAATCAGACAATACCAAGATGACGATATTTTACACAGTAGGTCAAGGTCCATACACTCGTCAGCCCTGCGTGAACAGAGACAAGCACATCAGAAAACCAGATGATGCTAAACGCAGTTAAACTCTACAAGACAACCTTGAATCCAACAGTAATGAACAAACACGGAGACCTAGTAAGGGAGATCGATCCAAGGTGTGAACCTAATAGCCAGAGTGCTTTCCGAGTTTCCCCAAGTGAGTTCAAATATGACTATTGAAGGTCCTTCGACCCTGTAGTGGGCTTACAGGATGCTAGTTCAGAGACACAATGACGTGACGTCATCAAACCCACTTAAAACCAATGGGATAACGTCAGCGAAGATTAAAACGAACAAAGTCGGCGCGTTCACCCATGTTGGCCAGCCCTTTGAGTGAAGGATACATGCGGGAATCTACATACCAAGCAGGTAGAAGGGCTCATGCGGCTCAGAGCGCTTGTTCAGGAGAGATACAAGGCGAACCTGACAAGGCTGAAGACCAAAGCAAAGAACAGAGTACACGGTACTACTCATGCATAACCTGAGGATAATGGCACCCTACCACCCCAAGAAAAGCCAAGAGGACTGGGCGAATACAGGATAGTATGGGTAGCAGAACATATTGGAGGCGCGCAGCAAGGGGATAAGCTGCATGTCTGAGAGAATAGTATCGTGTCCAGATAACGGAATTCCACGCTTGGTCAAATCACCCACCCGCCACCGCCTCCCCCCATCCACGACCAGGTACCACTCGTGTCACGGCGAGTTTGTGTGCTTAACCACGTTACACTCCCGCTAAGTTAACTCCAAACATGAAACGAGTTAACTTTGGGTAAACTAATAAACAGCTGTGACCATACTGGCATATGCAGAAATATAACCCACTCCAGTTTACGGCGCTCACACGCTACCTCAAGATACTCATCAATGAATACCCAAAGCCCCTTAGAGCATCCATCTTGGCGGCCAAAGCGAAAACTTCGAAGGCAGCCGTCACAAAAGTCAAACCCCGACTAACACTACTATGCGCACGCACACCCAACAGACTAAAGAGAACCCTTATACTGAAGACAGACGCCGACACATTTATCACCCTAGCACTCATCTTTCTCGCTGCGGGAGAACACAGGGTATTCTTCCACAGCAAATACTTTAAAAGATGCGCCCAAAAACTCTCAGAAAACATTGCACAAGCACCCATATTCTTACGTCACCTAACAGGCGCAGACGTGAAAACCCTGATAACACTCATCGTAGCAATCCTACTCACGGCTGACCGTAACAAAATAAGGAAAACATTTAAACAACTCTTGACGCAGCCCAGCCAACTCGGAGTCATCGACCTCTACAACACACTCCGCGTATCTATAGAACGGGCGAAGCTAAACAAAGATGTGATCGGTATGCGTGACGATATACTGAGCCTCGAAGACAAGTTGCGTAGGCTCACAGACACCATAATCGAGCCCTTAGCCGAGCGAAGCGAGCTATTCAAAGCACTCGGTGAGGAGGACAGAGCCAACTACCTAAAAGTATACAGGAGCACGGCGACCTTCTACCTCGAAAAATTCTTCTACAATGTGAACACCAAGCTATGGCCCGAAAGGGGGGAGGAACCCGTCTACAATGCCCTACAAAATAATATTTGAAGGAGCAGAGACCGATGTGACGGAAGACGACTGCAATGAATTCACAGGAAAACTAGCAGAATGCATAGGACTAGAACTATCACCCACATCTGAGATCAGAATTAGTAAGCCCCATATGAGCTCAAGAAGCGCAAACGCTGGGAAAATCCTCAGCTGCACAATAGTGGATGGAGGCCTAGAACACCTAGTACTACTCAAGCGCTGCTACGATAACCCCGAATTCCTGAGAAGAGAGGTAGCGGTCGCAGAAGCCAGACGCATACTAGGCTACCCACACTACAGCGTATTACAACTACCAGCACTCCGCCTAAGGAATCCACAAACTGGAAACCAAGCCCATCCCCTAATCAACGAGTGGGAAAAACACCAGCTAATACTCATCGAATGCGGGCCACCCAACACATCCAGAGCCCTCAGCGAACTACGCCCAGCAGACCTAGGAGACGACCCAGAATTCTTCGCCAAATACGGCGCACTCATACCCTTCAACTACATACTCGGAGTACGCGACAGACACGCATCAAACTTCGCCTACAGATACGATAAAAAAGAACTCTACAGCGTGGATAACGAAGATGGACCCTGCGATTCAAACAACAAATTCACGGGTAACGGAGCCGACATACTCCAGTCGATGAAGAATAACCTAAACACATTCGAAGGTGTTAAGGCGCACACCCAAGAGCTTAGAAGAGGCTTCAACGCGGGCTGGGAAAAAATAAAGAACAAAAAAGTAGAAATCATGACCCCATTCAACGACTGCGAACGTAGATGGATAACCCAAAAAATCATGGAGAACCCAGACCACGTCTACTCAGCCTTCGAAGGCTGACCACCCACAAAGTATTCAAACGTGTAAAAACTACCCTCCTTGGGGTCGTACACCCTATACCAAACCTTTGTAAACCCATCGCTCCCCAATCGTTTAAGAAACTCATCCCTCCGCGGATTAATATCCTCCCAGCCATAATTAGCCCTATCCGTGACCACCCACGAAACCTCCTTATCCCTGAGCGCCTCCCCCAGAAGCCTTAAAACGTAAGACCTACTCACAGCCCCCATAATCTATCAACTAATTCAATGATTAGGGCAAACCGAATAAACCTTTCGCCCCAAAGCTCAGAACACATCACTGAAACAAGGGGACCCACTTTACAAAACTATATCCCAGTAAGATACAAACATCCAGAAATCATTAAAGGATTTACACCACCATTTAGAGTAAACCGAATACAATCGCTACCACTAATCTAAGTAGCAATTCTAAAAACCCACGACTACCTTGAATTCTCTCGGCGCGAAGCTAAGCATACTTTATAGTCCACTCTCTTAATGGGACGGGACACGCAGTACAAGAGGGGTAGCGCGATGGAGCTGACATGTGGAGTTCAAGAGACACCGCATAGTAATAAGAATAACAGATTTATTATGGATGCTGCATTTACTTGGAGGCTCAGCATCAAAATGCCATATGGGGTAAAGGCGGATTCGGGCAAGGCTGACTCTTTAGAAATTCCCGTGGCAACTATGCAACTTTATGAAATCGGTATGATTAGGAGCGTAATCTGCGCAGATTAAAAATTTCACACTTTCTAAAAGTATCAAACAGTAGAATCACGAGCTTAATACGGAGTGTAATGTATCTATAATAACTGAATAAACGAACTAGTGTTTTTCGCTTAAAGTTCTTCTTGTAAATGTTGCGAATTTTTGAATGAGAGGGTCAGATGAGTGTTTTGGTCGAACCATATAGGTAGCGATTGTTGCATTACTAGTTTCTAGCTTTAGAGCTCTTACTAGTCCTTGAAATTTTTTGGCCTGTATATCCGCTACTATGCTTACGCCTAGACCAGACGCGACCGCTGTAATTGTCGAGGAGGAATTTTCTAAAATCAGTCTGGTTCTAAATTTCTGGGGGTTTATATGTTCATTTTTAATTATATCTTCCAGTCTCCGCTGTACAGCGGATCCGTAACCTCTTGAGATGAAGTCATATTCTAATAATTCTCCGAGAGTAACCGATTCCCTGTTAGAAAGTGGATGGTTTAAGGGAACAATGGCAACAAGTTCTCTTTCAATCAATTTATTAACATAATAAAGATGTTTTATAGCTTTAAATTCGCCAAAATCGATTGATCCAACAAAAGCGATATCCGCCTTGCCTTCTTTGAGTGCATTTAGACAACTGAGTGCATTAGATGTTTGCACTATAAATTCGACCCTATAATCCTTTTTGAAGGCGATGGTAACGCTCGGTAAAAATGTGAGCGCCGCGATCTCTCCAGAAAAAATCTTTATTAGTGGAGTCGAGCTTTCGAATCTTAAACCGAAAAGGTCATAAGTTTCCTCTAGGAATTTTTGGAGCTTATAGCTCTGTTTTAATAGAGCGAGACCCTGGGCGGTAAGAGTCACACCTCCTGGTTCACGTTTGAAAAGCTTGGTTTTCAAGCTTACCTCAAGCTGTCTTATCTGATGACTAACAGCACCTTGTGTTAAAGAAAGCCTCCTACTCGCCTCTGAAAAAGACCCCGTCTCAGCTATTTCCTTAAAGGTAAGAAGATACCTTGGATCGAACACACGAGTTTGTTTTGCCCTCACAATTTTCGCACCCTTATACATACGCTGAAGAGGATACACCGCCGTCGGCCACAATAGTTGTTCCAGTTATAAATGAAGAATCATCGGACGCTAAGAAAAGTATGACTTTAGCAGCCTCATCGGGCGTACAAGCCCTCCCAAGTGGTATTTTACTAATACGCTTCTCCAACTCTGCTGGTCCGATGCTCTCAGTATCCGATTTAGCGAAAGGTGTGAGAACCAAACCAAAGGCGATAGCATTAACCCTTATCCCATACTTGGCATAATCCAATGCGACCTGTCTTGTAAGGGCTATGAGTGCACCCTTCGAAGAAGTGTAGTCGGGCCGCATATACACCCCCCTGATACCGTTAAGCGAAGACACATTTACGATTGATCCACCAGCCTTCATGTGTGGTAAGATCTTCTTCATGTAAAAAATAGGACCATAAAGATTTGTTCTGATTACCAAATCTAGGTCTTCAACTGAAAGATCCACAACAGTTTTTCTCCCCCTATGAATTCCCGCATTATTTACAAGCACATCTATTCCTCCAAGAAACTTTAACGCTTCGCCAACTGATGATTCAACCTGCTCGATTTTTGATACGTCGGCCCTAACAAACCTAGCTTTTGGCTCCAGCTCTTTCTCCAGCTTCAGTCCCGCTGCTACATTAAGACCAGTAAAAACAACTTTAGCTCCCTCAGCAACGAAAAGTCTAACAGTCGCCTCTCCAATTCCCGAGGTGCCACCTGTAATAATAACCCTTTTTCCCTCTAGACGTCCCATAAAGACTTCACTACAAGGAAACTTATTAATTTTTTTAATTACCCTATTAGAAATATATTTATACTTGTATTAAAAAAGAGACACAATGACCGAAAAGAAGGTTTGCGTCATTGGCTTAGGGAACATGGGCGGCAGAATGGCAACACATTTGTTAACCAAGGGCTTCGAAGTGTACGGATACGATGTCGATGATAAGAAACTCAGTGATCTACAGAAGATAGGTATTATAAAATGCGTACCAGACCAAGTTTTTGATACTGTGGATGCAGTAATCCTATCCCTGCCGACTCTCAGTAGTATTAGGGCAACGCTAGAAAAGCTCCAGAAGAAACAGGGGGCATTAGTTATAGATATGAGCACAGTTCCACCCCAATTCAGCATGGCCAACTACGAATATCTGCGTTCACAACACATGCACTACTTAGACGCACCAGTCATCGGTATGCCAAACCAAGTAGGGAGCTGGACAATCCCTGTGGGAGGCGATCATGAGGCTTTTGAAAACGTTAAACCAATTCTTTCAGCACTAGCATCAAAACTCTATTTTGTTGGCTCCTCAGGCAAGGGGGCTACTATTAAGATAATAAATAATATGATATCTTTAACCACTTGGGCTGTTATATCCGAGGCAATAGTAGTGGCCAAATCTGTAGGGTTAGATTTGCTCCAGTTATATGAAATAATTCGCAACAGTGGGGGCGGAGCCGTATCACCTATGCTTGAAAGGATAAAGAGAGTCGCTTCCAATGACTACGAGAATCTATGCAGCGTGAATATTAACATCAAAGATTTGGAGGCGGCGGTTGAAATGGGTAACGCCCTCGGAATCCCTCTCTTTGTGACTTCAAGTGCCTTGAATCTGCATCTACTAGCCAAGGAAAAAGGGCTGGGAGACCTAGACATGGATGCCATTCCACTCGCCTTTGAAAAGTTCAGTTCCGAGAGGAGTAAGGTGGTACGGACATGATGGAGAATAAAGCCTACAAAGCCGAAGATTTGGAATCAAAGTCAATGGGCAAATACGAAATAGGAGTCCTCATCCTGATAATGATGGGTTGGCTATTCGATGGGGCAGAGATATACATCTTCGGTAGTACTGGTTCTTACATTGCCAAATCTCTAAACTATGCAACCGCTTTAACCGGTATAATAGTTGCCACATTTAACATCGGCCAGCTTGTATCCACCTACATCCTCTCATATGTAGCCGACAGAATGGGACGCCGTCAAGCATTCATATATAGCATCCTCATATACTCCTTTGCATCTGTATTAACAGGTCTATCATGGAATTTCATATCCGTATCCCTATTCAGATTCCTAACAGGCGTCGGAACAGGAGTAGAATGGGGGCTTGGCGCAACAATAGCATCAGAAATTGTACCAGCGAAGAGACGGGGACTCGCTGTAAGCATCTTTAACGGAGGCTTCCCAGTTGGAGGCTTCCTAGCCGCACTCGTCTTCAAATACATAGTTTCCCCCAACCCTATTTCGGATTGGCGATACGCCTATTTCCTCCTATTCGTGCCCGCAATCCTAACACTATTCTTCAGAAACAGGTACTTCAAAGAGCCAAAAAGATTCCAAATTTCAAAGGAAGCAGTGGCAACACGAGGTCTGAAGTCAGCTTACGGTGAACTTTTCGCCACAGCGAAGATGCGTTTCAACACCCTATTGGCCACACTTATAGCCGCACCAATGAGATGGAACACACTCCCATGGCTCGGCCTGCTCAGCGTCGCTTTAACCGCACTCAAAGGGTTCACCCCAAGCCTCGTCGCAGAATACGTGTTGCTTAACTCTATAACCGCAATGTTAGGATACTATACCGGAGGAACCATTTCAGACTACCTAGGAAGAAAAGGTGGATGGTTCTTTTACTTCATATTCGTCGTCGTAGGCTACCTGCTAACATTCGTACCACCCGCAAACGACCGCACACTCATAATGCTCGGAGGCTTGCTCTGGGGCTTCGGCTGGGGATTCTCCCCAATAGAAGTCGTCATGCTAGCCGAACTTTTCCCCACAAGAGCCCGTGCATCTGGCGAGGGATTCGCACTGGGAATCGGATTACTCGGCGCAGTGGCAATGTCATTAGCTTGGACAAAAGTTGTTTTACAATATGGCTACTATGCGGGAGCAGTGTTCCTCATGTGGCCCCTCATCATCCCACCATTAGCCATACTCCTGTTATACAAGGAAACCTCTAAGAAACCACTCGAAGAGCTGCACACAATATCAGATGAAGAGAAAAAAATATTTGAGGTCAATCAAACCCAACGCGAGGCGGCTTAACCAAATACTTTTTATATTCATCGTTCAACGTTATCCCCAAACCAACACCACTCGGCGGAAGCAAGTATTCACCATCGAACTTTTCATAGTCCTCATTAACTATATCTTTTTTAAGTGGATTAGGCTGCTCGGTAGACCAAGCATTATGCATATACTCATAGATCAGAAAGTTAGGTGCATACGTAGCCAAGTGCAGTTCGGCAACCATTATGGGCGCAGCGGAGCTACCAGTATGAGGCGCATAGGGTAAACCATAAGCCGAAGCCAGCGCTAATATCCTCTTTACTTCAGTGAAGCCTCCAGCTCTACCCACATTAGGCTGAATAATATCAACCCCACCGCGAGTTATTAGCTCACGGAACCCGAATCTAGTGAACTCCGACTCGCCAGCCGCAATAGGTATATCTAACGCATGAGCCAATTCCACATACCCTTCAAGATTATCAGGTGGAATAGGTTCTTCAAACCACTCAACCTCCAACTTCTCAAACTTCCTACCTAGCTTTAGTGCGGTATCAACAGAATAACCACTATTAGCATCCACCATTATCTCGAGGTCGTATCCAAATGCGTCTCTTAAAGCCCTCACCGCGGCCACATCATCATCTACTCCCCGCCCTATTTTCAGCTTCACAGCCTTAAACCTCTTAATTAGAGTAGCCACCTCCTCAACGACCTCCTTAGGAGATTTAAAACGTATAGACGAAGCATAAACCCTAATCCTATCCCTAAACTTACCCCCAAGCAACGAATAAATCGGCTTATTAAGCACCCTACCCATCACATCCCATATCGCAATGTCAACACCACTCATAGCCTCTATCATGAAACCCTTAGAATGACCCCTCTGCCGCATCGTAGAAAACATCCTATCCCAAATCAATTCATAGTCAAATGGATCATTCCCAACGACAACAGGTTTCAATATTTCTTCAATCAGTGACGCCATCGCATATGGTGCAACCCTAGTCATACACTCACCAATCCCCACCACACCCTCATCGGTCTCAACCCTAACCAACACAGTCTTATAGCTATCAAACACAATCCTCCCAAGCTCCCTATAATACGGTAAACTCTCAGGCGGAATCCTTAAATCCCTAATTGGCACCTCTAAACCAACAGCCCTTACATCGATTATTCTCATAGCAAAAAACTCTACGAGCTGCGCAATATAAAACTTATTTCCATCAGAATCAAAAAAATTAATAGGCAGCGAACACCTTTCACTGGTGTGGCAAACATAGATATAGTTTTAAAAGGCTCGACCATTAGAACCAGCCTCGGGTCACTAGGGGCATGCGGCGTCTACCTAATCAGCTCAGACAACCACAAAATCCTATTCGACACAGGACATAACGGTCGAAGAACGCTGTTAACAAAATCCCTAGAATCACTCGGAGTACATCCGAATAATCTAGATTTCGTTGTACTCTCACACCTCCACTGGGACCACGCTTTGAACATCCCGCTCTTCAGCAACTCGAAGATAGTCATAGACCGCTCCGAGCTCACAGTAGAAAACCCATCCGACTACGCACGCGTCGGATTCCTATCCGACTACATAACAAAAATGGATGTAGTATATATAGACGACGGCTATAAAATCGATGAAGATATAGTTGTACTGAAAACACCAGGCCACACAGCTGGACACATAGCACTCAGCGTAAAAAACAACGACGGCCTCAACATACTAAGCGGAGACGCACTACCCAACGCTAGAGCCTATACACGAGGGCTACCAGACCTAATATTCCACTCGAGCGAGCTCGCCGCCCAAAGCATATCAAAAATAAAAAGACTATCACCCAAAATAATATACCCAGGACACGACGCCCCATTCACACCAAGCGAACAACCTAAACACATATTCAACGAAGAAATCATTCTAACATACAGAACCGAAGCAGAAGAAGACTACGAAATAACACTCAGAAGACAAAAAAGCAAACCAAACTACGTATAGATGATACACACAGGTCGATAATGTACCTATAAAACCCCTCCACACTCGGATACCAAACACATAACCAACTAACCCAGACAGCATCCAGAAGACCCAGCCAGTGGGCCACCACACCCACCCAGCTATGAAGCCATAAAAGTAAAGGCGGTAAACCACCGATTCATGTACCCCCTAGGGCGGCCCCCACCCCCACGGAAGATGAAAATTCACCTTTAGCAGTGATTGCAACCCGAACACGAATCCTCAATCCTTGATACACAAGCGTAAAATCGTTATCCAATCACCATAATAATACGGTATTTGTCGGATAACCAAAGAAAGAGGAACTTATGGTCCTATAACCAGCTAATCACCCACCCACCCACCCACAAGGCAATAAACACGGGTCAAATATTAGCAGATAAGATTATCCGAATAATACCGCATATTACTACAAAAAAGTCTATATATTAGTAAGGAGTACTCAAGTATGTAGTATGCATTTATGAGCAATGCGGTAACCAATCCTCAAAACACAAGAGGACGCGACCACTTGTTTATCAGCTACGCTCAAGAAGACTCCTACTTCACGGATTGGCTTGCCCTAAAATTAATGAGTCAAGGCTACCGCGTATGGTATGACAGAATCAAGCTACTCGGCGGAGAATCATACCCCAAAGAAATAGACATAGCCATCAAACAGCTCAGCTACAGAGTGTTAGCAGTAGTATCACGAAACTCACTAAACAAACAAAACCCTATAAAAGAATGGACACAAGCACTGAACATCTCCCGCAGCGAAGGAATCGACTTCCTAATACCATTAAACCTAGACGGCGTGTCTCCAAAGGAGTTAAACTGGATGATCTCTGACATAGTGTACATCCCATTTAACACGTCGTGGGCCCAAGGCCTCAACAAGCTTCTAAAACTACTAGAAGAAATCCAAACACCAAGATTCACCGATGTGAAAACAACCCCAACCACGTGGCTAAACACCAAACACAACCTAGAACAAAAAACCGGACAAATCTGGTCCAACGCACTACCCATAGAGGAAATACCAAGCCAACTACACAGATATCAGGCACCCATCAACTCCGAGTCGAACAATCTAAGCGAATGGCCACACTACGAATATGGGGGTGAGATATGGGCCTTCGGACCCCCACCACAAGCGCCCCGCACCCCACTAAAGGAGAATGGTGTACTCGACTGGCGACAAACAAACATCCAACAACTAACCGGAGCCAACATTGTAACCAATCTCCTAAGAAGCTCCATCCAAATCGAACTCAGAAGACGAGGATTAAAATACCACGCCAGTGCAAAACAATACTATTCCCCAAGGGTCTATTAGAAGACGACACAATATATTTCCAAGACTACACGGGTAGAACAACCCACATCAAAGTGGTTGGTGAAAGATCCTACAGGTCAAAGAGCCAAGGGACAACGGTGAAATACACATACCACCTTTCACCAGTTATGCAGCCCATACCCTTCAAGTTCGGCCAACCCGTATACCTAGCAACAATCCGCCTATGCTTCACGGACACCAATGGCAACGAAATATACGGGAAAAGGGTTAACAGGCTAAGAAAGAAGATATGCAGGGATTGGTGGAACCACGAGTGGCTAACACGCACACTTGGCATCATCAGCTGGCTAACACAAGGCAGAGACCACCTCGAACTCACAGTGGCTGAAAACACCACGATAAAGATTAGACGCACACCACTCAAATACCAATCCAAGCTGGGCATCACGGAGGAACCCCGAGAGCAACCCACCCCTACAATAGATGAGAACGAGGAATACAACCAAGGAGAAGACGAAGAGGAAGTAGAAGAGGAGGAGGAATGGGAGGATGAATAAGACGAGTGAGAATCATGGAAGCGTCGAACTCATACACCTAGAGGAACCACAACTCGAATTCCGCTACACCCAGAGAACACAGGACCCAAAAGAAGGATTATCCATCTTCGGACCATACGACGCTGACAAACCATCGCACCCAAAAAACATATCATACGGGTTAATCGGCACACAGGAAGGAATAAAACAGTTCGAAGAATTCGCCAAAAACATAGTATCACCCACCATATCAGGGCGAACACAAAGAGAATTAGACCTCTGGCCCCCCTACCCAGGCTTCGAAGCCGCCTACTCATCACTCTTCCCCTCCAAACCAACAAAGAGCTACACAATAGACCACCAATCCATAGTGAACGCAGCCACAAACTATGACCCAAACACAAGAGCATGGCAAACAGTCAACATCTACCTCGAAGGAATAAAACAGATCACGGAAGGCGACGATAGAGTCGACCTAATAATATGCATCACCCCAGACATCATATACGAATACGTAAGGCCCAAGGGCTACGTCCAACAGGGGCACGGTGAGAAACTCTCCAAGAATATAAGGGAAGAACGCGCAAAAACCAAAAGCCTACTCCCAGACGAAGACTTCCAAATATACAATTACTCAGTCGACTTCAGACGACAACTCAAAGCCAGAGCAATGACATACAACACACCAATACAAATCATACGGCAATCAACCCTAAACGCAGACACAGACACGGAGACCACCCTGCTAAAACACCGAAGAGGGCTAACACCCCTATCAGACAGGGTGTGGAACATAGCCACAGCAATCTACTATAAGGCTCAAGGCAAACCGTGGCGCCTAGCCACCGCTAGGCCCGGCGTCTGCTACGTGGGGCTAGTATACCACCGGAAGGACTACACCACGGAGTCGAACACCGCCTGCTGCGCGGCGCAGATGTTCCTCGACACGGGCGACGGCGTAGTCATAAGAGGAAACTTCGGCCCATGGTACTCACCCCAAAGCAAACAGCTACACCTCGACCAGAAGGAGGCCAAAGACCTACTCACCAAGGTGCTCGAAACATATCGGGAACTACACGGGCAGACCCTCAGCGAGGTCTTCCTCCACTATAGGTCACCCATAAACGATAAGGAATACCAAGGATTCGCATCCGCTGTCCCACAGGGCGTCAAACTCGTAACAATACAACTACAAGTGGATAAGTACTTCAAACTATTCCGAGAAGGCAGGTATCCCATCCCACGCGGAACACTCCTAAAACTCAACAACAAAACAGCCTACCTCTGGACACACGGATACAAACCCAAACTCAAAACGTATGATGGAGCCGAGACACCCAAACCACTACGAATAGACATACAATACGGCCAAGCAGACATAGTGCAGGTAGCCAAAGACATCCTAGGCCTCACCAAACTCAACTACAACAACGCCAAGCCCGCCAACACCCAACCAGTCACCCTAGAATTCTCAGATGAAGTTGGCGAAATACTTGTTGACAACCCCAAAGTAGCCAACCCGAAAACACAATTCAGATACTACATCTAAGGAAACGAAGCGAAAATCCACAGTGGAACCCAAAACATGCGTGCTGGAAGCCGACAACCAGCCGAACACCACCGCCTATCTACTCGGTACACAGTAGCCCAAACACACCCACCCCACCCTTAAGCTCCGAGGGTGTGAAACTGCGCACCCCCCCACATCAACCCTTTTATGGAGACTAGCAGGCGGCAGAGTATGGGTAGAGCGAGCACACCGAGAAGCCAAGCCCAAGTCAAGCCCAGCAAGCAAAGAGGTGAGAGCCCACCGATAAACCTCTCAACACGTGTGGATGGCACAGCACACAGACGCCACACGAAGAAAAGCGTGAGCGCCGAGACCGCGAGGTCGGTGAGCGCCTAGACGAGTGTCGCACCAAGAAGCGTGGGGCGGGGGATAAGGAGAAGTGAGAACACAACATCGGTGACCGCGCCCACAAGCGCCTTCACGAGGAAGGGTCTATAGTTGGCCCCAGTGACAAGGTAGTAGCCCGACGAGGAGAACACGAAGGTGAGCGCCACCGACACAAGAGGGATACCCAATGGAAGAGCCCCACCGATAGGCTGGGAGAAAGTGTGTGAGGAAGCGTGCGCCTACACCCGTACACATTGAGGCAAGTAGAAAAAGCCTGAGTAGCGTGTTTTCCCCACATACCAACGAAATAAAGTCCGCGCTATAACTTGATCCAATAAAGCTACAAATGACGTGTGCATATACCTCGAATGACTGGAGAAAGCCGTATCCACAAATACAAAAGAGTGTAGCCATATGCGGAAAGAAAAAGGGGTAGAACAAAGCCAAGTTCAAGAGCGCTATAAAATAATAGAGCTAGCTCTAAGTGTCTCCAAAAAGTGGCTACGATTGCTACTAAATTTAGTTTGGGTTAGTGGACACTAGGCTGCACAGGGGGATGTTGTAGGCTCGATATTGTAGGGGGATCCTCTACACGGTTTATTGATTTTTCTATTTATTTTCTAATAAATAGAAATATATTTATGTTATGATAGATATCTATAGGAATATGAGAATTTCTTGGTTAAATATACGAAACTTTAGGGCGTTCGCCGACCCCCAACGCATAGAGTTATCAGATATGACGGTTATTGTGGGTCCGAACGATGTTGGCAAATCATGCATCGTCTACGCGTTGGCCTTGTTCTTCGGGCGATATAAACTAACGACCACGGACTTCAATACATCCAAAAGCGGTGAGCCAATCGAGGTGGAGGTATGCTTCACCGACATCGAAGAGGAAACCAAGGATGAGCTGAACAAGTCAGGCCTCCTCGACTCCCAGGGAAACCTAGTAATCAAGAAAACCTACGACAAAGACACCCTAAAACCCAAATCAAGTATCCTGGTATACGACTACGATGACCCCGATTTCAGAGGTCTAAAGACAAAAAAAGAGAAAGACCTCAACGACTTAGGTCGAAAATATAATCTAAGCTTCACTAAATCCGGCCGCTCAATCACCAATGAAAGCAAAATCGAAGAACTCGCTAAATATGCCGAGGCCAAAAGCATCCCAAAGAAAGATAACTGGAGAGACCTCACACATGACGAGGAAACACTAATAGAGAAGCTTCTACCCGCATATATACACTTCCAAGCCGAGCAAAACATCAACACAGAAGGATCCGAATTCCAAACCCCCTTCCAAGACGCCATCAGCAGCTCAATAGACGTCGACAACACTATTAAGACACAAGTAGAGCAAAAGGTTGGGCAAGCCATCACGGAAATAGTTAAAGGTATAGAGGCAAACCTAAAAACCCAAACAGACACGATAAGCGAACTAGGATATACACCAAATTATAATTGGAAGAAACTAGTAAACATAACCCTCACAATCAAAGACAACTTTGGGGTAGAGGTACCCTTAGACCACAGAGGAATGGGGATACGCCGCCTAACCATGGTAGCCTACCTAAAATACAGAGCCGAACAGACAACAAAACAGAATGAAAACCAAATCTACGCGATCGAAGAACCAGAAATATACCTACACCCCAAAGCACAAAGAGATCTTATACAGTCACTAAGCAAACTCAAAGAAAGCGGCAACCAAATCATACTAACATCACACTCACCAGTATTCGTCTCAGAGGTCGGAAAAGACGAAATAGTATTGGTCACACGTCAAAACGGTGCAACCAAGGTCACCCAACAAGGAGGCGTCGACCCAGAAAAAGTAGCGGAAGAGCTAGGCATACTCCCCCGCGACGACCTCGCAGGCTACTCCGCATGCCTCTTCGTCGAGGGGCCAGCCGACGCATACTTCTACAAACAAATCGCCGAAAAACTCTACAAAAGCGGCAAAATACCCAAAAACCTAGATGACGCGGAAATAGGGGTAATCCCAGTCGGCGGAGACAACCTCAAATTCTTCGTTGAGCAAAGACTCCTAGTAAAACTCAACCGCAAGTACGCCGTGATAGTAGATAGTGACAAAAAAAGCTTAGACCAGCAAGTGAGTGACAAAAAACACAGATGGAAACAAGAATGTGAACGGCAAGGTGGAAAATTCTATATACTTAGAAAGAGAGCAATAGAAAACTACCTCCACCCAGACGCCATTAAACGTGCGCTCAATAAACAGGTAAACGTAGAGGACTACAACGACGTCAAAAAAGACATCAGTTGCAACTACGACTGGGAAAAACACCTAAAACCGGTAATCCAAGTAATGACTCCAGAGGAAATCCTAGAAAGAGACAAATATGTGGAAGGGGGAATTGAAAAACACGAGTTACTTGAAATCCTAAAAGAGGTAATAAGTTTAGCCAACTAACCAAGCCAAACCCACCCAGCAAAAACACAGCCCAAAAACCAAACAGAAACTCACACACCACAAAAATACATACTCAATTAAACTATTATTAAAAGCAAATAAACAAACGGTATATGCAAGCTCAGCATTAGACCGATAATAACCACCAAGAAGATGCTCCCATATACAAACTATGTATTGTTGAGATAAAATGTTACTGCACGTAGAGTTCCTGCTATTAGTTTACATGAATACCACAATCATAATATCTATAAAACAAGACCTCAAGAAAATATAACTGGTAAGCAGTTTACAATATGTATATAGAAGGATTGGGATATCGCCCCATTTATGGTGTCCAACGTGGGGGTGAGAGTTCCCCCTGACATGTGAGGAGTCAAGCAAGACTTATATCCCAAGCAACCCTCTAAAGTGAAAGTGCCCACAAATTGGTCACAGACGACTCCACGCAGCGCATGAACCCGGTCACAGGCGCCCTAAAATTCCTCCT
>Ga0209061_1003433_pt1 | contig 17224 bp, 16 predicted proteins | sample Coa_R1_10_FD_187157 | JGI IMG/M metagenome (GOLD analysis project Ga0209061, IMG submission 187157) | Surface soil microbial communities from Centralia Pennsylvania, which are recovering from an underground coalmine fire - Coalmine... | ecosystem: Environmental > Terrestrial > Soil >...
GCGGTCACGGGGTGGATGCCTTGCTCGCGCGCCCACTGCTTCAAGTTCATGGAAGTGGATTGTAGTGTATAGGCGCGTCAGCTGTTGTTAACCCCCTGGCTTCGCCGTAAGCTCGATCCGAGCCGTTTCTCACGTGACCAACCTCGAGCCCATGCAGACCGACTACGAGCGAGCGGCCAAGCTGACGCTTGCCCGCATGAGCGAGCAGCGTCCCCTGGTCCACCACGTGACCAACTGGATCACCGCCAACGACGTGGCCATCGTGACCCTGGCGTATGGGGCCCTGCCGATGATGGCCATCGATCCCGAGGAGGTGGCCGAGGTGGCGGCCTCGGCTCAGGCCCTCGCCCTCAACCTCGGCACCCTCACCCGGTCGACGCTGGAGGTCATGCTGGCGGCGGGGCGCGTCGCGGCCGAGCGAGGGGTCCCCATCGTCCTCGACCCGGTGGGAGCAGGCGCCACCACGTTCCGGACCGCGGCGGCGCAGCGCCTGCTGGCCGAGCTCCCGCTCACCGTCCTGCGCGGCAATCGGGGCGAGATCGGGGCCCTGGTCGACAGGGGAGCCGTGCGCGGGGTGGAGGCGATCGGGGACGAGGACGCCTGCTGGGTGGCCCAGGAGGCGACCCGCCGCTTCGGGATCGTGGTCGCGGTCACCGGCCCGGTGGACGTGGTCGTCGACGGCAGGACGGTGCGCGAGGTGCGCAACGGCGACCCGCTGCTGGCCGCGATCGTCGGCTCCGGCTGCATGGCCACGGCCGCCGTCGCCGCCATGCTGGCGGTGGGCGGGGACCCCGGCGTGCAGACAGCCCTCGCCCTCGCCACCTTCGGCCTGGCGGCGGAACGGGCCGCAGCCGGCTCCCGCGGCCCCGGGACCTTCCGGCCCCGCCTCCTCGACGCGATCGCCGCCCTGCGCACGCAAGGCGTCGATGGCCTGCGCATCACCGACCGGGCAGCCTGAGGCTCCCCCCACCGTCGGTCGGCCCGGGCTCGGGCCGACCTGGCTCAGCGACGACCGCTCAAGGCCCAGGCGCCGGGGAGCAGGCCAGCCGCCAGCAGGATCTTGATCGCGTCCCCGAGCAGGAAGGGCACCGCCCCAAGCAGGACGGCCCGGGCTGGGTCGAGGTGGATCATGGCCACCAGCCAGGTCAGGCCGCCCGCGTAGATCACCAGGTTGCCCGCCGCCATCGCGGCCACGGTTCCCCAGGGCGTCCGATCGAGCCGGAGCTCCGCCAACCGCCCGACCAGCGCCGCCGCCGGCGGGAAGGCGAGCAGATACCCGAACGAGGCCGCGCCGAGCACCGCCAGGCCACCGCTCCCTCCGGCGAACCAGGGAAGGCCGATGATGCCGGCCAGGAGGTAGAGGAGCATGCCGGCCAGGGCACGTCGCCAGCCAAGGGTCATGGCCCCGACCAACACCCCGAAGGTCTGCCCCGTGATGGGAACCGGGGTGAAGGGCAGCCGGATCGTCACCTGCGCCGTGAGGCCGACCAGCCCCGCGTACGCCACCACCAGGGCCACGTCCCGTGCCAGCTCGGGAAGCGTGACCCGATGCAGCAACACGTCAGAGAGCGTGGTCTTCTGCGTCACCTCGCCAGCGTTCAGGCTCATCTCCACCTCCAGGACGCGGATGCGGCTCGCTCAGGCCTCGACCCGGCCACCGCGGGCGAAGGTGGATTCTACTGGTTCCCCGAGCGCTCCCTCAACGCCCGTCGGAGCGTCGAGGGGTCGAGGCGACCCTCGGCCACCACCCGACCATCGGCCAGGAGCACCGGCACCCGGAAGTCGTAGAGCCGCGACAGCTCAGGGTCCGCGTCGACGTCGAGGAGGCGAGGCTCGACGCCCATCGCCCGCAAGGCGGCCAGTGCCTCCTCGCAGAGGTGGCATCCACGGCGCGTGACCAGTGCCAACTGCACCCCCTCAGCCTAGCCTCAGCCCCGATCGCCTCGCGGGACGCCGACCCCGACGCCGGAGGGCCCTCCCCGCCACTGGGCTCGGGGCTGACGAGCGCGAACAAAGGTTTGCTGACGGAACGATCACCTGGTACGATGTGCCCGAGGCGAGGCCTCGCGCCCGACCAACCTCCACGACCAGGGGGCCAGCATTGAACCACGAACTCAGCGAACGCCAGCTCCAGATCATCGAGTACATCCGGCAGGTGACCCGGACGCGGAGCTATCCGCCCAGCGTTCGCGAGATCGGCCAGGCGGTGGGGCTCTCGTCCAGCTCCACGGTCCACAACCACCTGAACCAGCTGGAGCGTCGCGGGCTGATCCGGCGTGACCCGAGCAAGTCGCGAACGGTGCAGCTGGTGGAGGACGTCCGCAGCGAGGAGCTGCGGCGACGGGCGGTGAGCGTGCCCGTGGTCGGCAACGTGGCGGCCGGCACGCCCATCCTGGCCGAGGAGAACATCGAGGACCACGTGGTCCTCTCGCCCGGGCTCGCCCAGGAGGGCTGGTTCGCGCTCCGGGTGCGCGGTGACTCCATGGTCGGGGCCGGCATCCTCGATGGCGACCTGGTCCTGGTCGAGCCTCGGCCCGATGCCCCTCACGGCGCCATCGTGGTCGCCCTCATGGGGGACGAGGCCACCGTCAAGCGTCTCGACCGCTCCCGAGGTCGTGTCCGCCTGGTGGCCGAGAACCCCGCCTTCGCCCCCATCGAGCCGGAGGAGGTGACGCTGATCGGCAGCGTCAGAGGGGTCATCCGCACCTACTGACGCGGCCGCCGCTCGCCCCCCCGAGGACCGGCGCGGGCCGACGCGACCACGGCATCGCCCCGGGCGCGTCGTGGCGCCAGGCAGGATTTTGACATCGCCTCAGGCCCTGCCGTACGGTTGCGGGCCATGGCTGCGGAGTTCGCGACCTCTGGTTCTGCCTGCTGGCGGCCACGCTTGCTGACCACGCTGGCCGGCGTGAGCTGCGGGCTGCTGGCCGCGATCGCGCTCGGCGCGCTGCCCATGGCCTCGGACGTCGCCCTGGCGGCCGGACCGAGCGCCTGCGACGATCCCACCCCGGCGGGGACGCTGGCCGCCGACGGCGTCGGCGGTCGCCCCCTCGACGCCTCGATGCTGGCGGCGCTGGCCCGATACCGGGCCGCGCACGACCCCGACCGCGACCGGCGCGTCCCCGATGACGCGGACCCGAGCGCGGTACGAGCGCAACTCGCCGGCCGGCAGGGCGCGGCAGCGGCGTCGGTGACGTCCTCGACGATGCCGACCGGGTGCGGAGCCGGGCCCCACCCCTTCATCGCCGGGGCGCCCGCGGACGCGGTGTGGATCCAGGGCCTGGCCCAGCAGGGACAGGCCAACTGGTACTTCTGCGGGCCCGCCGCCCTGGCCGAGGTCGCCACCACCACCGGCCACCCCGTGAGCCAGGGCACGGCCGCGGCCTGGATGGGAACCAACCCCCAGGACGGGACCACCGTCGCGGCCATGACCAGCGGCCTGAACCACTTCGTGGGCCAGGTCGTCGCCCACCGCGACTACTACGAGTTCGCCTGGGTCGACTACGCTCCCACCGCCGACCAGCGCAGCGCCTTCGTCCAGCGTCTGGAGTACGACGTCCAGCACGGCTGGCCCGTGGTCGGGGACGCCTGGGAGGTGCCCGGAGGCCCGCACCTGGTCGGCCATCCCCCCGACCAGGAGCTCTTCCACTGGTTCGAGATCGGTGGCTACGGACCGAACGGTGCCAGCGTCTACTACGCTGACTCCGCCACCACGCTTTGGTCAGGTGTCCAGCCCTACTCGTGGTACGACACCCAGACCCTGGTCACGATCCTGGGCGGCCGCGGCTACGCCTGGTGAGGCCCACCATCCCCCGGATCTCGATCGCCCGCAGGGGCGCCGTCGCCCTGACCATCCTGGTTGCCCTGGGCAGCGCCGCCTGCACCGGCCCAGGGCGGGGGCTCGGCCCTCTCCCCTCCCCCTCGGGAGCCCGCACCCCTCCCGGCGCACAGGCCCTCCGCACCTGCTTCGTCGCCCCTCCGCGACGGTGGGTGGAGCTGCTCGACCGTCACCCGGTGACCCTCCCTCCAGGGCTGAGCTTCGCCCCCGGAGCCGTCGAGGGCGGCGTGGCCTACGGCCAGTTCCGTTCCCCTCATGGCGAGGGCATCGCCAGCCTCGACCTGATCAGCGGACGCCTCACCCCGATCGCCCCCTACCCGCCGGGCGCCAGCGGCCTGGGATGGATGGTGGCGGCGACGCCATGGCTGGTCTGGGAGGAGGGCGACTCCACCGCCGACCTGGGAAGCTGGAGCCTGCACGCCTGGGACCAGCGCACCGGGCAGCAGATGCTGCTGGCCCGGTCGGAGGGAGGGGAGGGCCCACGGGGCCAGCCACCGCTTCCAGCCCTCCGGGGGACGGCGGCCGCCTGGGCCCAGCCGGTGGGTGGGGCGGGCCCTCTGCCTCACGCCCAGGTCCACCTGTTCGACCTCGCCCGGGGGCGGGACACGGTGCTGGCGACCGGGACGGTCAGCTCCCCGGTCTTCGCCGGCCCCTACCTGATCTGGGCTCGGCTGGATGGCCGGGGGGCGACCGCCCTGCAAGCCGTGGAGGCTTCCAGCCTGCGACCGGTGACGCTCCCCAACAATCTCGCCCATCCCGGGCCGGTGGGCTACCTCGCCGGCTCTCAGAGGTACCTGGCCTGGAGCTCAGGCGACCTCGCCCGGCTCACCGTCTGGGAGATCGGAGACAACCGCCTGACCACCTACACCTCCGACCTCCGGCACCCGTTCCAGTTCCTCCAGCTGGCCGGCCATTTCGTGCTCTGGTTCGGAGGCACGACCTTCTCGGTCCTGGACCTGAGGAGCGGCGCAGCCTTTGACGTGCCTGGCGCGGTCGCGGGCTCGGAGGAGACGATCGTGACCTCCGACCCTGCCCCAGGGGCCAGCGTCAGGGTGTCGGCCATTCCCATCGCCGAGCTGGGCTCCAGCCCCGGATGCGGCGGCTGATCGGGTCAAGTCGCCACGCCGTGCTCTCGCAGCGCCTGGTTGAGGCTGACCTTGCGGTCGGTCCCCGCGTCCCGCCATCCCACGATCAGCCCGGTCGCGACCTGGAACTCCCCGGCCGGGAACCGCTTGGCGCGGGAGCCAGGGATGACCACCGCCCCGGCCGGCACCTCCCCTCGATGCTCGACCGGGTGGGGGCCGGTCACGTCCACGATCGGGGTCGAGCCGGTCAGCACCACGTTGGCCCCCAGCACCGCCCGCTCGCGCACGATCACCCCCTCGGTCACCACGCAGCGCGAGCCGATGAAGCAGTCATCCTCGACGATGACCGGGCGCGCCTGGACCGGCTCGAGCACCCCCCCGATGCCCACCCCCCCGGCGAGGTGCACCCGGGCTCCGATCTGCGCGCACGAGCCGACCGTGGCCCAGGTGTCGACCATGGTGCCCGGCCCCACCCAGGCCCCGATGTTGACGTAGCTGGGCATCAGGACCACGCCCTCGGCGAGAAAGGCCCCGAAGCGGGCCACCGCCGGAGGCACCACCCGGACCCCAGAGCGCCGGTGGTCGCGCTTGAGAGGGAGCTTATCGTGGTACTCGAAGGGGCCGACCTCGACCGTCTCCGCCCCCCGGAGGCGAAAGTAGAGCAGGATCGCCTTCTTGACCCACTCGTTGACCTCCCAGGAGCCATCGGGCCTCCGCTCTGCGCTGCGCACCTCGCCACGGTCCAGCCGCCGGATCGTCTCCTCGACCGCCTCCGCGTCCATCTCGCCTGAGGCGAAGGCGGCCTCGATGCGGCCGCGCAGGTCCTCGGATGCCAGGGCCGTCACCGTCACAGGACCTCCTCCAGGATCTCGACCGCACGCTGGCACTCCTCAAGGGTCGGTACCAGCGCGAGCCGGAAGTACCCCTCCCCGGCGGGCCCGAACATGGTCCCCGGAGCCACGATCACGCCGTGCTCGGCCAATCGAGCCGCGAAGGTCTCCGCCGACTCGCCGCCCGGAACCTCACACCACAGGTAGAACGTGGCCTCCCGCCCTGCCACCCGCACCCCGCGACGGGCGAACAGGTCGAGGAGGAGACGCCGCTTGGCGCGGTAGAGGTCTCGCATCCGCTCCACGTGGTCCTCGCTGGCCAGGGCCCGAACGGTGGCCCGCTGGACGAACTCCGGGACGACGACCCCGGACAGCTGCCGCCATCGCCGATAGGCGCGCACCAGGGGCGGGGGACCGACCACGAAGCCGCTCCGGTAGCCGGTCATCGACGAGCGCTTGCTCTGGGAGTTGAAGACGACCACCTGGGAGCGGTCAGGGACCTGGAGGGCGGAGGCCGGGGGCTCGCCGAAGTAGATCTCGCTGTAGGCCTCGTCGGAGGCGAGCAGGTAGCCGTGGCGGGCCGCGTGCTCGGCGAGCCGCCGGTAGAGATCGAGCGGGGCGAGGGCCGCGGTGGGGTTGTTGGGGTAGTTCACCCACAAGACCGCGACCCGGTCCCAGGTCGCGGCCGGGATCTCCTCCGGGTCGGGGAGGAACCCGTTCGCCTCGCGCAGGGGCAACCGTAGCACCCGGGCGCCGGCCAGCCGGGCGGCTCGCTCCGGGATCGGGTAGCCAGGCTCGGTGACCACCACCAGGTCCCGCCCACCCTGCGGGTCCAGGGCGATGAAGTGGAGGCTGAAGATCGCCTCCTTGCTCCCCAGCGCCGGCATCACCTCGGTCGAGGGATCGACCGCGACCCCGAAGCGTCGGCCGCACCAGGCCGCGATCGCTTCCCGGAGCTCGGGCAGCCCCTCGCTCCTGGGGTACCTCGACCGCTCCTCCACCGACTCCCGGAGCGCCTGGCGGATGGCGGGATCGGTCGCCTCGTGAGGGTCGCCGATGCTGAAGTCGATCGGCACCAACCCAGCCGCCCTCGCCCGAGCCCGCGCCTCGTCCAGGGCGGCGAACGGATAGTGGAGCTGCTCGACCAGCGCGGGGTTCAGTCGCACAGGAACCGGCACAGGATGGAGTGGCTGACGTCCAGCGCCGCCGCCGCGACCCGCTCGTCGCGGCGGTGCGCGAGCTCGGGATCACCGGGGCCGAAATTGACCGCGTCCAGCCCCCGCTCGGCGAACTCCGCCACCGGGGTCCAGGCCTGCTTGGCCTCGACCGCCAGCCCCCCGACCGCCTGGAGACGGCGCAGCAGGGGGTTGTCCAGAGCCACCGGCGCGGCCGGGGCGTGGTCGAGGACGCGCAGCTCGCCCACCGGCCCCACCAGCTCACGGAGCCGCGCTTCGGCCCCGGCCCTGGTCCGATGCCCGGCGTAGCGGAAGTTGAGGCCGCACACCACCCGATCAGGGATGACGTTGTTCGCGACGCCGCCGGAGATCTCGGTCACGCTCAACACCTCCTGGAAGGTGAGCCCATCCAGCGTCACCGGCTGGGGCTGGGCCTCCACCACCCGGCCCAGGGCGCGAACCGCCTCGTGGATGGCGTTGACGCCCAGCCACGGCCGAGCCGAGTGCGCCGAGATCCCTCGGAACTCCAGCTCCGCCTTGACGTTGCCCAGGCAGCCGGCCTGGAGACGGTTGGCGGTGGGCTCCATCACCACCGCCAGCCGCGCCTCCAGGATGGTCGGGCAGGCCTCGAAGAGCTGGGCCAGGACGCTCTCCGACAACGACACCTCCTCGCGACCGAAGATCACGAAGAGCGGCCGCAATCGGGGCTGCAAGCCCCGGCCCAGGTCGGCGGCCAGTTGCAACATGACGGCCAAGGCCCCCTTCATGTCGGCGGCGCCGAGCCCATGGACGAACCCCCCCTCCAACCTGCCGGGGAGGTTGCCCTGGACCGGGACGGTGTCCGAGTGACCGGCCAGCACCACGTCCGGCCGACCCGGGGGGCCGAACACGATCGCGTCCGGCCGTCGATGGAGGACGCGCAGGCCCGGGAGGGCGGCGACGCGGCGGGCGATGAGGTCGGTCACCGCCTCCTCGTGCCGGCTGACCGAGGGGACGTCCACGAGCTCCAGGGCGAGCCGGGCCAGCTCCCCGGCTCGATCAGCGGCGCTCACCGGCCACGGCATAGGGGCGGAAGCGATGCGCGACCCCACGTGGGGCGCGACCACAGGCATACGTCCCACGCTCCTGGTACTCGATCCGCTCCAACCCACCGAGCTCCCGGAGCTCCTGGAGGACCCCCTCCTGACCGTAGGGCACCAGCACCTCCACCCGGACCAGGTCGGCGCTAGAGGCACGATCGATGGCGTACCCGAGGTCCTCCAGGCCGGTGCCGCGGAGTCCGGAGATGGTCACCACCAGAGGGTAGCGAGCGGCGAAGGCTTGCGTCACGCGGCGCAGGGCCGCCGGGCCGAGCAGATCCACCTTGTTCAGCGCCACGACCATCGGCCTCTGCCCGGCTCCCAGCTCCTCGAGCACCTCGCCGACCGTGGCCGCCTGCCTCTGGGCGGCTGGCGCCGCCGCGTCCACCACGTGCAGGATCACGTCCGCGTAGACGACCTCCTCCAAGGTGGCCCGGAAGGCCGCGACCAGGTCTGTGGGAAGCTTCTGGATGAAGCCAACGGTGTCGGTGAGCAGCACCTCACGCCCGCTGGGCAGGCGCCATCGACGCGTGGTCGGGTCCAGGGTGGCGAACAGGCGGTCCTCGGCTCGCACGCCCGCTCCGGTCAGGGTGTTGAGGAGGGTCGACTTGCCGGCGTTCGTGTAGCCGACGATGGCCACCGTGGCCACCTCCAGACGCTGGCGGCCGGCCCGTTGCTGACGGCGCTGCGCGCGCACCAGCTCCAGCTCGCGCTCGAGATCCCGCAGCCGACGCCGGATGCGCCGACGCTCCACCTCGATCTGTTGCTCGCCCGGCCCGGCACGAGCCCCGATGCCTCCCATCTGACGGTGGTAGTCGTAGGCCCCGATCAGGCGCGGGAGGAGGTGGCGGAGCTGGGCCGCCTCCACCTGCAGGCGTCCCTCACGGGTGCGGGCGTGCTGGGCGAAGATGTCCAGGATCAGCTCCGTCCGGTCCACCACCCGCGTGCCCAGCTCTGTCTCCAGGTTCCGCTGCTGGCGGGGGCTCAGGTCCTCGTTGCAGATGACCAGGTCGTAGCCGAGCTCGAGGCGACGGCGCGCCAGCTCGGCCACCTTGCCCCGCCCCACATAGAGGGCCGGATCGACCTCCTCTCGGCGCTGGACCTCCATGGCCACGACCTCCCCACCCGCAGTGCGGGTCAGCTCGGCCAGCTCCCGCATCTGCTCCTCGATGGCCTGGGCGGGGACGTCAGGCGGCCGGACGCCGATCAGGTACGCACGCTCGCGCCTCGGTCTGGTCTCGATCAACGAACCCGCTCTCGAAGGTACTCAAGGATACCGGGCACGGGATCGGAGCTCGCATCGAACCACCTCACCTCCGGGTCCCGTCGCAGCCAGCGCAGCTGCCGCCGAGCGTAGCGGCGGTCGGCGCGGACGATTGCCGCCGCCACCTCGTCGCGCGAGCGACGGCCCTCCAGGTAGGCGCGCACCTCGAGGCACCCGATCCCGGTCAGGGCAGGGGCATCGGGGGGGATGCCGGCGGCCAAGGCCGTCGCCACCTCCTCGATCAGGCCCCGCTCCATCTGCTCGCGGACCCGCTCCTCGATCCACCGATCGAGGACGGCGAGGTCGACGGCAAGCCCGATCTTGACCGGCCTCCAGGGCGGGGGATGCCGTCGGCGCAGGCGGCTGAGCGGCGGGCCCGCCACCTCCAGCACCTCGATCGCCCGGATCAGGCGCACCGGGTTGCGGAGGTCGACGTCGAGGCCAGGGTCGAGCCGACGGGCCAACGCCGCCAGCTCGGCCACCGTCAGCCGCTCGAGCTCGGCCCGTCGCTCGGGACGGGGAGGGACGTCGCCCAGAGAGAACCCCCGGGCCAGGGCGTCCGCCCAGAGCATGGTCCCTCCCTCGACCACCGGCAGCCGGCCACGGTCGACGATCTCCGCCATGGCGGCGTGCGCCGCCTCCACGAACTGGAAGACGTTGAAGGCATGGCGGGGATCGGCGACTCCGACCAGGTGGTGCCGGACCTCCCTCCGCTCCTCCGGCCCGGGCTGGTTGCTGAGCACCTCCAGGCCACGGTAGACCTGCCGTGAGTCGCAGACCACGATCTCCCCGCCCAACGCCCGTGCGATCTCCACGGCGACGCGGCTCTTGCCAACCGCGGTCGGGCCCAGCACCATGGGCACCGCCAAACCGCGCAGGCGCCGCGCCACCCCCGGGTCGAGGCCCGGGGGCGACCGTCGCCCCACCACCTCCGGCCGCGGGCGGCCACCAGCGGGACGGTGTTCTCGGGTCGCGGAGCCGGTCCCCGCCGCCGTCATGGGCTCCTTCGGAAGTGATGGTGGAGGTCGCGCCAGGGCAGCAGGAGCTGGGTGGGGCGCCCATGGGGGCAAGTGATCGACTGCTCGGCCACCTCCAGCTCGGCCAGCAGCCGCCGTTGCTCCGCCGGCTCCAACCGGTCCCCGAAGCGGACCGCGGAGTGGCAGGCCAGGGAGGCCGCCGCCCGCCGCACCCTGAGGTCGGGGGCCCCCTCCGAGAGGGCCAGCAGCAGCTCCTGCAGGGCCTCGAGCGCCCGCTGCGGCGGGGTCTCGGCCGGGGCCGCGGTCATCCGCAGGGCGCGGGGGCCGAACTCCTCCACCTCGAAGCCCAGCGCCCGCAGGCGATCGGCGTGGTCGAGAGCCGCCGCCATCTGCTCCGGGGGGACCTCCACGACCTCGGCCATCAGCAACGGCTGGCTGGCCGCGGCGAGGCTGCGGTCCTCCAGCCGGGCCAGGAAACGGTTGAACAGGATGCGCTCGTGGGCGGCGTGCTGGTCGATCAGGACCACCCCCTCCTCGCTCTCGGCCACCAGGTACCCATCGAGGACCTGGCCGAGCGGGCGAAGGGGGCCGGATGAGGGGGGGCGCCCGACCGCCCCGGGGCGGTCGGGATGGGCTCCCGGGCCCCAGGCGGGACCAGGCACCTGATCGGGGAGCTGGGGGGGCGGCTCGTGGACGGTCGGCGGTCGCCACGCCAGCGGCGGGGCGGGAGGGGGAAGCCGATAGGGTTGGCTGCCGGTCAGCGCCGCTCGGACCGCCCGCTGGACGGCCGCGAACACCGTCCGCTCGGCGTGGAAGCGAACCTCTCGCTTGGCCGGGTGGACGTTGACGTCGAGGTCGCGGGGGTCGACGCGGACGTCCAGCACCGCCACCGGGTAGCGGCCGCGCTCCAGCCTCCCGAGGTAGCACTCCTCGATCGCGTACCCCAGCGTCCGCGAGGCCACCGGACGTCGGTTCACCGCCAGCAGGATCCCCTCTCGGCTCCGTCGCGAGAGACGCGGCTGCGAGACCAGGCCTCGCACCCCCTCCCCGTCCACCTCCAGCAGGTCATCGGCCACGGCCACGCCGAGCACCGCCCCGGCCGCCTTCCGCTGATCACCGTCGCCGGCGCTGCGCAGCGCCACGCGGCCGTCGACGACGACCTCGAAACGGATCTCCGGGTAGAGCAAGGCATAGGCCTGGACCGTCTTCACGCAGGCCGCCGTCTCGGTGGCCTCGCTCTTGAGGAACCTCAGCCGGGCGGGGGTGTTGGCGAAGAGGTCTCGAACCTCGATGGTGGTGCCGGGCACGGCGATGGCGGGACCCTCCTCGCGGACCTCCCCCGCCCGCAGCCGGATACGAGCGCCGCGGCTGCGGCACTCCAGATCCGAGACCGCGGCCACGCTGGCCAGGGCCTCGCCGCGAAAGCCGAGGGTCCCGATCGCGGCCAGATCCTCCAGCGTCGCCACCTTGCTCGTGGCGTGCCGCTGGAAGGCGAGCCGCAGCTCCTCGGGCGGGATGCCAACCCCATCGTCCGTCACCCGAATCAGGGTTCGGCCTGCCCCCCGCACCTCGACCGCGATCCGGCGCGCTCCCGCGTCGATGGCGTTCTCCACCAGCTCCTTGACCACCGAGGCTGGACGTTCCACCACCTCGCCGGCGGCGATGGCGTCGGCGACCTGGGGCGGCAGGACCCGGATCGTCGGCACGGCCCCGGTCATCCCAGGTGGCGACGGAGCTCGTACAGCACCTGCAACGCCTCCAGCGGGCTCATCCGATCCGGCTCGATCCGATGCAGCTCGCTCCGGATGGGGTCCTCTGGGGCCACGAGCGGGAGGCCGAGCTGCAGCTCGGCCGGCTGCAGCGGGCGTTGCCGCTCGAGCTCGGCCAGGATCTCCCGCGCCCGGGCGATGACTGACGGCGGCAGGCCGGCCAGCGCGGCGACGTGGATGCCGTACGAGCGATCGGCGCCGCCCGGCACCACGCGATGCAGGAACCGGACCGTCCCCCCCTCCTCCACGACCTCCACGCGCTCGTTGCGGACCCGGGGGAGGCGATCGGCGAGCGCGGTCAGCTCGTGGTAGTGGGTGGCGAAGAGGGTCCGACAGCCTAGCCGGGGATCGTCGTGCAGGTATTCCACCACCGCTTGGGCGATGGAGAGGCCATCGTAGGTCGAGGTCCCCCTGCCGATCTCGTCCAGCACCACCAGGGAGGCACGGGTGGCATGGTTCAGGATGCTGGCGGTCTCGGTCATCTCGACCATGAACGTTGACATGCCCCCGGCGAGATCGTCGTGGGCCCCCACCCGGGTGAAGATGCGATCCGCCAGTCCCACCGAGGCCGACCGGGCCGGGACGAAGCTCCCGCACTGGGCGAGGAGCACGATCAGCGCCACCTGGCGCAGGTAGGTCGACTTGCCGGCCATGTTGGGACCGGTCAGGATCACGATCTGGTCCTGGTCGGGGTCGAGGACGGTGTCGTTGGGCACGAAGTTCCCCATCCCCACCGCCGCCTCGACCATGGGGTGGCGTCCTTGCTCCACCCTCAGGCGCAGGTCGGTGGTGACCTGGGGCCGGCTCCAGCCCAGATCGACCGCGACCTCGGCGAGGGAGATGAGGGCATCCAGCTCCCCGATCGCCTGCGCGCAGGCCAACAGCCCTGGGGCCGCCTCGGCCACCTTGGCCTGGAGCGCCCGGAGGATCTCCAGCTCACGCTGCACCCGGTCCTGCTGCGCGTTGAGGACGATCGCCTCCTTCTCCTTGAGCTCCGGGGTGAGGTACCGCTCGGCGCCGGTCAGGGTCTGCTTCCGGACGTAGTCGGAGGGGACCAGGTCCCGGTTGGCGTGGCTGACCTCGATGTAGTAGCCGAAGACCCGGTTGTAGCCGACCTTCAGGCTCTTGATGCCGGTGCGCTCGCGCTCTCGCGGCTCCAGGCCGGCGATCCACTCTCGCGCGCTCCGCGACGCCTCCAGGATGCGGTCGAGCTCGGGGTCGTAGCCGGGCCGGATCGCCCCTCCCTCGCGCATCGCCGCTGGGGGGTCGTCGACCAGGGCCCGGGCCAGCTCCGACACCAGCCCGGGGTCGGCGTGGACCTGCGAGACGAGCTGGGTCAGCCGGGGCGAGGCGACCCCCTCCAGCGCCCGGCGCACCTCCGGCAACGCCTCCAGCGCCCGGCGCAAGGCCACCAGCTCCCGAGGCGAGGCCAGCCCTTGGGCGGCCCGGCCGACCAAGCGCTCCAGATCGCCCACGCCGCGGAGCGCCTGGCGTGCCCCATCCCGCCCTGAGGCGACCAGCTCGGCCACGGCCGCCAGCCGGAGCTCGATCGCCTCCACGTCCCGGAGAGGGGCCCACAGCCAGCGCCGCAGGCGACGGGCCCCGATCGGGGTGCAGGTGCGGTCGACCAAGGCCAGCAACCCGGGAAGGTCGAGGTTGCGAACGCTGGCCGCGTCCAGCTGCATGGTCTCGTCCGGGGTGTAGGTGTGGACCCGGAACAGGCCGGGCTCGACCCGGACCTGGTTCTCCGCCAGGTACTCCAGGATCACCCCCGCCGCTCCCAGGGCCAGGGGGGCCTCCTCCGCGCCGATGGCCGCCGGGTAGTGGATGCCCAGCTGCTCGGCGAGCCGGCGCCGAGCTCGCTCGGGATCGAACCGGTACTCCTCCACCTCGGGCGGCCGCAGCAGCTCGGCCGGTGCCAGCCGGTCCAACTCCGCCTGGAGGCCGCCGGCCGGCAACTGGCAGAGCATGAGCTCCCCCGTGGAGACGTCGCAGGCAGCCAGGCCGGCTCGATCCCCGCGCGACCAGGCGGCCACCAGCCAGTTGGATCGGGTCGGCTCCAGGTAGGCGTCGTCGACCACCGTCCCCGGGGTGAGGACCCGGGTGACCTCACGGCGGACCACCCGCCTCCCCGACGGCTCCTCGACCTGGTCGCAGATGACCACCTTCCGGCCCGCCCGCAACAGCCGGCCGACGTACGTCTGCCAGGAGTGGTGGGGCACGCCGCACATCGGGGCCCTGCCCTCGCGCATCGGCCGCGAGGTGAGGGTGATGCCCATGATCGGGGCCGCCTCCCTGGCGTCGTCGTAGAAGACCTCGTAGAAGTCGCCCAGCCGGAACAGGAGGATGGCGTCGGGGTAGCGGCGCTTGGCCTCCCAGTACTGCCGCATCGCCGGCGTGATCGCGCCGGCTCCCGCCCCCTGGCCGCCGGCCACGAGCTGGGAGGTGTGGGTCACGTCAGGAGCGAGCCGGCCAGCTGGCCGGCGCTGGCCTCCTCCACGTGCACACGCACCAGCTCCCCAACCGCCGGGACCGAGGCCGCGGTCCTGCCGTCGGATGGCCTTCCGACCGCCCCCCGATCGCCCCGCCCTCCCGAGGGACGGCTCGGCCGGATCACGGTCCGTTTGCCCTCGCGGTTGCGGCCGTAGGGACGCCCCAGCTCATCGAGGCCCTCCACCAGGACCTCGACCGTGCGCCCGACCCAGCGGGCCGCCCGCCGAGCCGCGATCTCACGCTGGAGGGCCAAGAGCTCGTTGAGGCGCCGGCGCTTCTCCTCGCTCGGGACGTCGTCGGGCATACGGTCGGCCGCGAAGGTCCCCGGCCGCGGCGAGTACTGGGCCAGGTGGACGACGTCGAATTGGATCTCCTCCATCAGGCGCCGGGTGTTCTGGAACGCCTCCTCGGTCTCCCCGGGGAAGCCGACGATGATGTCGGTGTACAGCCCGAGGTCAGGCATGAGCTGGCGAGCCCGCTCGACGATGGCTCGATAGTGACGGACCTGGTAGCCGCGGGCCATGCGCTTGAGGATGCGGTCATCCCCCGACTGCACCGGCAGCTGCAGCTCGTGGGCAACCCGCTCGCAGGAGGCCATGAGCTCGAGCAGCTCCATCTCCAGGTCCTGCGGGTGCGAGGTCATGAACCGGACCCGCTTCAGGCCGGGGACCTGGGCCACCTCCCGGACCAGGGCGGCCAACCCCCCGCCCCCCTCGGGATCACGGTAGTCGTCGACGTTCTGCCCCAGGAGCACGACCTCCCTCGCGCCCTCCTCCACCGCCTGGCGGCACTCGTCCAGGACCTGGCGCATGGGCTTGTGGGTCTCACGCCCGCGCACCCGGGGGACGATGCAGAAGGTGCAGTTGTGGTCGCACCCCTGGACCACGGTGAGGTAGTGGCTGACCCCGGTGCGCCCGCTCACCGGCAACGGCTCGCCGAGGGAGGGATCGCGGCCCGCGGCCAAGCCCTCGATGAAGCCCCGGTAGGCGCCGATGGGCACCACCGCGTCCAGGTGCGGGAACCGCTCCTTCAGCCGCTCCCCCTCCTTGCCCACGATGCACCCGGTCACCGCGATCGTCCGCTGGGGGGTCTTCCAACGACGCAGCTCCTCGAGCTTGGCGTAGACGCGATCCTCGCTGGCCTGACGGACGACGCAGGTGTTGAGGATGGCGATGTCGGCATGGTCGAGGTCGGACGCCTCCCGGTAGCCAGCGGCCAGGAGCTGACGGGCCAGGCTCTCCGAGTCGGCCAGGTTCATCTGGCAACCGATCGTCCAGACGTGGAAGCTACGCGCGGACATCAGGCGAAATCTACCGAGTCCGCCCGGGGACGTGCCATCGTGCCCCAACGGGCGGCAACCAGCCAGCGCCGAACCGGGGTCGGGCTCAGCGAACCTCCACCAAGAGCCTGATGCCGGTCCGTTCCTCGCCGTCGATGGAGATGTCGATAAAGGATGGCACGCACACGATGTCGATGCCGCCTGGCGCCACGTACCCTCGGGAGATCGCGATCGCCTTGATCGCCTGGTTGATCGCGCCGGCGCCGATCGCCTGCACCTCCACGCGGCCGTGATTCCGAATCACTCCCGCGATGGCACCCGCGACCGCCACCGGCTTGGAGGTCGCCGACACCTTCAGCACCTCCACCGGTGCGCGCCCCTCCCCGGTCATCGTTGCAACAACCCCCGTCTAAACGTGTTCTCGATCGATGCGTTGAATTGAAGTGGCCCGTCCGGTGCGCCTGCTAATCGTAACCAGTACCGAATTGAAAGTCACGACGCCCGTAGCCGTCTCGAAACGATGTGGCATCCCGGTCAGGAACCGCTGCAGCGCAGCCTCCTTCTGGACCCCGATCACGCCGTCCCGCGGCCCGACCATGCCGACATCGGTCACGTAGGCCGTCCCCCCTGGCAACACCCGGTGATCCGCCGTGGGGATGTGCGTATGCGTGCCGCAGACGGCGCTGACCCGGCCGTCGAGGTGCCAGCCCATCGCCGTCTTCTCGGAGGTCGCTTCCGCGTGCATGTCGCAGAAAATGATCTTAGGCCCAGCATGGCTCGCCAGCACGGAATCGACCGTGCGAAAGGGGTCGTCGAGGTCGGGGAGGAAGACCCGACCCTGGAGGTTGATGACGAGGACGGGCTCCCCGTCGGCGTCGACCGTGACCGCGCCCACGCCGGGTGCGCCCGGGGGATAGTTGCAGGGTCGGAGCACCCCCTCCAGGTGTTCGATCTCGTGCACGAACTCCTTGTGGTCCCAGACGTGGTTCCCGGTCGTGATCAGGTCGGCGCCCGCCGCCCGAAGCTCGGCCACCGTGGCGGCCGTGATCCCGAAGCCCCCGGCCGAGTTCTCCCCGTTCACGATCGTCAGGTGGGGCCGGCACTCGGCCTTCACCGCGGGCAGGAGCGCCGCCAGCGCCCGGCGTCCCGGACGTCCCACCACGTCGGCGACGAACAGGATGCGGAAGTCGTCCTCAGCCACGAGCGGGCTCCTCGGGGCGGGTCCGCCGGAGCGGAGGGACCGCCGGCGGCCGATGGCAGGCGATGGTAGGCACGATCACAGGCACTAAGGAAACCAGATCGGGCGACCCCGGCCCTCGATCCCGGTCGAGCGTGGCAGGAACGAAAAAGGAGGCCCGTTCCCTTCGGGTACGAGCCTCCTTCAACTGAGCTGTGCTGCCCCTACCGCGCGTACTCGGTCGCGCGGGTTTCGCGG
>Ga0209061_1003434_pt1 | contig 17221 bp, 15 predicted proteins | sample Coa_R1_10_FD_187157 | JGI IMG/M metagenome (GOLD analysis project Ga0209061, IMG submission 187157) | Surface soil microbial communities from Centralia Pennsylvania, which are recovering from an underground coalmine fire - Coalmine... | ecosystem: Environmental > Terrestrial > Soil >...
CCAAGAAGCTCTGAGTGTCAAGAGTAGAGACCGTCAGAAGGGTGATACTGATCGTGGAAGCGAGGGCTCTGTCACGCGCTACAATGGACCTGTCGATCTGCATCCTGACGCATAGCCAGCCGGAGCTATTACGACTCTGTGTCGCTTCGTGCTTTGAGGAGATTAAGCGGGCAGGTATTGCAGGCGAGGTGATCGTCATTGACAATGCTTCGGCGGATCGTTATCCCGAAAGGCTGAGGGAGGCCTATCCTCAAGTCCAGATCATCCGAAACGAGCAAAATCTAGGCTTTTCGGCGGGGAATAATATCGGAATTCGTGCCAGCCAGGGCAGATATATTCTGATCCTGAACGACGATGCTATTTTGCAGCCGGGCTCAGTAGAGCTGATGCTTCGTAAGATGGAGTCCGACCCTCAAATCGGTGCGGTTGACCCTAGGCTATTGAATCCCGATGGTTCAGTTCAGATGGGGTTCACAAAAAAGAGATTCCCAACTGTGCTAGGGATGCTTGCCGATCTTCTCTCTTTTCAGAACTTCTTATACGGATGTTCGTTAACGCGTCGACTCCGATGCCAGTCGTAGTTGTACGGAATGGGGAACAAGTATGAGATATCTCCGGTTATAGGTGGTAAGGAAAAGCAAACCGCAGGTTAGGGACAGTGGCAAATCCATCAGTAAGCATTATCATTAGTAGCTACAATTACGACCGATTTTTGCGCCAGACGATCGATAGCGCACTCAAGCAGACATATCCAAACGTTGAAGTCATTGTGGTCGATGACGGCTCCAGCGATGATTCCCCAGATATAGTAAAGAGTTATGGGGAAAGCGTCATCGGTATCCTGAAAGAAAATGGAGGGCAGGCTTCATCTCTAAACAGAGGCTTTGCTGCAAGCCGAGGAGATATTCTCATCTTTGTTGACTCCGATGATTTTCTTTTTCCTCATGCAGCCGAAAGGATCGCAGCAGCTTTCACTCAGGGCGTCGCCAAAGTCCAGTATTTATTGCGCTTGGTAGGGGAGGATGGTGAGCACTTAGCTCTTCCCTCTGCCCCATTTGGCTGGGGGCTAAGGACAGAGAATGCAAGAGACTCGTTGTTACGGCGCGGATGGTATAGCGTTCAACCGACGAGCGGAAACGCTTTTGCGCGCTGGGCGATTGAGCGGATATCCCCCATACCTGAAAGAGATTTCCCTACATGCCCTGATGTTTATTTAAATGTTATGACGCCATTTGAAGGCGAAGTTGTATGCCTGAGTGAAATCCTAGCCGCCTATAGAGTGCATAGCTCGAATCATAGCAACTGGATGCGGGATCTCAAGGCCGTGAACATGGATTTCAAATACCATCTGAAATTCCAAAGGTATCTGATTGATGCTGCTAGCCAACATGGGTATTCTCCACCTAAAAAGCTCGAATTTCGGAATTATTTGTACGTGAGATCGCGGTTGGCTTCTCTTCGGTTTGCGCGTGAAAGCCATCCTTATCCTAACGACAGGAGCTTATCACTTGCCTTGCGTGGAATCTATGCGCTTTGGGTGTGGTGGGATGACATTAATTGGCGAAAACGGGCTGCGTGGTCAGTGTGGTTTTTGCTCACAGCGTTAATGCCAAATTCTTTGGCGCGAACACTGATGACATGGTTCTATAATCCGCTTACTCGGCCTCGGGCTCTCCAAACACTTGGGACAATTATCCGGTAACTGACTCCTTGTAGGTTTTAGACAGGGAACCGCGCAAAGAAAGATCGGAATGAGAATCACATTCGCGCAGGGTTGCTATCCTCGCAGAGCGGGTGGAGGGCACCGGGTGATCTACGTTTATGCGAACAACCTCGCCGCAAGGGGCCACCAGGTGACCATCGTTCATCCGTACCGACACTGGACAGATCCACCTTTGAGAAACTCCTATCAAAAATTGCGACATCGAGCGAAGATTGCGTTAAATCATATTTGCCCTCCTCGATTTGATTGGCAACCATTAGATAAGCGAGTGCGGATGCTCTTCGTTCCGTCGCTTGCGCCGGAATTTTTTCCGGATGCGGATGCGGTATTTGCCACCGTCTGGGGGACAGCTTTTGACGTCCATGATCTCCCGTCATCGAAAGGAGAAAAATTTTACCTGATTCAACATTACGACTCTTTAGTTGGTTCAAAGGAAAAAGTCGATGAAACGTGGCAGATGCCCCTCCACAAGGTGGTAGTTTCGGAGTGGCTTTTGAATGTTGGACGCGATCTCGGCTGCAGGGATATTGTGCACATACCAAATGCCATCGATCACACACAGTTTCAAGTTACGACTCCAATCCGCGCCAGGCCGCGTAGAATAGCCTTTTTATACTCACCCCTTGATTGGAAGGGAGCACCTGAAGCAGTGCAGGCCCTTTCAATTGCTAAACAGCGTCATCCTGACATTCATGCTATTTTCTATGGAATTGCCCGCCATCGTCCAAATATCCTTCCAAAGTGGGTTGATTACTTCTCGAATCCACCTCTTTCGAAGCTGACTGGTCAGATTTTGAACGGTAGTTCCATCTTTTTAAGCTCTAGTTGGTACGAAGGTTGGCCCCTTGGGCCCGCTGAAGCCATGGCCTGCGGTTGTGCGGTGGTAACTACAAACAGTCGTGGTGTCTTAGACTATTGCGAACATAACGTATCCGCCTTGCTTTCAGAGCCAAAAAAACCGCAAGCCTTGGCCGGGAATATAATTCGACTTCTCGAAAACGATGAGCTTCGAATCAAAATTGCCGTTGCCGGACATGAGCGTATCCAGCAGTTTACGTGGGAACGAAGTACAAATATGCTAGAGGCATATATCAGTGCTTGTGTTTCTCGTGCCCACGAGGATCAGCACTCTTCGGGGGTGTGATCTTATAGCCAGGTTAATCGCATGCGAGTGCTGATGGTTTCGAAAGCTTTGGTGGTTGGGGCTTATCATTCGAAGCTGCGAGAGGTCGCGCGCTTAGGAGTTGATCTTACCGTTATCGTTCCGAGCCGATGGGGCTTGCAGCGAAGTGAGGTAGTGGAGGCGGCAGAATACGATCTCAAAGTGCTTTCATGCGTCAGATCGGGTCACCTGCAACACTTCTATCCGAATGTACTTTCAATTTTTCAGGCTTGCCGATGTGACTTGGTTCATATCGACGAGGAGCCTTTCAGTGCCGTCACTTGGGAAGTGCTGACCATCGCTCGCTTGCACAAAACTCCAGCGCTGTTCTTCACGTGGCAGAATATTTTTGAGCGCTATCACTATTATGGCAGACTGTTTGAATCTTATGTGTTCCGACATACAAGGGGGGCGATTGCTGGGAATGAGGAAGCACGCGACGTCCTTTATCGAAGAGGGTTTCGGAGGCCCGTGTGGGTGATTCCTCAATTTGGAGTCGATCCGGATTTTTTCAAAAGAATGGACACGACGGGGTTGCGTGAATCACTGGGCGTGGCGGATAAGTTTGTGGTTGGTTTTATGGGCCGCCTCGTGGAAGAAAAAGGTCTCGACACGCTGATCTCAGCGCTGAAATGCTTGCCGGAGAATGTTGTCGCCTTGATTGTTGGGTCTGGACCTGTTCAGGCTCAACTCGAGCAACTCTCTCTGAATCTTGGATTAGCAAGGCGAGTAACGTGGATTCCTTCTGTGGCGTCGCTTGAAGTTCCGAGATATCTGAATGTATTCGATGCCCTCGTTTTGCCCTCGCGAACAAGGCCCAAGTGGAAAGAACAATTTGGGAGGGTCCTGATCGAGGCGATGGCTTGCGAGGTTCCTGTAATAGGCTCGAACTCCGGTGAAATTCCTAACGTAGTCGGTGACGTGGGTTATATTTTCCCAGAGGGAGACGCGGAAGCGCTCGCCGATCTGCTAGGTCAGTTGCACGCCGATCCTTCTTTACGTCAACTGCTAGGCTCGCGAGGTCGTAGCCGAGTGCTAGCCCATTTTACACAGGCGGGCATCGCCCAGCGGACCGTTTCTGCCTATCGTGAAGTTTTGTAGAGCCGTCACACATCCTCTGAGAGGCGCCATGAGAATTGGCATTGACGCGCGACCGCTGTCCCACGGCCAAGCCGGCATCACACGCTATCTGGAGTGTGTCATTAGCGAACTAGCCCGACTTGATCGTTCCAATGAATATCTCCTGTATACGAATCGAGACTTTTCGATCTCAGTTGAAGGCTCAGGATGGCACAAGCGAGTAGGTTCCAGATTCCGCCATATTCCGGGAACGATTTGGTTGCAGCTTGCAATGCTTGGTGCAGCGCGGCGGGATGGCCTGGATCTCTTCTGGGGCACAGAGCACTTTCTTCCTTGGGGCTTGCCCCGCCGTGTTCGTCGTGTTCTGACGATTCACGATCTGGTTTGGCGTGCTCTCCCTCAAACGATGGCCGTTTATAACCGATTGGTTCACCGAGTGCTTGTTGATCACTCGATTAAGCGGGCCGATCTAATCCTGGTCCCCTCGCTTTCAACGCAGAAGGATCTCGTGCGATATTTCCCCTGGATACAGGCGTCTGTGCGCGTAATATATGAAGGCGTGGCGCCGCATTATCAGCCCTGCGATCGGGTTGCTGCGGCGTACCACATTGCCCAAAAGTTTAAGACTTCCAAGGAGTACATTCTCAGCGTGGGGACCCTCGAACCGCGCAAAAATTTGGTAACCTTAGTCGAGGCTTTTTATATTCTGCGAAAGAAAAGTCTCCTCAACGTTCAGCTGGTGATTGCGGGAGCCAAAGGCTGGGGAAAAGACAATTTGCGTCGTCGGATGTTGGAGCTTGGTCTAAGCGACCGAGAGGTAAGGTTCCTCGGCTTTGTTCCTGAGGAAGACATGCCTGCACTCTATGCAGGAGCTTTGGTGTTTGTTTATCCCTCGCTTTACGAGGGTTTTGGCCTGCCGCTGCTTGAGGCAATGGCATGCGGCGCGCCCGTAGCGTGCTCGAACCACTCTAGCCTGCCGGAAATCGGGGGCGATGCGGCCGTTTACTTCAACCCTGAGTCCGCGGGAGAGATGGCCGCGGCTCTTGCAAAGCTCCTGGGCGATCCGGGATTAAGGGCAACCTTAAGCCGGCGCGGGTTGGAGCGCGCACAAGCGTTCTCCTGGGAATCGTGCGCAAGGTCGGTGCTCTCTGCTTTCGGTGATGTTGTCAGAACTACTGCCCCGTCTGGAGGATCAATGAAGACCGATTCTTTGTCGCGGTCGTGCTGATATGAAGGCAGTTTATTCTTCGGGTGTCGTAAGAATCTGCTTTCATTCGGGGTTAAATTTATGAGGATAAGTCAGTCTAGCTTGCAAATGCCGGTGACTACCCGCTCTATATCTATGGATATGCCCGATGGATCACAGCTTGCACTGACGCCCCGCGGCCGGCGAAATGTTGATGCTCTGCAGAGATTTCTGTGGGGGGCACTGATCGTATCGTTCCCTTTCACCGCCCTTGAGATGTGGCCGAGCAAAATGAAGACCTTTGGCGAGCCCGCTGTGTTGTTGGCAGCGTTGCTCGCATGGTTGATACTAGCTGAATCGGTTTTGCGCCCGAACCGCATTTACATTCCCAAAGGCCGCTCAGCATGGTTATTGTCAGCATTAATGCTTGTCATTGGCTTGTCATTTTTCATCAACCATTCTATTAATCCTTATATGTGGCCTGGGCATAATCCTTGGACAAAGAGCGCCAAGCAGATCATCCAGTGGTTTGTGGATGGGTGGGTGGTCTACTTGACCCTCCGGTTTGTCAGGACATGGTCCGACTTTCGATTTGCTTTGAAGTGCCAATTTATTGGACTGTTACTTGTTGTTGGCGCTGCTTTCCTTGAACTTACAGCATTGCATAGGCCTACGAGTATGGCGGCCTCTCTTTATCAGATTTTGCATAACGGAGGGATGGAGGATGCAGGCAATCGACTCAGCCTTCTGGCCTACGAGCCTTCCATGGCAGGCGATTACCTGCTGTCAGTCATACCTTTGCTTGTGTGCGGTTCATTCTATTGGAAATCGAAAATTTGGACAGCCGTGTGGTCATTGATCGCGATTCTATTGTTCTGCGGCACATTCTCGTTCGGTTGCTTTGGGGCATTGTTCGTCGCGTCGTTAGTGGTTGGGATAGTCTATGCGCGTCGCGGGTCAAAGGGTTTAATTGCCGGTGTGCTGGTCCTCTTGCTTGTGGTTGTCACGGCGACGGTGAGTTCCTCAAAGGGTGAGGAATTCCTGGGTGGACGCATCAGCGATATTCTTGAGAGCGGTCTGGATCCCAGCAATATTTCAAATTTTTCGACGCGGCAGCGGCTTGCCAATGCGGAATCCGGATTTAATCTCTTCCTGCAGTATCCGTTTCTTGGCGTTGGAGTCGGGAAATCCGGTTTTTATATGTACAGAAGCTATCCAGTATGGGCCCTGAATCAGGCAGACTTGAACCAATCGCTATTGAATCCAACCGATTTACCCACCAGCTTTAATCTCTTTGTGGTCATGCTTTCGGAGACAGGGCTGATAGGGACGGTTATATTTGTTGCTTTGTTATTTTCAATGTTGGCTGATTGCTATGGCGCGATGAATATAGCCAAGGAGCGATGGAAGAGAAAGGTCTTTGCCGGTGTTCTTTTTGCATTGGTGGCACAGATTATTCACTACAACGCGATGTCATGGCTTGGAATGCGCTACTGGTTTTTCATTTGGGGATTAGCCATCTGCGCTCCGCGATTATTGACTCAGAATGATCCTAAAATATCCCAACGCTGCGCGGTCGTCCCGAAGTTTACGCTCGGCGTCCGGGAATCCCACTCCGCTAGGGTTTTACGATGAGCGGAATTTTTGTAGACCACAGATTTAGCGATTCAAAAGGCCAATCCTCTGGTATTAACTAACAACTATCATTGATGGAGTGGCCCGTTTCTTTAGGGCAGCTAAACAGCGATAGCGCCGGCGCTAAGCGAACTTCAGATGATGTAATTTTGGCATGGTGGCAAGTTAGATTTCTCGAGGTTGTAAAGATGCAAGCCACAACTCGTGTCGAGCGTGAGCAACAGAACTACGATGACGGAAGAGTATGGATAGAAAGCAATCGAGTCCATGGCAGGTTTAGGCATATATTTGACTGTCCTAACACCCAATTTTGCGAGCAATATATGCAAAATCAAATTCGCGCGAGGATGAAAAACGCGCGCGTCTTGGACTATGGGTGCGGGAATGGTTGGTATTCTGCGCAGTTACTCTCCGCTGGGGCAGGTCGTGTGATCGGTATTGATATTTCAGCGAAGAACATTGCCGAGGCCAAGCTACTGCATGGCACCATGTTCGGTTCTCAGAGGGCAGCTGAGTTTCATGTTATGGATGCTCACCACCTTTTTTTCCCTGACCAGTCTTTTGATTTAGTCATCGGGAGAGCTATACTCCATCATCTCGAGTTTGAAACTGCCATTCGCGAAGTAGCGCGTGTGCTAAAAAAAGGTGGATGTGCCATTTTTGCTGAGCCGTTGAGAGATAACCCCGCGGCGAAACTTTACCGTATTTTGACGCCTAGCGCGCATACGCCGGATGAACTGCCTCTCTCTCGCAAGCAGATTGTTTGGGCAAATAGGATTTTTAGCACTAACCATCATCTCTTCTGTGGATTCCTTTCCACAGCCCTGGGGCTGTTCACTTCGTGCCTATTTCAGAACGCAGATAATACTGCACTGCGTTTCGCCGATTCCATCGATAGAGTGGTGATGCGAACACCACTTCGGTACTGGATGAGGTATGTCTATTTAGTGTGGGAGAAGTGAGCATCCTACTGATGCAGCCACGTCCGCCCCAAGCAAGGCTATTTGACCGCCTCAGAACGAAACGGTTTTTGTATCTCGTCCTATTTTTACTTGTAGTCGTTTCCCTTGTGTGGCCTCAGACGCACGGCGATATCTCTATAACCGGTACCGCTGAAGGGCGTAATGGTGTACCTGACCGAATCACGGCCCCCGGCAGTCCCGTTCTAAACGTGAAAGCTTATGGCGCGAAGGGCAACGGCATTACAGATGATACACCGGCTTTCAACGCGGCGCTTAAAGCTGCGCTGGCGGAAGGCGGAAAAATCTATTTCCCAGCTGGAACCTTTGTTTTGAGTGATCCTGAACCTGTCGTGAGTCAAAAAACATCGAGAAGCATTTCAATCGAATGTGCAGGACCAACATCCACGACCCTTTTGCTCAAAGAGAATGGCTTCACGATGAAATACAATTGGGTTATCCCCTACTTTTACGGTTACATTCGAGACTGCAAATTTGATCTCAGTCAGGCTCCGGCAGAATCCGTGGCTATTCATCTCGTTGATTCTGAAGGCTGGTCAATCGAGGATGATTCATTTATCTCCACCTCTTCCAAGAAAGAAATTGCGATTGAGTTGGAGAACGAGGGTGGGTGGTGCGAAAGAAACTATATCGTCCACGATTCTTTTGCTGAGCTAAACCCCGCAATTCTCTTTCAGCAGGATCGCGGTGACAAGTACAATTCTTTTGCTTATAACATCGTTGCCTTTGATCACTTTCAGGTTCCCAACGCTGGGGATGGGATACAAGTTGCGGGACCCTCTGTTGTGTACAGTAATTTCTGGGTGTTGCGGGCCAATATGGACGGTCCCGGCAATCTCGTGCATGCTGTCGGCGGTACTAACTTGCGATACAACTATTACGACATACGGGGCGAGGGTGGGGGCAAGCATGCGTATATGCTGTGCGCCGATCCGAAATCGGGAATCTCTGGGAACGGGACAATATACGCGTTTGGAACCGGCAACGATCAGGGGTTCACTTGCCCTGGCGAGGGCAATGTGACGATCTCTACTCAAATTTCAGGCGCGTCGAATGTATCGTGGCCAAATTGGTTGGGCACGGGCAAGTCTGTGAATGTCTACAGTGGGTCGGTTTCGGTCGACGGAAGCGAAGGAACGGGTAATGTCCTAGGTCCTGACATTTCGAGTCCGTTTGTTTACATGTATTTTCAGCCGCATAACGCCTTTGTAATCGGTACGGTTAATTATCCACCCAATCTTTTCCAATTCACGCCTCGAGAGTGGTTCGACTCCTCAGGGAACGGGGTCCTAACTGGGCATCTCCAAGTAGGCGGGACTAGCGGCCCGACCTGGACATCCGGATCGGGATCGCCTCACGGTCCATGTACCAACGGAAGTCTCTATTCAAACACGATTGGCTCGTCCGGCAGCACTCTGTATGTTTGTATATCTAAGTCTTGGGTTAACGTTAAATAGAGAAGGCAAGCGCAGTGATAGCTGGTGCGCTTGGTAGGGGGAATGAAACTCAGCCAGAACCATGAAACATGTTGTTACGATCGATGCCCGCACGTTTGGCGCAACCGGTCTGGGACGGTACGTTGATGATTTGCTGGAAAACTTTGCTTCAATAGATCACGAGTTCCGGTTTCGGGTGCTTTGCCGCAACCCAAAGGAAATGCCCGGGTTTTCCGCTGAGAAATTTGAGTTCATCCGCGCGACATCGCCAATTTACAGTTTGAAGGAGCAATGGGAAATCGCTTGTCTTGCTCGCGGCGGCGATTTGCTCCATTGCCCGCACTATAACATTCCGTATTTTTATAGGGGCCGGCTGGTCGTAACGATTCACGACCTGACACATCTCACTCACCGCGAATTTCTTCCAAATCACCTTGCAGGTTTCTACGCACGATTCATGTTGAAGGCGGCAGCCCTTCATGCTGATCAGATTATTACAGTTTCAGAGTTTTCCAAACGATCTATTTGTGAAAGCCTGAATATACCAGGGGAAAAGGTGCATGTGATCCATAATGCGTTATCTGAACGGTTCCGGTGTGCACGTCCTGCCGATTCATCCTGCTTACAAAAATTCCGCATCCGTAAGCCCTATCTTCTTTTTGTAGGCCTTTTGAAACCTCATAAGAATGTCCAGGGCTTGCTGCGCGCCTTTGCCGTGCTTCCTGCCCAACTCCGAGATTCCCACCAGTTAGTGATTATCGGTAAACTCGACAGTTACTATCCCGCCCTCCGGAAAATTGTAGAGGAACTCTCGCTGGAAAAGGATGTTTTGTTCACAGGACAAGTGAGTGATGAGGAGCTTGGCGCCTTGTATGCCGGAGCGAAAGTTTTCGTTCTTCCATCGCTGAGCGAAGGATTTGGCTTCCCGGTCCTTGAAGCGATGGCTTGTGGCATACCGGTGATAGCCTCCGACAACAGCGCCTTGCCTGAAGTGGTTGGGGATGCGGGCATTCTAGTTGACCCTAAAGATTATCTCAGCATTGCTCGCGGAATTGAAGCCATGCTCACTGATGCAGCCCTTCGGGAAAAATTCAGCCTTATCGGTAAACAAAGGGCTCAACTCTTTTCAAGAAGGGAGTTTGCGCTTCGGCATCTGGAGGTCTATCGCCAAGTTTTCTATGGGCATTAGGATTCGCATGAACAAAGCGGTGTTTCTGGATCGGGATGGGGTGATTAACGGCAAGGCGCCGGGGGATGGATACATCACGCGGTGGGAGGATTTCAAGATTCTGCCAGGGGTGGCGGAAGCGATTCGGCGGCTTCGAGATGCGGGTTTTCTGGTGATTGTCGTCACCAACCAGCGTTGCGTGGCCAAGGGACTTCTGAGTGAAACCGGGCTCAGGGAAATCCACCGGAAAATGGTGGCGACATTGCGCAGGCAAAGGGCTGCCATCGATGCCGTCTATTACTGTCCGCATGAGGGGGAGGAAAACTGCGACTGCCGGAAGCCCAGGCCGGGAATGATCCTGCAGGCAGCGCAGGAACATCAGATTGACCTTTCATCATCCTGGATAGTGGGTGACGATTGCAGGGATGTCGAGACGGGCAAGGCGGCAGGTTGCAGGACCATCCTGCTGGCCGGCCCCCCTGCGGCCATTCACTCCGCGCCTCAAGCTGACTTCGTTGTGTCCTCCCTGAATGAAGCCGTCGAAAATATCGTGAACCAGTCCCCTCTGTTTTGCAACCCAGCGGGCAGGGAAGCCGGTTAGAATCAATCAGGGGACTTCTGGGGGAGCTGGCAGAGGGTTTCAGAGGAAGCGAACCTGGCGCATTTCATGACTAACCCAAGCCTTTCCAACCTTCGCGTTGCCATCGTTCATTATTGGCTTGTTACCCAAAGAGGAGGTGAGCGGGTTATCGATGCTCTGGCGGAAATGTTTCCCCATGCGGACATTTATACCCTAATTCTTGATCGCAACTCCCTCCCGCCCTCGCTTCAGTCGCGGAAAATCATTCCCTCGTTTCTGCAGAGAATCCCTGGCTCGATCCGGCATTATCAGAAGTTGCTGCCTCTGTTTCCTTTGGCGTTGGAGCAATTCAGGCTCGATGACTACGATCTCGTCATCAGTTCCGAATCAGGGCCGGCAAAGGGCGTGCTGACTTCACAGCATACCTGCCACATCTGTTATTGCCATTCCCCAATGCGATACCTCTGGGACATGTATCATTCCTATCGAGAGCAGAATGGCATGAGCGCGCTCTCGCGGGCTATTTTTTCGGTGAGCGCACATTATGTTCGCATGTGGGACCTGGCGGCGGCGGATCGCGTGGATTATTTTGTGGCGAATTCCCGGAACGTTGCGGCGCGCATCCGAAAACATTACCGCCGCGAAGCTGCCGTGATCCACCCGCCCGTGAATGTGAGGTCAGCTTATGTTTCCGAAAAGGTTGAAGACTACTATCTCGTCGTGAGCCAGCTTGTTGCCTACAAGAGAGTTGATCTTGCCATCGCGGCCTGCAATCGTCTGGGTCGGAAGCTGAGAATCATCGGCAATGGCGATGAATATTCCAGGCTTCGTCGCCTGGCAGGCCCTAGCGTAGAATTCCTCGGCTCTCTGCCAGATAAGGCTCTAGGTGAGCATTATGCGCACTGTCGCGCGCTTCTCTTTCCGGGAGAAGAAGATTTTGGCATTGTTCCTGTGGAAGCCCAGGCTTGCGGTCGTCCGGTTATTGCGTACGGACGAGGGGGCGCTTTGGAGACTGTGAAGGGCTTCTTTGCGGAAAATCCAGCCGCTCCTGAAGAATCGGCCGGAGTCTTTTTTGCACAACAGACGATCGAATCATTGGTAAATGCCATACGTCTTTTTGAAGGGGTTGAGAGCCGCTTTTCTCCAACATTCATTCGAGATCAAGTTCAACGCTTTGATGCCTCTCGATTCAAAGCGGAGATGAATAACTTTATCGAAGCGAAGTGGTTGGAATTCAATCACTTAAACTGATCTTAAACTTCCGTCTGATGGCTGGGTATGAACCTCGTCTCGAGGGAGGGAATTTTTTATCTCCTTCCAGATCTATGATTTAACAGCTTCTATAGCATAATTTTAGAACAAGTTAAGTCATGCGATGATACGGCCTTGTCATGAGTTATAATAGGAAGCTCGTTTTTGCCAAGGGTGATTGAGTCAGCGACTGGCTAGGAAGCGGTCCGTCGGCATTCTTAGCCAGCATTAACCGTATCCGGGGGCGACGTAAAGGAGAGATGTTTGTCCGCTAAGATTTGAATTCGCCGAGGGGGAGTTGATCTCAGATTTCGCGAATTGCGCTGCAAGGTTATGATTCGACGGCGATTAAACACGATAAACTTCTTTCTCCGCATCATCACCCTGCTTTTACCGCTTCTCGCATTCTCCATCGCTGCGTATCTCCGCTTTTTTTCTGGAATGATTCCCCCCAATTCACTTGATATTGACCTGACCGACTACTTCGGATTGTTGCTTTTTACGACCATAGTCTGGGCGGTCGTGGTTGACCATTATGGCCTTTTTCAGTTTGATCACTTATTTGCGGACGGGCGCTCAACCAGGAGTGTATTCTGGGCGTGTTGTGTTGCCTATCTAGCTGTGGTGGGCGCAACGTTTTTCTACCGCTCAACCAGTTTTTCAAGACTTTTTGTGGCGATGAGCGCGGTAGCCCTCCTCCTGCTGGCAGTCATATGCGAAAAAGCTTTTAAGATATTGACCGAACGAGCGCGCAACAAAAGAGGCGGGCAGGCCCGAATTCTGATAATCGGAGCTGATGCATTCGCGCAAAGAGTTGCGCAATCCATTTCAGACCGGATGCTGACCCCATGCGCTGTTGCCGCATTTGTGCGTTTACCAGGACAGGAAGTGGGAATTCAGGGCAGTCCTGTCATTGAGCTTGGAGACATCGGGAAGGTTGCCGCGGCGCAGGAGCTGGACGATGTCATCATTGCTCTTCCCACCTCTCGTTTCGCGCAAATCCCGGAGATTGTAGCCCAATTGCAACACCTTTGTTTGCCTATCCGGGCTGTCCTGGACTGGGGTGAAAACATTTCCGTGCGGGAAATGCTTTTTGATTTCGGGGGCCTCAGGCTTCTGGATCTTCGCGCAAGTCCTTCCGAATCAGCGCTTTATGTTGTTGCCAAACGATCCTTTGATCTGGTCTTCTCCGCGGCGGCTTTGATTCTATTCAGCCCTCTGATGGTGGTCATTGCCGTTGCTATCCGATTGACGTCGCCCGGCCCAGCCCTTTTCGTGCAGGATCGAGTCGGACTGAATGGCCGTGTGTTTCGGATGTATAAGTTCCGCACTATGCGCATGGGCGATCCCCAGGAAAGCGATACACGTTGGACAACCGCGGACGATCCGCGACGGACATGGCTGGGAACTTTATTGAGAAGAACGAACCTCGATGAACTCCCCCAGTTCCTCAACGTCTTAAGAGGCGATATGAGCATTGTGGGGCCTCGGCCTGAGCGTCCGCACTTTGTGCAGAAATTCCTGGAGGACGTGGCGCAATATAACACTCGGCATTATTTGAAAGTCGGGATTACCGGCTGGGCTCAGGTGAACGGTTGGCGAGGGGATACCTCCATTGCTCGGCGTGTTGAGCATGACCTTTATTATCTACGGAATTGGAGCCTGCTTTTTGATATGAAGATCATCCTGTTGACCGTCTTCCGCACGTTTGCAGCCAACAAGAATGCCTATTAGCTTAATTCCACCCGCAGTTATTCTTGATCAGGTCTAATGCAGAGAGGACTTCTTTGATGAAAGGCATTATTCTGGCCGGAGGAACCGGATCGCGGCTCTATCCCTTGACGCGCGTCACCAATAAGCATCTGCTTCCGGTTTACGACCGCCCTATGATTTTCTATCCTATCCAGACGCTGGTTAATGCCGGCATTCGCGATATCTTGCTGGTGACGGGCGGACAAAGCGCCGGGGAGTTCCTCCGCCTTTTAGGAAATGGCAAGGATTTCGGGCTCCAGCACATCAACTACACTTATCAGGAGGGCGAGGGTGGAATTGCCGATGCGCTCAGGCTGGCCGAGCACTTCGCTGACGGCGAACCCATCTGCGTTGTTCTGGGAGACAACATCATCGAAGGGAACATTTTATCTGCTTGCGAGAAGTTTCGTCACGAGCCTGAAGGCGCTCATGTCATCCTTAAGGAAGTGCCTGATCCACAACGATTTGGTGTTCCAGTGCTTGATGGGGATCGAGTGGTTCGCATTGAAGAGAAACCGGCTCGTCCCCCATCTCCTTATGCGGTGATCGGAGTTTACCTGTACGACCATACCGTTTTTGATCGGATTCGCACTCTGAAGCCTTCGGCGCGCGGCGAGTTGGAAATCACCGACGTAAATAACTCCTACATCTCGGAAGGTAAGCTAAGCTGTAGCATTCTGGAGGGGTGGTGGACCGATGCAGGCACGTTTGAATCGCTCCTCCGCGCGAATAACTTAGTCGCTCAATCAGGAGCCAACAAGATGAAGTTGAGTAGCGCCACAGGGGCTGCGTAGTGTACAAGGCGTCGTACGGAAGTGTAAGCGCGTAGAGTCATGGGTGAATCAAATGTCTATTGAAATTTATCCGACTGAAATACCCGATGTGAAAATCATCAAACCCAAGCGCCATGCTGACTCCCGAGGTTTTTTTTCAGAGACCTACAACAAAAAGGCATTGTCTGAAGCAGGAATTGATCTGGATTTTGTGCAAGACAACCATTCGCTTTCGGGGGAGAAGGGCGTGGTTCGAGGGTTGCACTATCAAACCCGGCCTTTCGCCCAGGATAAGCTGGTGCGAGTGACCCGCGGTTCAGTCTTGGATGTTGCGGTAGATTTACGAAAAGGGTCTCCAACTTTCGGTCGCCATGTGAGCGCCCAACTCAGCGCAGACGACTGGAATCAGATTCTGGTTCCCATAGGCTTTGCGCATGGCTTTTGCACCTTGGAGCCCAATACAGAAGTTATTTACAAGGTCACGAGTTATTACGCTCCGGATCATGATCGAGGATTGTTCTGGAATGATCCGCAGCTAGGCATCCAATGGCCGGTTTCGCCTGATCAAGCATTGCTGTCTGAAAAAGATAAACATTTACCTCAGCTTTCCGAACTGCTGGATCTTTTTTGACAGAGAAAGGAGCGGAGGATTGAAGCTTTTAGTAACGGGTGGTGCAGGCTTTATTGGGTCGAATTTCATCCGGTACTTTCTTAGGGCGCATCCGGATGCTCACATTGTGAATCTGGATAAGCTGACCTATGCTGGAAACCTCGACAATTTATCGGAGATTGAATCTCGCCCCAATTATAAGTTCGTGCGAGGCGATATAGCAGACTCCGACCTTGTCGACAGTATCCTCAGTCGGTCAATCGACGCAATCGTTCACTTTGCGGCGGAGACTCACGTTGATCGGAGCATTGCGGACGCTCAAGCCTTCGTTCGTACGAATGTTCTTGGGACCTACACGCTTTTGGATGCGGCAAAAAAGAAACGGATTGATCGCTTTCTGCACGTCAGCACAGACGAAGTTTATGGGAGTTTGGGGCTGGATGAAAGTGCGAATGAGCAGTTTCACATTCAGCCGAACAGCCCCTATGCAGCCAGCAAAGCTTCCTCAGATATGTTTGTGCGAAGCTTTTGGCAGACCTATCAGTTTCCAGTGATAATCACGCGGTGCTCGAACAATTACGGTCCCTATCAATTCCCCGAAAAACTTATTCCCCTGATGATTACACACGCCCTTCACGACAAGAAACTTCCTGTTTACGGCGATGGCCTCAACGAACGTGACTGGCTCTTTGTAGAGGATCACTGCCGTGCCATCGACCGGGTCCTTGAAGCTGGTCGGCCGGGTGAGGTTTATAACATTGGTTTCGGACGTCCTCTAAAAAACTTGGAAGTTGTCCAGCTTTTATTACGGATTATGGGCAAGTCTGAAGACCTCATTGAATTTGTGGCTGATCGTCCCGGACATGATCGTCGCTATGCGCTCGACACAAAAAAAATTCGCGCTGAGCTGGGATGGGAGCCAATCGTTGGGATTGAGCAGGGCCTTGCCAAAACCGTGGAGTGGTATTGCGGGCATTCGGATTGGGTCGAGCGAACAAAGAGCGGAGAGTATCTTGCCTATTACGACAAGTTTTACCATCATCGCGATGCCACTCTGGCGCAGTTATAGCGTGAGTTGAGTAAAGCATCTCAAAAATGATAGAAAATTCCATGAGGGAACTCCGCATCAATGAAGGCGTTAATCCTGGGAGCCAATGGACAGTTAGGATCAGACATTCTTCGCTTCCATAGAGAATGTTCTAACGGAATGGAGATGGTTGCTCTTTCCCGCAAGGAGCTGGATATTTCTGCTGCCGGCGCAATTGGCGCGGTCCTTTCTGACTACCCTTTCGATGTCCTCATCAACTGCACGGGTTACAACAAGGTAGACGAAGCCGAGAAACACGCCACCGAAGCCTTTGCGATCAATGCGCATGCTCCGCAACGGATGGCGGCGGTCTGCAAGGCGCGAGGCGCTCTGTTTGTGCATATCAGCACCGATTATGTTTTTGATGGCAGAAGCCGCACGCCTTATGTTGAAACGGATGCGCCTTCGCCGCTTAACGTTTACGGAGCCTCGAAGCTTTTAGGCGAGAGCCTCGTTCTGCGGGAATACGCCGAAGGGAGCCTCATTGCGAGGGTAGCCTCTCTTTTTGGAATTGCCGGATCGAGCGGAAAGGGAGGCAATTTTGTTGAGACCATGCTGCGCCTGGCCCGCGAAAAAGGCGAAGTCCGCGTAGTCGATGACATTCGCATGTCTCCCACCAGCACGGCGGATGCGGCCAAGGCATTGCTTGCGCTCATCCACAAGCGCGCGGAGCCGGGCATCTATCACGTCGTCAATTCGGGAGATGCGACGTGGTTTGAATTTGCGCAGGAAATCATCCGCCAGGCGGGGATTGCTGCAAAAGCCGTGCCGATTACCAGCCAGGAGTTCTCCAGCCCT
>Ga0209061_1003435_pt1 | contig 17216 bp, 16 predicted proteins | sample Coa_R1_10_FD_187157 | JGI IMG/M metagenome (GOLD analysis project Ga0209061, IMG submission 187157) | Surface soil microbial communities from Centralia Pennsylvania, which are recovering from an underground coalmine fire - Coalmine... | ecosystem: Environmental > Terrestrial > Soil >...
GGGCTGCACCGTCTCGAGGCGAGCATCAGGCCGGAGAACCACGCGAGCCGCAGGGTCGTGGAGAAGCTGGGGTTCCGCGAGGAAGGCATCCGCCTGAGGCAACTGCACATCGACGGGGCGTGGCGTGATCACCTGTGCTACGCGCTGACCGCGGAGGAAGTGCCGGACCGGCTGCTGTCCCGCTGGCGGCGTATCCTCTCGGCGCCGCGGTCGGGCATGAGCTGACCCTCCCGGCGTCGCGGCCGGGCATGAGCTGACCCTCCCGGCGTCGCGGCCGGGCATGAGCCGACCCTCCCGGCGTCGCGGCCGGGCATGAGCTGACCCTCCCGGCGCCGCGGCCGGGCATGAGCCGACCCTCCCGGCGCCGCGGCCGGGCATGAGCTGACCCTCCCGGCGCCGCGGCCGGGCATGAGCTGACCCTCCCGGCGCCGCGGGACCCGGATCCCGGGGGATTTTCATACCGCAGTGACCGATCTTGCGACACACCGGTCCGGGTACTCGTCAGCGCCTGCCCCAGCTCTTACGCTGCGTCACACGGATATGTCTCGGGGGTACCTGGCGTCTGTGAGACTGCCTCACCTGCCCAGCAGGGAACAGGCCGCCTCGATCGCCCGGGTGCACATGACGTGCCCAGCAGCAACCGAGCCGAGGGGAGGACCGTTGAGCAGCGCGCTCCTCTTTGCCGCCATCGTGGCGCTCTGGGCTGGCGCGCTCGTCCCCCTCTGGCTGAGACGCGACGCTGCGCGAGAAGACGACGCGCGAGAAGACGACGCCGGAACGCGGGATGTTCCCTACCGGCCGGACGTGGCCGTTGCGGAGGGGACGACAGCGGAACCTGGTTCTTCCGGACAGGAACCGGTCGTTCCCGCCGAAGACTGTGCTTCCCGCACGGGGGGGTCGTCGTTTTCCGTGGATGAACGCGGCGCCCCAGGGAATGAGCCGGGCATGCGGTACGCGGGTACCGGCACCGACGGCCGGGGGCACGAACCGCCCATGAGCAGCCACGGGCTGCCTGCAGTCCCCGTGCCGCCCCTGGCAGGGCCTGCCACGGGAGGGATTCCCGCGGCGGGGACGCCGCGCGCGTCCGCGCCGCCGGGCAGTCCGCCGCGGGGCAACGGGGGCAGGGAACGCGGCAGTCAGGACCACCCTGGCGCACGGCCACAGCGCGGAGGCGCCCGCCCCGGCGGCGCCCGCCCCGGTGATACCCGCGCCGGCGGCGCCCGCCCCGGTGATACCCGCGCCGGCCGTTACCGCGACGAGAGGCGTGCCCGGGTCATGGCGGCCCGTCGGCGATTGCTCATGATGCTCGCAGCGCTCACCAGCCTGGCGGTGGCGTTCGCGGTCTTCCGTGTCGTCTCCTGGTGGGTTGTCACAGCACCTGCCCTGCTCCTTCTCACCTACCTCGTGCTGCTCCGTGAGGCATCCCGCATGGACGCGGAGCTGAGGCAGCGCCATACGCACGCTCACTCGGCTGCGCCCGCCCGCACTGCCCGCGCAGGGGCGGCCGCTCCGGCACGGGGCGCGCCCACCCCTGGCCGCGCTGCGGCTGCCGCGCCTGGCCCCGCGGCCGCCATTCCCGGCCGAGCGGAGGCCACCGCGCCTGCCGGCGCGGATGCCGTAGCAGGGCCGCCAGCCACGGAACATGGGGCCGCGGCTGACGCCGATGTCGTTGCCATCCCCGCACCAGCCGACGACGAGCTCTACGACCAGTACGCGGACGCGAGGCTCCGCGCCGTCGGTGATTAGCCGAGGGCCGGCCGTCTTCGCCGGCCGTGCTGCGGGGGACGCAGGCGCAGCGGATGTGGCCCTGCCGCCGCGGGATGAGCGAACAGCACTGCGGATTTGCTAGGCTGGCTCACGGTCCCGGGGCTGTAGCGCAGTCCGGTAGCGCACCTCGTTCGCATCGAGGGGGTCAGGGGTTCAAATCCCCTCAGCTCCACCCAGCTCAGAGCCAGGTTCCGATCTTGAATCTGGTGGCCGTAAGACCCTGGACAGCACAGAAGTACGGCAACGCTGGTCACCGACCTGCTCCCCCAGCCGTCGCAGAGCGTCCCGGGTCAGGTCGTCGGGAACCTCGGTGTAGACCTCCATCGTGACCGCGATCTTGCTGTGCCGCAGGATCTGCATGGGCACGCGCGGGTGCACGCCCAGCGCAGCCAGCAGGTGCCGCACGTCTTCCTCGTTCCGCGCCCAGGGATCCTGGGCACCCCGGCCTTGACGATGCAGCGATCGAAGCTGCGATGGAAGTTCCAGGGTTCGATCGGTGTGCCGCGACGGGCGGTGACCACCAGAGCCGTGTGAATCCAGGCGCCGCCGGCTCTGGCCCGGCCGGCTTCCTGCTGTTCATGGCGGAGCCTGAGGGCTGTAACACATGGCGCGGGTAGCGGCAGCGGGGCCTTCGAGAATTCGGTCCTGGCGGAGCGGCGGACGAGGTGAGCTGCCAGCGCGCTGGATCCGCTCACCGACGTACAGCTCAGCAGTGTCAAGGTTGACCAGTTCCCAGGTCAGCCAGCGTCGGCGCCGGTGTCTTGCTCCGGTGCCATGGCCCGCAGCCAGGCATGCACGATCTCGTCGACCAGCTCGGGTTGCGGTGTGCCGAAGCCGGTCAGTGCCTCGGCTAGCGGCCGGGTGAGCAGGTGGATGACGATCGGGCCGGCCAGCAGCTGGATGGCCAGCACGGGGTGCATGCGCCGCAGCCGGCCCGCCTGCATCTGGCTGCTCAGGTAGCCGGCAAGGTCGGGGAGTCCCCGGGCCATGCTCTGCCGCATGCCTTCGGCGGTGTCGGGGTCGCCCTGCAGCAGTTCGGACACCATGCGCAGCAGCAGGCCGGCCCGGTCTTGCACGGCTCCGGCGATGGCCTGGGCGACCGCGGGCATCACGTCGTCCGGGTGGCCTCCGGGCATGGCGTCGATGACGTCGGCCACCGGTTCCCATGGTGAAAAGGCCCGGATCAGCTCGCCGAACAGCGCCGGTTTGCCGGGGAACAGGCGGTAGAGCGTGGCGCGCGATACCCCGGCGGCCGCGGCGAGCTCGTCCATGGACAGCCCCGCCAGCCCCCGGCGGCCGACCTGATCCAGCGCGACGTCCAGGACGCGCTGCCGGGTACTCGGTTGCGGTGCGCAGCCCGCTTCGCGCAGCAGTGCCTGGCGGCTGCCGAACAGCCGGTACAGGGTGCGCACGGCGACGCCCGCTGCCGCAGCGAACTCCTCCATGGTGGGCTGCTGCCCGCCCGCGCAGGCGCGCCGGGCGGCGGCCAGGACGTCATCGCGTGACGTTTCGGCAGCCATGACGCTATATTAGATGAGACATCTCGTCTCATGCCATGTCAGATTGGGGGCCGGCCATGGGCGGTACACGCAACCCGGGCAAGAACGCCGGCAGCCGCCGGCACCCCGCGGGCCGGGCGGCCGCTGCATGGGGTCTGCTGGCCAGCCTGCTGTTCCTGCGCCGCCGCAGCTCTGGCCGCCTTCGCTGGTACCGGGTGGTCTACTGGCTCGCGTACCGCCTGGGGCTGACCATCTGGCGACGGCCTGCGCCGCTTGCCGATCTGGTCGCGCTGATCGAAGGGCCTTCGCCGCTCCCGGCGGGGCGCGCCCTGGACCTGGGCTGCGGCACCGGCACCGACACCGTTTACCTCGCTGCCCACGGCTGGGATGTCACCGGCGTCGACATGGTGCCCAGGGCGCTGGCCATCGCCCGCCGCGACGCCACCGCCGCTGGCGTCGGCCCGCGCCTGGTCCACGGCGACGTGACCCGCCTGCACGAACTTGGCATCGGTGACGGCTACACCCTGGTGCTGGACTTCGGCTGCTTCCACACCCTGCCCGAAGACCGGCGGTCCGCTTACGTCACCAGCGTCTCCCGGGTGGCCGCGCCGGGAGCGACGCTCCTGATGTACGGTTTCACCCGGCCGCCCAGGGCCGCCCCCATGCACGCCGGGATCACGACGGATGAGGTGCAGCGGCGCTTCAGCCGCGCCGGCTGGGAACTGGTCGATGCACAGCGCGCGCCGGCCGAGACGACCGGCGTCGCCGTACCCCGGGCCGACGACCGTTTCGAACTCTGGCGCTACCGGCTCTGCCGTGTCCCGGCCTGACCGCCTCCTTCACGCCCGGTCCCGAGACCACGCGCCTCGCTCCATGACCAGCCGGCGGGGCCCAGCGTGATGGCCGCCAGCGGGCAGATCCCCGGGGCTGCCGGCAGACACCGGGCGTGGCCGGACGGCTCGTGCGGGGCTTCCCGGGCGGTGATGAGCCTGCCGGGAACGGCCAGCAACCAGGCCAGCCGCGGGTAGCGAACCCAGCCCGCGGTGCAGAACTCCGGCAGCCGGCCGATGACCGTCCCAGCCTGGCTGATCTTCCGCAGCTCGGGGGCGAACACTATCGCGACCGCGACGCTCACGCTTGCCACCTGGCGGTGCGGCGAGGGATTAGGGTATGCCGACGGTGGGGCTGCGGCGTTCGATGAGCACCACGTCGCGCCAGGTTCCGTGGTGGCGGCCGGTGCGCTGGCGGGTGCCGACGGTGCGGAACCCGGCCTTGGCGTGCAGGCGCAGGCTGGTGGTGTTCTCGGGGAAGACACCGGATTGGATGGTCCAGATCCCGGCGGTCTGGGTGGAATCGATCAGGGCCCGCAGCAGTGCGGCGGCAATGCCGCGGCCGCGGTGACCGGGATGGACGTAGACGCTGTGCTCGATGACGCCGGCGTAGGCACATCGGCCGGAGACGGGGCGGCGGCGATCCAGCCCAGGACCTGGCCGGTGGTGGTGTCGGCGGCGACATGCCGGCGCAGCGGCAGCTTGGCCGTGTCGAACGCCTGCCAGGTGGGGTCGGTGGTCTCGAAGCTGGCGTTGCCGGCGTCGAGTCCGGCCTGGTAGATCGCCACCACGTGCGCAGCGTCGCCGGGGCGCATGGGCCGGATGGTGATGCCGGGCGGGGCGGCGGGTTTACCCTCCTGGATGACCGCCGCGTGCAGGCCCCCGGTGGCCTGGTGGGTGCCGGTGATGGTCGCGGTGGTGCACCCGGCGGCCAGGAGAGCCTGGCGGTATCCGGAGGCGGTGAGGGCACCGGTGCCGCTCCGGCGTGCCCGGGCGGCGCCAGTACCGGGCTGTCAGGTAGCGGCCTGGGTGAGTTCGGTGACCAGCGCACGGACCCGGCGTTCGATCTCGTCGCGGATGAGCCGCACGGCCTCGATGGGCTGGCCGGCCGGGTCGGGCAGGTCCCAGTCCAGGTAGCGCTTGCCGGGGAAGACCGGGCAGGAATCGCCGCAGCCCATCGTGATCACCACGTCGGAGTCCTGCACGTCGGCGGGGGTCAGCTCCTTCGGCTGGTGGCCGGAGATGTCGATGCCCGCCTCGGCCATCACCTGGATGGCGACCGGGTTAACCTCGCTCGCTGGCAGCGACCCGGCCGAGCGCACCTCCACGCGGCCAGCGGCCAGGCGGGTGAGCCAGCCGGCCGCCATCTGCGACCGGCCGGCGTTGTGCACGCACACGAACAGCACCGACGGTTTACCGGACATGGGAACTCCTTCTAGCAGGGTTGCAGGCACGCTGGTCAGGCACAGGCATGGGGACGCTGGCCGCGTTCGCAGGCATCCCGGGCCGCTCCCGCCCCGGCGCACATCCGGCAGCGGAGGGTGCGGGCGGCGACGGCGGCGGGCCGCCGGCGGGGCACCGTCCCGCCGCCCGCGGTGCAGGTCAGTGTCCGGGGGCTGAGCACGGCATGGTCCAGGCACACGGCGGCGCCGCAGCCGGCGCATACCCCGATCGCCGCCACATCGCTGCCGCGGGCGGCGCAGTCCAGGCACATCATCGCCGTGCCTCCTCCTGCGCAGCGGATGCGGGGCCCCTGGCCGCGCTAGCCCCGGTGCCGGCGAAGGGGAGGCGGCGGCGGGCCCACAGCGCGGCGTAGACCAGGGCGACCAGGACGGGAACCTCGATCAGCGGGCCGACGACACCGGCCAGGGCCTCCCCGGAGGTGGCCCCGAACACGCCGATCGCCACCGCGATTCCCAGCTCGAAGTTGTTGCCGGCGGCGGTGAACGCCAGCGTCGCCGTCCGCGGATACGGCAGGCGCAGCGCCCGGCCGAGGGCGAACGAGCCGGTCCACATGAGGGCGAAGTAGCACACCAGCGGGGCGGCGATGCGCACCACGGCCAGCGGGTCGCCGGTGATCTCCCTGCCTTGCAGGGCGAACAGCACCACCACGGTGAACAGCAGCCCGTACAGGGCGGCCGGGCCGATCTTCGGCAGGAACGTCTGCTCATACCAGGCCCGGCCGCGGGCCTTCTCCCCGGCCCGGCGGGTCAGGTAGCCGGCCGCCAGCGGGATGCCCAGGAAGATGCCCACCGATTCCGCGATAAGGGCCACCGAGATGTGCAGTCCGGCGGTGGGCAGCCCCAGCCAGCCCGGCAGCACGACCAGGTAGAAATACCCCAGCCCGGCATAGGCGGCGATCTGGAACAGCGAGTTCAATGCGACCAGCACGGCGGCGGCTTCCCGGTCCCCGCCGGACAGGTCGTTCCAGATCAGCACCATCGCGATGCACCGGGCCAGCCCGACGATGATCAGCCCGGTCCGGTAGGCCGGCTGGTCCGGCAGCAGCGCCCAGGCCAGGGCGAACATCACCGCCGGGCCAGCCACCCAGTTCAGCATCAGCGAGGAGGCCAGCATCCGCCGGTCGGCGGCCACCCGGCCCAGCTCCCCGTAGCGCACCTTGGCCAGCACCGGGTACATCATCACCAGCAGCCCGGTGAAGATCGGCGCCGACACTCCCCGCGTCACCTGGGCTGAGTCGAGTGCCTGGCTGGCGCCGGGTACGAGCCGTCCCAGCAGCAGCCCGGCTGCCATCGCCGCCCCGATCCAGGCCGGCAGCCACCGGTCAAGGAACGACAGCCGGCCCAGCACCGGGGCGGCGGCAGGATCACCGGCGCGCGCGGACGGCGCAGTCTGCGTGCCGGCCATCAGCAGGGCCTCCTGCGGTTACTCGCGCAGGTGGCGCGGGCGGTGGCGGCCAGGTCGCCGAGGTATGCCGCGGCCGCCTCCAGGGCACCGGGCCAAAGCCGGTAGCAGGTGAACCGGCCACACGGCCCGGCCTCCACCCAGCCCGCCTCCCGCAGCACCTTCAGGTGGTGGGAGATCGTCGGCCCGGTCAGCTCGAAGGCCCCGGCCACCTCGCACACGCACGCCTCCCCGCCCGGGTGCGAGGCGATCAGCGACAGCAGCCGCAGCCGCACCGGGTCAGCCAGCGCCTTGAACATCCCCGCGAGTTCTTCCGCCTGCGCCTTGCTCAGCGGCCCGGCTGCCAGCGGCGGGCCGCACGCCTCCATCGCCGCCAGCGGCGGGCCTTCCGTCTGCATGGGCATGCCGCTATCTTGACATATCACTACTTAGATGAATGCCTAATCTGCAACTGGTCCGGTAGTTCCCTATTCAGCGAGGCAGAGATGTCACGCATCCGGCTCGCACCGCGGGCCGGCGACCCCCGGGGGCCGGCGGGCTCCTGCACCAAGCTGCCCGGCACCGCCCCCGTCCATGGAATGGCGCCAATTCCTGCCCTGGCCGTGCAGGTGCCTGGAAGCGGTGCCCGCCCGCCGGCTAGCCCTTGCTGACTTCCTCCCGGGCGCCGGCTGGCGCGGCGGCGGCGCGGCGGCTGGCGGGCCGGAGCAGCGCCTCGGCCAGGGTCAGCACCGTTTCCTCAAGTGAGCTGAGCCGGATCGCCACGCCGGCCTGGGAATCGTCGACGATCTTCGAGACGGCCGCCTCGATCTCCGCGTGTGCCGGGCGGGAACGCAGCTCACCGGTGAGCGATGCGAGGGCCTCGGTGAGGTGCTTCTCCAGCCCGATGAGCCTGGTGTCCACGGCACCGATGCGGTCGGCGGCGGCACCGAGCCTGTTGTCGATGGCACCGACGCGGTCGTCCGTGTCACCGAGCCGCTCGCCGAGCCCGTCGAACCGGCCCTGCGCAACCTGAAGCTGGCCGCCGAGCAGGTCTGCCTGCTCGCGGAGGGCCGCCACGCCCGCGGCGATCCCGCCCGCCTTCTCCGCCATCCCCGCCAGGCTCTGCTCCAGCCGTGCCGAATTCTGCTCCAGCGCGGCCGGCACCGCCGCCGTGCCCTGTTCGACCTTGGCGGCCAGGGCGGTGAACCCCTGGTCGGCCCGTCCCTTGACGGCCGTCATCTCCTTGCCGAGATATCCCGCCTGCTGCGAAAGTTCCGCGATGGCCTTGTCGAGGCGGCTGAATCTGGCAGCGGCTGCCTCCATGCTCTGCTGCAGCCTGGCCCCGTTCTGATGGAGGGCGGCCAGGCGCTTCTCCTGCGCCTGCAGCGTCTCGGCCTGCGCCTGCAGCGTCTCGGCCTGCGCCTGCAGCGCTCCGATCTGCCCGGCGAGAGCCTCGGTCCGGGCCTGCAGCGCCTCGATCTGCCCGGCGAGCGACACGGCCCACCGCGGAGGGGTTTGGCTGGCATCGTCAAGCCGGCGGAACAAGCTGTCGATCTGGGCCGCGATATTGGCTGATTCCCGCTCGCCGGCGTCCTTGACCAGCCATTCCAGCCCTTCGAGGTGCTTGCGGACCTCCTCGATGGCGGCGGCGTTCGACTGCTGGTCCAGCATATGGTCCTGGACGGTCCTGGCGAGCAACTCGCGCATGCGATCGGCGGCGCCCGGCTGGCTGCCCTGGGACAGGATGTGGTTGGCGCGCTGGTCCATAGCGGGATGCTCCTTCGGGGGAGTCGGGGGGAGGGCACGGGAACCGCGGCCTGCCAGCGACCGCGGGTGCGTCTACATTAATAGCACTAAGTAATCATGTGCGCACGGCATGACATAACCCGCCATGCCTGGCGGGTTCCCTGCCATGGGGGCAAAGGGCCGCTGGCGACGCGGGGGGCTGCCGGGCCGAAGGGGCCGCTGGTGACGCGGGCATACCGGTGACGCAGGCATTGCCGGGGCGGAGGGGCTGCCGGTGACGCGGGCGCCGCAGGGCCCGGTTACAGTTGAGCGCCGTGCGCACGCTCCCGTGCGCGTGCCGCCCGCGACCGGATCGCCCGGCACCCGTGTTTGACGAGGCCGCGCAGTGCCGCTACTGTTCGGAATTGGCACTCTCTAAGGTAGAGTGCTAACGCGACGAGGCAGGTCTGGCACCCGCGACGGCAGGCCGCCGTGCTCGCCCTCTGTAGCAACTCACCAACAGCCTTTCCGGAGGGGGAGGTCAGATCGTGACGACCGCTACCAAGGTTGTTCTCAAGCCGCTTGAAGACCGGATCGTAGTCAGCCCGCTGGAGGCGGAGCAGACCACGGCGTCCGGCCTGGTGATCCCGGACACCGCCAAGGAAAAGCCCCAGGAGGGCAAGGTTCTGGCGGTTGGCCCCGGCCGCTTCGACGATTCGGGGACCAAGCGCGTGCCCATGGATGTCAAGGTCGGCGACGTGGTGCTGTACAGCAAGTACGGCGGTACCGAGGTGAAGTACGCGGGCGAGGAGTACCTCGTGCTTTCCGCCCGCGACGTGCTCGCTGTCGTCGAGAAGTAGGCACGCGGGGGCGCGCGGACGGGTCGCGCACGGCCGCCCGGCCAGGCGCTGGCCGTCCGCGCGCCCCCATATCCATGGGATGAGGTAGGCAATGCCGAAGATCCTGGAGTTCAGCGCGGATGCCCGCCAGGCTCTCGAACGCGGCGTGGACCGCCTGGCGAATACCGTGAAGGTGACGCTCGGCCCGAAGGGCCGCAACGTCGTGATCGACAAGAAGTGGGGCGCTCCGACCATCACCAACGACGGAGTCACCGTCGCCCGTGAGGTGGAGCTCGAGGACCACTACGAGAACCTCGGCGCCCAGCTCGCCAAGGAGGTCGCCACCAAGACCAACGACGTCGCTGGTGACGGCACCACGACGGCGACCGTGCTCGCGCAGGCCATGGTCCACAACGGGCTGCGCTCCGTGGCCGCGGGCGCGAACCCCATCGCCCTCAAGCGCGGCATCGACGCAGCCGCCGCCGAGGTCTCCGACCGGCTGCTGCGTGCCGCGCGCGAGGTCGAGGAGCAGAAGGAGATCGCGCACGTCGCGACGATCTCCGCCCAGGACGAGAAGGTCGGTGAGCTGATCGCCGAGGCGTTCAGCAAGGTCGGCAAGGACGGGGTCATCACCGTCGAGGAGTCGCCGACGATGGGCCTCGAGCTCGAGTTCACCGAGGGCATGCAGTTCGACAAGGGGTACATCTCCCCGTACTTCATCACCGACCAGGACCGGCTTGAGGCTGTCCTCGAGGACGCCTACGTCCTGCTGAACCAGGGCAAGATCTCCTCGATGGCCGACTTCCTGCCGCTGCTCGAGAAGATCGCGGAGACCAAGAAGCCGCTGCTCGTGATCGCCGAGGACGTGGAGGGCGAAGCCCTGGCCACGCTGGTCGTGAACAAGATCCGCGGCCTGCTGCCCGTGGTGGCGGTGAAGGCGCCGGGCTTCGGCGACCGGCGCAAGGCCATGCTGGCCGACATGGCGGTGCTCACCGGCGGCCAGGTGGTCAGCGAGGATGTCGGCCTCCGGCTCGACTCGGTCGGGCTCGACACGCTCGGGCGTGCCCGCAGGGTCGTGGTGGACAAGGACACGACCACGATCGTCGACGGCGCCGGGGACGCCGACGCGATCCAGGACAGGATCCGCCAGATCCGCATCGAGATCGAGAACAGCGACTCCGACTGGGACAGGGAGAAGCTGCAGGAGCGCCTGGCGAAGCTGTCCGGCGGCGTGTGCGTGCTGCGCGCGGGTGCGGCCACCGAGGTCGAGCTGAAGGAGAAGAAGCACCGCCTGGAGGACGCCGTCTCTGCGACGCGGGCTGCCATCGAGGAGGGCATCGTCGCCGGCGGCGGCAGCGCGCTCGTGCACATCGCGGCTGATCTCGGTGACCTCGGCAAGACCGGCGACGAGGCCACCGGCGTGCAGGTGGTGCGCAGCGCGCTGTCCGAGCCGTGCCGGTGGATCGCGCTCAACGCGGGAGCCGAAGGCTCCGTGGTCGTGTCCAAGACAGCCACGCTCCCGGCCGGCCACGGCTACAACGCCGCCACCGGCGAGTACGGGGACCTGATCGCCCAGGGCGTGATCGACCCGGTGAAGGTGACCCGCTCCGCCGTGCAGAACGCCGCGTCGATCGCGGGCATGCTGCTCACCACCGAGGCGCTGGTGGTGGACAAACCTGAGGAGGAGAAGGAGGCCGCGGCAGGCCACAGCCACGGCCACATGCACTGACAGCCCGAACGGGCGGTTCCTCCGCCCTCCAGCCAGATCCGGCGGGCTGGGCGCGTGCAGCGCCCAGCCCGCCGTGTTCGCATGGAGCCGCCGCGTTCGCGCGGGCCTGGCCCGGGACGTTCCGCGGCTCGGCGGCGGTGCGGGCACTTAGGATGGGGCTGACCCCGCCCGCTGCGTCCTGAGAGTGCCGATGACCGAGTCAGCCAAGTTCGCCCCGCCGGGCCTCACCTTCGACGACGTGCTGCTGCTGCCCGCCGAGTCGGGTGTCCTGCCGGGCGAGGCGGACACCACCGCCAGGATCACCCGCCGGCTGAGCCTGCGGATACCGCTGGTGTCGTCGGCGATGGACACGGTGACCGAGGCCAGGATGGCGGTGGCCATGGCGCGCCAGGGAGGCGTTGGCGTGCTGCACCGCAACCTGCCCATCGAGGAGCAGGCGCAGCAGGTCGACATGGTGAAACGCTCCGAGGCGGGCATGATCACCAACCCGGTGACCTGCGGTCCCGGCGCCACCGTCGGGGACGTGGAGCGGATGTGCGCCCGCTACCGCATCTCCGGCCTGCCCGTGACAGACTCCGGCGGCCTGCTGCTCGGCATCGTGACCAACCGCGACATCAGGTTCGAGGCTGATCACGAGCGGCGCGTGGCCGAGGTGATGACGCCGATGCCGCTGGTCACGGCACCGGCGGGGGTGACGCGTGACGACGCGCTCGCGCTGCTGAGGCGGCACAAGGTGGAGAAGCTGCCGCTGGTCGACAACGCGGGCAGGCTCCGCGGGCTGATCACCGTGAAGGACTTCACCAAGAGCGAGGAGTTCCCGCTCGCGACCAAGGACGCCGCGGGCCGGCTCGTGGTCGGCGCCGCGGTCGGCGTGGGGGAGGACGCCAAGAGCCGCGCACAGGCACTGGCCGAGGCGGGGGCTGACTTCCTCGTCGTGGACACCGCGCACGGGCACGCGAGGGCGGTGCTCGACATGGTCGCGCAGCTCAAGGCGAACGCGGACGTGGAGGTGATCGGCGGGAACGTCGCGACGAGGACGGGCGCGCAGGCGCTGATCGACGCGGGCGCGGACGGCGTCAAGGTCGGCGTCGGCCCGGGGTCGATCTGCACCACCCGCGTGGTGGCGGGCGTCGGGGTCCCGCAGGTCACCGCGATCTACGAGGCGGCCCGGGCGGCGCGGCCCGCCGGGGTCCCGGTGATCGGCGACGGCGGCGTGCAGTACTCCGGTGACATCGCCAAGGCCATCGCGGCGGGCGCCGACACCGTGATGCTCGGCAGCCTGCTGGCCGGGTGCGAGGAGACACCCGGTGAGATGATCTTCATCAACGGCAAGCAGTACAAGCTGTACCGGGGGATGGGCTCGCTCGGCGCGATGCGGAACAGGGAGCGCGGCCGGTCCTACTCCAAGGACAGGTACTTCCAGGACGACGTGCTGCGCGAGGACAAGCTGGTGCCGCAGGGCGTGGAGGGCCAGGTGCCCTACCGCGGCCCGCTCGCCGCCGTCGCCGTCCAGCTCATCGGGGGGCTGCGCGCAGCCATGGGCTACTGCGGGACACGGACCATCGCCGAGCTGCAGGAGGCCCGGTTCATCCAGATCACCGCCGCCGGCCTGGCGGAAAGCCATCCGCACGACATCCAGATGACCGTCGAAGCGCCGAACTACAGCGGCCGCTGACCATACCCGGCCGCACGGCCGTGGCCTTCCTGCGAGAGTGGTGAACGTGGCACAGGTGGAAATCGGGCGCGGTAAGAACGGCCGCCGCGCGTACTCCCTTGACGAGATCGGCATCGTGCCGTCCCGCAGGACGCGCGACCCCGAGGAGGTGTCGATCGCGTGGCAGATCGACGCCTACCGGTTCGAGCTGCCGCTCATGGTGTCCCCGATGGACAGCGTGGTCTCGCCGGAGACGGCGGTGGCGATCGGCAGGCTCGGCGGCCTCGCCGTGCTGGACCTCGAAGGGCTGTGGACCAGGTACCCCGATCCCGGGCCGCTGATCGCCGAGGTGACCGAGCTGGGCGAACAGGCAGCCATCCGCAGGCTCCAGGAGATGTACGCCGCGCCCATCAGGGAGGAGCTGATCGGGCAGCGCATCGAGGAGATCCGCAGGTCCGGGGTGACGACCGCCGCGCGCCTGTCGCCGCAGCGGACCGCCAGGTACTACAAGGCGGTCATCGACGCGGGAGCGGACATCTTCGTGATCCGCGGCACCACCGTGTCCGCCGAGCACGTCTCGGGCCGCGCCGAGCCCCTCAACCTGAAGCAGTTCATCTACGAGCTCGACGTGCCCGTGATCGTGGGCGGCTGCGCCACCTACACGGCCGCGCTGCACCTGATGCGCACCGGCGCCGCTGGGGTGCTCGTCGGGTTCGGCGGGGGATCCGGGCACACGACCGCGGCGGTGCTCGGCGTCGCGGTGCCGATGGCCACCGCGGTCGCCGACGTGGCGGCGGCCCGGCGGGACTACCTCGACGAGTCGGGGGGCCGGTACGTGCACGTGATCGCGGACGGCGGCATGACGCGCAGCGGCGACATCGCCAAGGCGCTGGCCTGCGGCGCCGATGCCGTGATGGTCGGCTCGCCGCTGGCCCGCGCGGCGGAGGCGCCGGGCCGCGGGTACCACTGGGGGATCGAGGCGAGCCACCCGGAGGTGCCGCGCGGCACGCGGGTCAACATCGGCACGGTCGGCACCCTGGAGCAGATCCTGCACGGCCCCTCGTCGGTCCCCGACGGCTCGGTGAACCTGATGGGCGCGCTGCGCCGGACGATCGCGATCGCAGGCTACTCCGACGTCAAGGAGTTCCAGCGCGTCGAGGTGGTCGTTGCCCCGGGCGGCCCGCAGCGGCGGTAACCGGGGCGGCCGTCCTGCGGGGAGGCGGCGGCACGCCCGCGTCAACCCGGCACAAAGCCGAACGCCGGGATGACGCGGCCACGCCGCCGTCATAATCCGGCGCCGCTGCTCAGCCGGCACTCTAGAATCGCGTCCATGGATCGACCCCGCGTGCTGTCCGGCATACAGCCCACCGCTGACTCGTTCCACCTCGGCAACTACCTCGGCGCGGTGCGGCAGTGGGTGCCGCTGCAGGAGACGCACGACGCGTTCTACTTCATTGCGGACCTGCACGCGATCACGGTGCCGCACGACCCGGCGCTGCTGCGCCGCCGGACCAGGGTCGCCGCCGCCCAGTTGCTCGCCGCTGGCCTCGATCCGGCCCGCTGCACGCTGTTCGTGCAGAGCCATGTGCCCGAGCACGCCGAGCTGACCTGGGTGCTCGGCTGCATCACCGGGTTCGGCGAGGCGAACAGGATGACCCAGTTCAAGGACAAGGCCGCCAAGGGCAGCGGTGAGCAGGCGAGCGTCGGCTTGTTCACCTACCCGATCCTGCAGGCCGCCGACATCCTGCTGTACCAGGCCGACCAGGTGCCGGTCGGGGAGGACCAGCGCCAGCACCTGGAGCTGAGCAGGACGCTCGCGCAGCGGTTCAACCACCGCTTCGGCCCCACCTTCGTGGTTCCCGAGCCGTACATCCTCGCCGAGGTCGCCAAGATCACCGACCTGCAGGATCCGGCGGCCAAGATGAGCAAGTCGTCGTCCTCGCCGCAGGGCATCATCGACGTGCTCGACGAACCGGCCGCGATCCGCAGGAAGATCGCGCGGGCGGTCACCGACCCCGGCACCGAGGTGCGCGCCGACGCCGACGCCAAGCCGGGCATCACCAACCTGCTGCGCATCTACTCGGCGATCACCGGGCGGGGCCTGGCCGACCTGGAGGCCGCCTACGCCGGCTCGGGTTACGGGACGTTCAAGAAGGACCTCGCGGAGGTCGTCGTGGACACCTTCACCCCGGTCAGGGAGAGGACCGCGGAGATCCTCGCCGACGAGGCGGAACTCGACCGCCTGCTCGCCGAAGGCGCCGCGCGCGCCAGCGCGGTGGCGCGGCAGACCGTGGCCGCGGTCCGTGACCGCATCGGCTTCCTCGCTCCGGCGGCCGGCTGACCGCCCGGCAGCCCCGCGTCCGCCGGCCGCGCTGGTGCCCCTGCTCAGCGGATTGATTCACTCACGCAGTAATCCCGCCAGTGGCGGGATCGTTGATCACAGGTCAGCGGACGGCGGCGCGGCGGCGCAGGAGCAGGAGGGTGACGGCGGCGGCCGCGGCGAGCGCGATGAGGGCGCCCACGGCGGCGAGTACGGCCGCCGGCATGCCGGCGGCGGGTGCGGCCTGCACCGCGCCCGGCTGGCCGGCCGTGGTGGCCTTCGCCTTCGGCGGCCGGGTGGCGGACGGCGCGGGGAGGGGGCTGACCAGCGTGCCGACCGGCCGCACCTTCCCGTCCACGGCGAAACCCCAGTCGAGCAGGCGCTCCGCGTAGGTGACCTCGGTCAGCGGCCTGCAGTGCAGGATCGTCACGATGAGCGTGACGCCGTTCCTGCGGGCAAGCCCGATGTAGGTGGCGCCGGCCGCCTCCGTCCAGCCGATCTTGCCGCCGATGCCGCCCGGGTACTCGGTGAGCAGGCTGTTCTGGTTGTACAGCGTCACCGGCTTGTGCGGCCTGACGGGGAACGTGGCCTTGAGCGTCGAGTCGTATGCCATGAACGCGGGCATGGCGAGGGCGCGCCTGGCGATCAGCGCCAGGTCGTAGGCGGACACGTGCTGGCCTGGCGCGTCGAGGCCGTTCGGGTCCTTGGCCACGACATCGTAGGCCTGCAGGTGCTGCGCCTCCGCGTTCATCAGCGCGATGCCCTTGCCGTATGACCCGGTGGCCTGCGCCAAAGCGATGGCCGCGTCGTTGGCGGAGATGAGCAGCAGCGCCCTGAAGAGATCGGAGACCTTGTACTGCTGCCCGGGGACCAGCCCGACATCATTCGGGGTGGCGGAGGCTGCCCGCTTGGTCGCCACCACGGTCGCGTCCGGGTTGAGGAGGGGGATGAGGGTGATCGCGGTGAGCACCTTCAGTGTGCTCGCCGGGAGCAGGAGCCCGTGCGGGTCCTTGGCCGCGAGAACCTGGCCGGTGCCCGCGTCGGCGACCACGTAGGCCGTGGCGGGAACGCCGGGCAGCCGGGGGGCTGAGCTGGGCGGGTCGCTGACGATCACTCCGCTGCCCGCCAGTTGCGGCCCTCCCACGGTCAGGCGGCTGGCCTGCGCCGCCCCCGTGCCCGCGGGAGATGCGCTGGGACGCGGGGATGCGCCGGCCCGCGCGGGCGTGCCGAGCGCGGCGATGCCAGCCAGGCAGCAGGCCGCGGTCAGCCCCGCGGTCGTGGACCGTAGTGCTCCCATCACCGGCGGTTCCCTGTGGTCATCGATTTCCCGTTCCTTCCCCGGTGCCGAAGCCGTCATAGTGGCTCATATCATCGGTGCCCGGCAGACGGCAACGCCGTACGCTGAGCGCATGGAGCGCATGTCGGAGTCCGGGCTGCCGATCGAGCCCGTCTACGGGGAGGGCCAGCTGACGGGTTTCCGCCCGCACGAGATGCTCGGGCAGCCGGGCGCCTACCCCTTCACCAGGGGCGTGTACCCGGGAATGTACACGCGGCGCCCGTGGACCATGCGGCAGTATGCCGGGTTCGCCACGGCGGCGGAGTCGAACCGGCGGTTTCACGAGCTGATCGGCGCGGGCACGACGGGGCTGTCCGTCGCATTCGACCTGCCCACCCAGATGGGGTACGACTCCGACTCGGCCCTCGCGCGCGGCGAGGTCGGCAAGGTGGGCGTGGCCGTCGACTCCATCGAGGACATGCGCCTGCTGCTGTGCGGCATCCCGCTGGGTGAGGTCTCGACGTCCATGACCATCAACGCGCCCGCGGCGGTGCTGCTCCTGCTGTACCAGATGGCCGGGGAGGAGCAGGGCGCCAGCGCCCAGTCGCTGGCCGGGACCATCCAGAACGACGTGCTCAAGGAGTACATAGCCCGCGGCACCTACATCTACCCGCCGCGGCCGTCGCTGCGCCTGGTTGCCGACACCTTCGCGTACTGCCGTAAGGAACTGCCG
>Ga0209061_1003437_pt1 | contig 17200 bp, 15 predicted proteins | sample Coa_R1_10_FD_187157 | JGI IMG/M metagenome (GOLD analysis project Ga0209061, IMG submission 187157) | Surface soil microbial communities from Centralia Pennsylvania, which are recovering from an underground coalmine fire - Coalmine... | ecosystem: Environmental > Terrestrial > Soil >...
TTAGGCTGATCGTCGCCGTTGTCGAATCCGAGCCACTCTGGCCCGTGGAGGCGCTCGACGCCGTGAGCGTGACGGTGAACGTACCGGTGGTGGTGTAGATGTGCGACACCTGCTGGCCGGTCGCCGTCCCCGTGCCGTCGCCGAAGTTCCAGGTGAAGACGGTATCGGCGGGCAGGGTTGCGCCGCTCTTCGCCGTCGCCCTGAACGTCACCGGCTGGCCGATGATGCCGTTGTACGGGCCGTTAGCGCTCACAGCGAGCGAGGCGATGACCTGGTACAAAATTTGCCCGCTTGTGGTGGGGAAGCCAGAGCCGGTCACCAGCACTTGCACCTGGTAGGTGCTGGGGTTCGCGTACGTATGCGTGGTCGTTTGGCCACCACCGGAGCCACCGTCGCCGAACGTCCAGAAGTACGTTAGCTGCGCCGGTGGAACGGGGGGGTTCATCACGTTGGCCGTGAAGGTGACCTGCTGGCCGGTCTGGCCGGTAGCTGGCACGGCGGTAATCGTGACGCTGGGCGCGGGTGTCGGTGTCGGTGTCGGCGTTGATGTGGGTGTCGGGGTAGGCGTGGGCGTATCCGCACTCACGGAGATCGGTCGGCCCGATCCGGTTAGCGCAAGCAGCCCGAGCATGAGCGCGAGCACCGCGCCTGTTGCCACCCAGAGCAAAGTGCGATATCTGGCCATGATCTATCCTCCCTGCATGTTGCGCATTGCGCGTGGCGCGGGCTGCCACAGCACCGGCGTGGTGGCTGCCGCAAACTGGCTCTGTCGTAGCACGAGATAACATCACGTGCAATAATTATTCAGGTTGTACCGTAGCGGATATTTCACGCCAGCGGAGATAGACCACGGTGTCCATGCTGCGCTGTGACGTTGTGAGCCATTCGGGCGTTGTCTGGTTCGCCGTGCAACAAGGACGCCCCATCTCCGCGTGGCGTACGTCGCGATCGCGATCGCTCCTCCGTACCAGCCCGGCTGTCTTTGCAGCCGCTTTTACTCTGTACAACGCGGGAGGGCGGTTGCGGTTTTACGCGCGCAAGCGAAGACGGTCCGAAAACGTGGGGAAACGGTCGCGATCGCGTACCCCGAATGGGCGAACGGGTTAACTCTGCCGGATGCTTACGCGAATTGTGGCGGGCGTTTCTCCACGAAAGCGCGGCCGGCCTCGCGTGCGTCGGGCGAGATGCCGGAGAGCGTCATGTTGAGCGCCTCGTGTTCGAGCACGGTGCGCAGATCGGCGTGCGCGGCGAGGTTGAGCTGGCGCTTCATCCGCGCGTAGACACCCATCGGCCCATCGGCAAGTTTCTGCGCCAGCTCCAGCGTCGCGCGTTCGAGATCGTCGTGCGGCACGACGTGGTTGACGAGACCGAGACGCAGCGCTTCCTGCGCGTCGATGATCGCGCCGGTGAAGTACAGTTCGCGCGCGACGCCGTCGCCGACGAGGCGCGGCAGAAAGTATGATCCACCGAAATCACCCGATAGCCCCACGTTGCGGAAGGCCGTGGTGAACCGCGCGCGGTCGGAGGCGATGCGGAGATCGCAGGCGAGCGCAATGCTGAGGCCGGCGCCGGCAGCAGGACCGTTGATCGAGGCGATGGCCGGTTTGGGGAGCTCGTGTAGCCGCGCCGAGATCCCGCACTGGCGACGGTGGAGGTCGTAGACGCGCTCTTCGATGTTGTTGGGCAGCGGCGCACCCAACCGCGCCTGCTCGGCGGCGCGCTCCTGCGCCGCAGGATCGAGTTCGCGACGCGCGACCTGGCCGCGCACGTCGCCGCCGGAGCAGAAGCCGCGCCCCGCGCCGGTGATCACGACTACACGGACGGACGGGTCGGTCTCACACTGCGCGAGATACTGCGCGAGCAACGGTACGACGTCTCCGCCGAGCGCGTTGAGCGTCTCGGGGCGGTTGAGCGTGATCCACGCGATGCCGCGGCCTCTGACTTCGAACAACACATCGGGCATGGGTTGCCTCCTGGCGTATCCGCCTAACCGGCCGGAGTATAGCCCGCGTCTGCGGGGGTGTCCAACGCGCGGCGAAACCATTGCGCGTTCGCAACCCCTTTACCGGGTCGTTGCCAGGCCGGTGTAGCGCGCTGCCGATGGTGCACAGCGGAGAGGTGCCTCGCAAAGGGGGCGAGAGATGCGCAGATCGCGTCTGGTAGCGGCGGTCGTAGCGATCACGTTGATCAGCGGTACAGCAGCACGTCTGCATGCAGGCGATCGCGCCGCCACCCTGGCTGCGATGCAGCAGCCCGTTGCGCCGGTGGCATCCGTCGCGGCGCCTGCTGGCGACTTCGCCACACGTACTCCATAGAGGCAACATCGAGGCAGCGTCAGCGCCCATACGTGCGCGCGAGGCTGGCCAGCCAGGCGGCATCCTCCTCGCGCAGACCGTCGGCGGGCAGCCGCCAGGTCCAGTTCTGTTCGGCGCGGCCAGGCAGGTTCATGCGCGCCTCGCTGCCCAGGCCAAGCACGTCCTGCATCGGCACAATGGCAAGACAGGCGACGGAGCTGTATGCCAGGCGGATCAGTTCGCGCACGATATCATCGACGCCGCGCCCCAGATAGGCATGCAGGTAGCGTCGTGTACTGTCGTCGAGCGTGGCGTACCAGCCGGCGGTGGTGTCGTTGTCGTGCGTGCCGGTGTAGACGATGATGTCCTGCGCGTAGTTGTGGGGCAGGTGCGGGTTGCGGGCGTCGCTGCCGAAGGCGAACTGCAGCACACGCATGCCGGGCAGCCCTGCCGCCCGGCGTAGCCGATCGACCTCGGGCGTGATCGTGCCGAGATCTTCGGCGACGAGCGGCAAATCACCGAGCGCTTGCCACACGGCCTCGAAAAACGCCATCCCCGGGCCCTGTACCCAACGGCCGCGCTCGGCTGTTGGTTCGGAGGCAGGGATCTCCCAGTAGCTTTCGAAGCCGCGGAAATGATCGATGCGCACGAAGTCGACGCGGCGCAGCGTGGCGCGGAAGCGGTCGATCCACCAGGCGTATCCTTCCCCGGCGAGTACGTCCCAGCGATAGAGCGGGTTGCCCCAGCGCTGACCCGTGGGAGAGAAGTAGTCGGGCGGCACGCCGGCCACGACTGTCGGGTTGCCCTCGGTGTCCAGCGCGAAGAGGTGCTGGTGCGCCCAGACATCGGCGCTGTCGTGCGCGACAAAGATCGGCAGGTCACCGAGGATGCGAACGCCGCGCTCGTGGCAGGCTTGCCGCAGCGCCTGCCACTGGCGATCGAAGAGGAACTGCAGCGCCTGGTGCGTGGCGACCTCGTCTGCTAGATCGCCGCGCGCTTGCGCCAGCGCCCCGGGGTCACGGCGACGCAAAGGCGCTTCCCACGTGGTCCAGGGCGCATCGTCGTGCGCCGCGCGCAGCGCTCTGAACAGCGCGTAGTCTTCGAGCCAGGCAGCTTCCTCGGCGCAGTAACGGGTGAAGTGCTCGCGCAGCGCCGCGTTCTCGCCGGCCAGCAGGCGGGCGCAGGCGCGGCGCAACAGCGCGTCTTTCCAGCGCGTAGCGGCGGCGTCCTCGGCGGGCGGGGCGCTGGTCAACTCCTCGGCGGTGAGCAGGCCGTCGTCGTGCAGCAGGTCGAGCGAGATCAGTCGCGTGTCGCTTGCAAACGCGGAGACGCTGGCATAGGGCGAGCCGCCGTAGCCTGGCGGATTGAGCGGCAGGATCTGCCAGATGCGTTGCCCCGCTGCCGCAAGCCAGTCGACGAAGCGGTAGGCTGCGGGGCCGAGATCGCCACCAGCGCCAGGACCAGGCAGCGAGGTTGGATGCAGCAGGATGCCGGCCGTGCGCGCGAGCGCGTCGGTCGCGGTGAGGGTGGTCGTGTTCACGGCATCGTCCTCGCGTCGTCGCGTTCTGTCGGGGCGACAGCTGGCGTAGAAAGGTCGGACCGCGGGCGGTATGCGGGGCGGGCGCTGCCTTCGTCATGATAGGCAGGCGATCCTGGCAACGCTAGCGAGGGTTTCCGTGAGCGATCAACAGGTTCATCAAAACGAGTCTCTGGGCGTCTGGTACCCCGAGGGATGCGTCGCCGGTGTGGTACCGGGTGGCGACGCGGGTGCGCGTCTTGCCGAGGCGCTGCGGCGGAACGGGTTTAGCGAGGATGATGTTCACCTCTGGCAGGCGGAGGAGCTGCGCGCGTTCGACCGGGCGCAGGAGCACCGCCAGGGTTTCTTCCAGCGCCTGCTCAAGCGCATCGACGATTTCGCCTCTGAAGAGGGACAGTTCCTGCAGGATTACCTCGAACGGCTCGATCAGGGCAAGCAGATCATCACCGTGTACGCGCCCGATGACGAGCGCAAGATGCAGGCGGTACGGCTGCTGCACGAGGGCGGCGCCGAACTGGTGCGCTACTACGACGAGGCGACGATTGAGGCCTTCGATTAGGCGCGCTTCTCTGCCCGCTTAGCGCTGCGCGGGCGCTGCCGGCCGCGGCGCGGACCAACGGCCGAGGTTCGGATCGGTCTGCGTGGCGCGGGTACGGATCGTGTAGACGCTGTCGCCGCTGAGCACGCCGCCGCGCCCGAAGAGACGCCCGTGCTCCCAGTTGGAGAGGCCCAGTTCGGGGCGGTTGAGCGCGAACTGGCCATCGACCCAGCGTGTCATACCGGTGCCCACAAAAGGCGCGTCGATGAGCTGGTAGAAGCGCTCGTGCAGCGCGGCATCGTTCGAGATCAGCGAGGCGGCGAAGCGCGGGCTGTAGCGGTTGAAGAGCGCGATCGCCTCGTCGATGCTGTCGACCAGCGTCAGCGCGATTTCGGGCGTCTCCTCCCACTCCCACTCGTGGCCCAGCTCGTCGCGCGCGATGACCTCGGCCAGCGGCTCGTCGACATCGCCGTGCGCGCGGCGCACGCGCACGAGCGTTGTGAAGAGCTCGGCTGGGATGGCGTGTTCATCGCCGGCCGTCACGCGTAGCTTCCAGCCGTAGCCTCGCGCCTCACCCGCCATGCGCAGACCGGCCAGCACGGCAGGAACAAGCGACGCAGCAGACGCCCGTGGCACGCAGCAGACGTTGAGGGTATTGCAGGCTTTGCGGTCGAGCGAGTTGAAGACGGCGGCCTCGAGCGTTGCGGGTCGGGCATCCGGCGCTGCCACAATCCAGGCGCCGCCGGTGCCGTGCAGGCTCACTGGGATGCCTGATTGCCGCGCCACGCTACCTAGCTGGGCAACAGCTGCCCCCGAGCCGCGCGCGACCGCCAGCGCCAGCCGCGGATCGGTGAACATCGCCCAGCCCGCCGCGTGTTCGGGACTATCGACAAGGACGACCGCGCCATCGGGCAAGCCCGCCTCGGCCAGCGCTGGCTCGAGCGCTTCGCGCATCATGGCGCGCGCCGTGCCCAGAGCATCGCTACCGATACGGAAGACGACGGTATTGCCACCGCGTAGCACGCCGGTTGCATCGGCGAAGACGTTGGGACGTCCTTCGAAGACGAAGCCGATGACGCCCAGCCCGGCAGCCACGAGATCGACGCGCAGGCCCGGCCGCTCCACGGTTTCCAGCACGCGACCACGCACCGGCGGCGTGGATTGCCAGCCGCGCAGCCCTTCGATCATCAGCTGACGCATCGTGTCGCTTACCTGGAGGCGCGTCGTCGAGCGGCCGCGCGCGCGCGCGGAGACCACATCCTCCGCGTTGGCGGCAGCGATCGCGGCCCAGATCGCGTTATCGGCGAGACGGCGCGCGAAGGCGTCGTAGAACGCGTCGATCTGCGCGTCGCTCACGTTGCCCATCGCGCCAAAGGCGGCGTAGGCGCGATCGATCGCCGCGCTGACGAGACGGTGCACCGCGGCGGGGACGTGAAGCAGGTCGCCCGTCTCCTGCACGACGATCAGGCGGTCGCCCGGCTGGAAGCGAGCGGCAAGTTCGGGAGAGACGTACGTCACGCGGTTGCCGCCGAAGACGATCGGCATGCCAGGGGTGAGATGCTGGAGTTCGTCGAGAGGCATCGTCCTTGCTCGCGCGTCGGTCTCGCGAACGCAGTGTAATACCCTGGGCGTGCAGGCGCGAATGCGCCGGGCGGCACACCGCGAGCGGAACACGTGAGCGAGCGACGGGACCGCAACGGCGCTTGCCAGCAGCTTTATGACGATCGTTCCGGTGGTGTCGAGGTCAGCGGTGGCGCTGGTTCTCCTCCCCAGACGCCGCGGTACTCGGGCGGGAGTTGCGCGGCGATAGCGCGCATGATCGTTGCTGTCGCTTCCTCGACCGCCGCGCGATCGATTCGCGATGGGCGCGCAAGGCGCAGCGGCTCGCCGATCGAGACGGTGATGCGTGGGTGCTGCAGCAGGACGCTGAGACCGTGGATACGCTCGGTCCCAGTGATGCCGACGGGCAACACCGGTGCGCCGGTGCGCAACGCCAGCAGCGCCGCGCCAGGGTGGGCCGGCTGCAGACCGATGCCGCGTTTATTGCGCGTGCCTTCCGGCAGAATACCGACAACCTCGCCGCGGGCGAGCAGCTGCTGCGCGACACGCAGCGCGCCCAGATCGGCTTCGCCGCGACGCACGGGGAAGCTGCCGAAGAGGGCGATCGGTAGGCGCGAGCGCCACGAGCGGTAGAACTCGACCTTGGCCATGAAGCGAATGCGGCGTGGCACGCTGGCGGCAAGCAGCGGCGGATCGGCGTTGTTGAGGTGGTTGGCGACGACGATCAGCGGCCCGCGGCGCGGTACGTGCTCTCGTCCATGTACTTCCCAGCGTCCGAAGAGGCGCAGCGTGATCGCCATGAGCGTTTTCATCGCGTGGTAGAAGAGCACGACCGCCCAGACGGGGTAGCTGCGGAAAGCGGGTTCACGGCTGGACATAGCCCGGCCTCGCGTGGACACCGAGACGTTCTTCGGCCAGCGCCAGAATACGTGTGACAACCTCATCTTCAGCGAGATGATCGGTCACGATCACGATGGCATCGTCGGCAGGGCGCAGTGGAGCGGTTGCGCGACTGCTGTCGTATGCATCGCGCGCGCGCGTTTCGGCGAGCACCTGCACGTAGGGGCGGGCCGTGCCTTTCCGTTCGAGTTCGGCAGCACGTCGCGCCGCGCGCGTCTCCGCGGTGGCATCGAGGTAGATCTTCAGCGGCGCATCGGGTAGGACGACGGTGCCGATATCTCGGCCGACCATCACAACCGGGCTATCTTGCGCAAGCCGGCGTTGCAGCTCGACCATGCGTGCGCGTACCTCGGGCACCGCCGAGACCGCCGAAACGCGCTGTTCCACGTCAGGGTCGCGCAGGTGCGACGTGGCATCGAGGCCGTCGACGATGACGCGCTGCGTTTCGTCTGGCGTGCGCGCCGGAATCACCTGCATGCGCGTGGTTGCCGCAAGCCTGGCCAGCGCATCGGCATCGGTCGCGTCGATGCCGCGCTGTAGAGCCAGCCAGGTCAGCGCACGGTAGGTCGTGCCGGTGTCGATGAATGGCCAACCGAGCGCTGCCGCGACGCGCGCGCCGACCGAGCTTTTCCCTGAAGCGACCGGGCCATCGATCGCGATTGCGAGAGACGTCAACGCTTTCCTGCCGGGTCGTGCTGGCGCTGGCCGCAGTATAGCGCGCTATGCGCCTGCCCGCGCCGCTCTGGCAAGCAGACACGGGCAGGCGGCAGCACCGCGTTACTCGGCGATCTCGATCGTGCCGGAGTAGCACGCGCCCGTATCGAGCGAGCAGAACGAGACGAGCCAGGTGCCCGCGTACGCCCCCGCGAAATCGGTGCGCGGGTGGATACTCACCTGCCAGTTGCCATCGGCGTCGGCCTGGATAACGAGCTCCTGGCCGCTGGCGTCGAAGAAGGCGTACTGTGCGCCCGATGGGTCGGTGTAGGTTTCCTTCAGGACCTCGCCCGGCGCGAATCCCGTACCGGTGAAGACGAAAACGTCGTCCTGGGTGCCGCTCGCCGGCGAAACCGTGACGACCGGACCCGTTTGCGCGTGAGCAGCGCGTGTACCTGGCGTTGCGATCGCTGCAAAAGTCAGCGCGAAGAGCGTCGCAAAGAAAAGAATGCGCTTCAACTCGACACTCCTTTGAGTTCCTGCGTGATGGGGAATGAGTCGGCCGAGCTCGCCGTCAAAGGTAACGATCGAATAGCTTACGATCAATATCTCTATGTATTGTTCTATTGTCCGGACTTTCCTGCTTTTTGCGGGCGAGGCGCAGACGAGGCGTGGTAGAGCGCGCGGACCTCGGCTCTGGTGAGTGGTCTGTACGCTCCAGGCGGCAGCGCTCCCAGCCGTACCGGTCCGATACGCACGCGGATCAGGCGCAGCACGTGCAGACCCAGCGCTGCACACATGCGGCGGATCTGCCGCTTGCGCCCCTCGTGCAGCGCGATGGCGATCCAGACGCCGGCGGGCGTCCGCTCGAGACGGCGTACGCGAGCTGGCGCCGTACGCCGACCATCGAGTTCGATGCCCGTGGCGAGCAGGCCGAGTGCTTCGGGCCGTGGTTCGCGGTCGAGGAGCACGGCGTACTCTTTCTCCACGCCGTAGCGCGGGTGCGTGAGGCGCAGCGCGAGGTCGCCGTCGTTGGTCAGCAGCAGCAGGCCTTCGCTGTCGCGGTCAAGCCGGCCAACGGGGTAGAGGCGTGCTGGCACGTCGCGCACGAGGTCGAGCACCGTGGGGCGGCGGCGCTCGTCGCTGGCCGTGCTAACGTACCCGACGGGCTTGTTCAGCGCGAAATACAGCGGCGGCGCGTCGCGCGCGATGAGGCGACCGTCGAGGCGGATCTGGTCGTGCTGCGGATCCGCCTTCGCGCCGAGCGTCGTGACGACCACACCGTTGACGCTGACGCGCCCGGCGGCGATCAGCGCTTCAGCGGCACGGCGGGAGGCAACGCCCGCATCGGCGAGGATCTTCTGCAATCGAACGGTTTCCGCGTTGTTCACCGCGTGCGGACACGCCTGTAGAGAATCAGTTCTTCGATGATCTCGTCCTCGCGGGACATCAGCGCGAGCTTGCGCCGTTGCGCGCGGCCGTCAAGCCAGCGTCGGACCGCGAAGCGCAAGAGCGTGCCGGCAAGGACAACCAGCGCGCTCTGCCGGGCAACGGGGAGCGCCGCTGCGCGTAGCTGCGCGAGCTGGCCAGCCGGCTCGCGACGCAGCACCGGCACGTTGATGTACTCGGCGGCGGCGCCGCACTTACGGCAGTAGTTGTCGGTCTCGCCCAAACGGGCGCGGCAGGCGCGGCAGCGCATTGCGTCTCCTCCGCCAGCGCTCACTACAAGGCAAGGGCAGTATAGCCGAGTCTTGCGGCTGCGCTTAGTGATGGCAGCGGCAGAGGGGACCTGACCGGATGGGTGATACGCCGATGGGCACGAAACGCGGCAGGCATGCGAAACGTCTCTCGAATAGAGGGAGGTGCCGCAATGATTATGCACGCGGTGCAACGATCGCGAACGCTCTGGCTCATTGCGCTTGCCTGCCTGGTCGGGCCGCTCCTGGCGCCAGCGGTGCGGGTGACAGCGCAAACGGGCACGGTGCGCATTATCCATACACTGACGATGGCCGACAACGGCACGACGCTCGCGATCCCGGTTGGCGATGAGGTGCACGTGCAGCTCGATACGACGCTCAACTGGTCGTTCAGCGTCGATGACGCGCAGGTTCTGCAAGCGCTGCCCGCGGCATCGGGCGCGGAGGCCCTCTACCAGGCAGCTGCGCCCGGTCAGGCGACGATCACGGCTACGGGTACGGCGAAGTGCCAGCCGGGGATGGTCTGCCCGCTCTTTGCCGTGGAGTGGTCAGCGACGATCATCGTGACAGGTGGCGGTTCGACGGGTGGCCCCACAACGCACACGCTGATGATGGCCGATAACGGTACGACGATCTCGGCCCAGGTTGGCGATACGATCGTGATCAAGCTCGATCCCGCGCTGAACTGGGCGGCGGATGTGCAGCCGACGGGTCTGCTGTTTCGTCCGCCGGTCGCTGTTGTGCGAGGGGTGCAAGATATCTTCGAGGCGATCGCGCCGGGACAGGTCGTGATCACCGAAACCGGCTCGCCCGCTTGCCTGCAGGCATCGCCGCCGTGCGCGGCGCCCTCGCAGCTCTGGCAGGTGACGATCGTGATCCAGGGAGGAACGCTGCACGTGCTGACGCCTACCGACAGCGGCAGCACGCTGACCGTTGCCGCCGGCGATTACGTGCGGATCGACGCGACGCCGCTGAACGCCACCAACGTCGCGTCATCCGATCCAGCGGTGCTGCAGCCGGTTGCGGTGCCGTTCTATCACGTGCCGCTGTTCGAGGCCGTCGCGCCGGGTCAGGCGACGATCACCGCAACGTTGAACCCCGCGTGCTATCCGCGCTGCCTGGTCGCCTCTCGCCCCTTTAGCGTGACGGTGGTGGTGACGGGCAGCGCGCCGCCGGGGACGATCACGGTCACCTACCAGCCAGGGTGGAACCTGATCGGTGTGCCATCTGGCACCACGTTGCCCGTCGATGCTTACGCCTGGGATGCAACGCACCAGGCGTACAGCCTGGTGCCGGCAGGCCAGCCACTCAAGGGTGGCGTGGGATACTGGGCCTTCTTTACCAGCGCCACGCCGGTTGCGCTGGCGGCTGGCGGCGCGACGACGACGGCGGCAGGGCAAACGATCACGACCGTAGCGGCCGTCAGCATTGCGGTGGCCGCGCCGCCAGGAGCGTGGGTGATGGTGGGCAACCCGGGAACAGGCGTGGCGCATGTGAGCGGAGCTGATGCCGTCTATATCTGGGATGCGCGCGCGGGTCAGTACCTCGCTAGCTCCACACTGCAGCCAGGGCAGGGTGCCTGGGCGATCGCGTACGCGGGGGGCACGATCACCGTCCAGTAGGCTCGGTTTTTTCCTTAACAACGCTCGATGAAAGTGTCCTGTCTAGGTATAGACGTGTGATTTAAATTCAAGATCGTGCGGATCGGGGCAAAACGACAAGCTGTCCCCACATATATGGCATATGTTCCTCCTCCTCGCATGCATACGAGAAGGTGCCGGCCTTACTAGCGACGAATGAGATTTTACCTAATGATTTACCTTTCATTATATAGTTTATTTCTAGTTCACGAATTGTGAAGGTATGTTCGTCGTCTTCGGGGTTGACTAGCGTCAAATTTACAGTATCTCCTTCATACACTACCAAATGAGAAGGGTAAAACCCATAGACCTCCTTACCATTCAAGATGCCATTGCTAGAAAAATCTTCATTTAAATACTGTAACATACCTTTCATTTCGTGAACAAGAAAAGGCACTGCTGTGACTGTGAAATTGTGCGTTTGAGGCACGGCTGGTTGGTTGCTTGCAGCGGTAGCTTGGTTCGTGCTGGGTGTGGCTCCGGTAGCAGAGGGTGTACCGGACTGCTGTGCTGCCGGCTGGTTTGAAGATTCCATGGGAGGCGCACTAGACGTTTTGTTTGTGCAGCCAGCGAGCGTAGCTACCCCACCAAGGCTGAGGCTTGCTAGTCCGAGAGTGCCGAGAAACCGTCGGCGAGTGACTCTAGCATCCATCGCTGTATTCTCCGCTGTCTCTCCTCAAATCTAGATATACCCTTGGGTATCTCTTGCGTCTGTCGGGTATGTACAGACTTTTCTAGTGCGGTATAACCGCACAGCGATCGGCCGAAGGCATACAGCGCGATGTAGGTAGCGGGCTTTTGCTCCACTTCAGGGCCGATAGGTGCGTGGCAGTAGCCCTGGAGCCTGAATGTCTGGGAAACCTGAATCAGGGGTACCTATTATCGCGGTACCGCTAACGTCGCAGATATGCTCCGCATGGAGCGCATCAGGTCAGCTGCTTGCATACCATAGTACGGATGCTACCGAGCACCGATGCTACCGCCCTCAATCGTGATCAGCCAGGCGAGAACCACGCCCACAAGGCTCAGTAGGTAGCCGCCCCAGGGCGATTCCGCAGCCCAGACGCGATTGACGACCACCGCGACCACGCCCGCAAGCGTGAAGGTGATCAGGAACAGGGCGCCTCCTCTAACGAGGCTGCTCGTGGTGAACCGCTCAGTACCGACGCGGCTTACCCCCGCGATCCGCCCTACCCGCCAGGGTGTCCCGAACGTCGGCAGCAGAACGTAGTCGGCGCCGATAAAGCCCGCCACTTTCCAGGCCAGGAGCAGCAGGATTGCGAGCAGAAAAAGCAATGGATTGGTGCTGCTCGTGCCGGCCAGCAGATAGTTAAAGTTCATGAATGCGCCAAAGAAGGCGGCGATCCCTGTAAACGCGCCTAGGATGAGTGCGATCCCGACTGCCGTTTCGCCGAACGCGACAAGTTTGCCGAACCATGTGTACCAGTGATGGTTCAGCATGTAGAGCAAAAAATCGTGATACCATCCGTAGTGGATCGCTGCGCCTTTCTGTCCGGGGACGCCCTTCGTCGCCGCGGTCAGGAAGCCCTGGAGCGCGGTGCCCGTGCGCGTCCAGGCGGGGTTATCGACCTTTTCCAGGCCAGCCGTCAGCCACTGCCAGCCCAGATAGAGGCGTAGCGGCGTCCACAGAAACGCGGCACGCGGGTCGCCGAACAGCCAGCGGATCGCGCTTGGGTCGGGGAATTGCTCTTGAGAGAAAATGCTTCCAAGCTTCGGCGCCGCAGTTCTCATGTTCATCTCCTTCTGAGGGTACGGCTCCTTCTGAGGGTACGGCTGCTGCGCTACACCTGTCCATCGAACAATATCAGTTTCGTGGGTCATATCGTTTATTGGGTATCTTCAGAACCGCTTTGTCCAGCATGGCCTGATTATAATGGTAGAAGTAGGACGAGCTCGAAGAGGGAGCATTCGATAATTATGCCTGAGCAGCCGATCCAGATACGCGTCGTTATTGTATACTACACTCGGTTCGGTGTGCTGAAATTGTTAGCTGACGAGATCGCTGCAGGTGTTGCTCAGGTTCCGGGAGCCGTGGTAGATCGTATCGAAATCGACGATCACCCTGTTGAACAGCCACGAGCCGGAGAACCTCCCGACGCAGGCTTGATACGACGTGCAGCCATGCTCGACCGACTTGCGCTTGCCGATGCGATCATTGTTGGCTCGCCTGCGTATTTTGGGTGCATGGCCGCGGCTGTGAAACACTTCTTTGAAGAATGCACGACCGCAAGTTCGCCAGTTGGCGTCGATCGTACACGGCCCTGGCGTGCCCCTCTTTTTCGCGATAAAGTTGGCGCGGCGTTCACTGCTTCCGCAACCCCGCATGGCGGCAACGAGAATGCACTTCATAGTATGTTAACTATGATGATGCATCTAGGCATGATTCTGGTTACTCCTGGGCAAGGCGACCCGATTCTCGAAAATCTTGCAGCTCCGTATGGTCCTACGGTGATTGCTGGTGCCGATGGCGTTGGCGTGCCAACGGAAGCCGAACGCGAAGCCGCGCGTGCTTGTGGCCGCCGTGTTGCTGAACGAGCACTCTGGCTGCGTTTGGGATATCAAGGGTGGCTTCGCCAGTTTGGGCCTGGTGAGGCTTCGCAGTCGGCCCGGCTTAATGTGCCAGGACAACAGCCTGAGTCTGCTATCGGGCGCGAGAACATCGAGCCAGAAAAGAGGCTCGATGGATGAGTGCACGCATGACAACAACGATGGAGTGCTGCGCACGTGGAAGTCGCGTGCGCATCAATCGGCGGCGGCCGCGAGTGGGTATCGCTCCTCGTCGGCGGTGCGGCGCGGGCGGGCCAGCAGGAGCGCCAGAGAGGGCGGGATGAAGCCCGCGGCCGCCGTGGCCGCGTAGAGCGCTACCGGCGGCGCAGCGAGCAACCACATGTGCGGCACGTAGAGCAGGAAGCCGCCGAACGAGAACGTGGCAGCGACAGCGAGTGGTCGCGTGCCGAGCGGCGCGGCTAGCGGCACGAGCCACCAGAGATACCAGGGCATAAACCACCACAACACCAGCGTGAGGAAGAGCAGCATCGTCCAGAAACAGGCGGAGAGCAACGTCACCACGTCCGTGCCGCGTAGGCGCCAGAGCAGCAGTGCCCAGAGCGCGAGGAAGAGCGGCCAGAAGACGGCGCGCATGCCGGCCAGGATCGCCAGGCCGTTCCAGCCGGTCGCGGCCCAGATCAGCGTGTGCAGCAGCGCGCCGGGCGAGTTGCTCACGTGGCCCGACTCGCGCACCAACGTCGCGATCGTCCTGCTGCCCTCCCAGCGCGGCGCGTAGCAGAGCGCGAGTGTCAGGCCGCCGAGGAGCAGCGAAACCAGCAGCGAGCGGCGCTCGTCTCTGCCAGTGCGCCACAGCCAGACCAGCAGCGGTGGCCCCAGTACCGCCAGCGCCGGCTTGCTGGCGATGGCAAGCGCAAGCAGCGGGAAGACCGCCATACGCCAGCGGCGGCCAGTGGCGGCGTAGATCGCCGCCAGCGCAAAGCAGATCGTCACGGGGTCGTTGTGGCCGTTGCCCGCCGCCTCCCAGAGCAGCAGCGGGTTCCAGCCGACGAGCACGCCGGCCATCAGCGGGTTTGCGCCGGCCCGCCTGGCGATGAGCATCGCCAGAGCCATCGCCCCGAACAGGAAGAGCGTGACCACCAGCTTCTGGCCGATGACGTTGCCCCACAGCGACGTGCCGGCCAGCCACAGTGGCACGCCCGAGAGCGCGTACCAGACCGGACCGTAAGCCGATGGTGTGCTGCGCCAGGCGGGCACAAAGGCGAGGAACGGATCGGTGGGAAATGCCGTCGGCGGGTAGATATTCGGGTCTTTGCCCCGTACCCAGAACGTCCAGGCATCGGCAATGTTGTGGAAGATGTCGGCCGCGGTGACGGCGTTCAGCGGTAGCAGGGCGAGCGCAAGCACCACCGCGCCGATGATGACGACGATCGTGGCAGAACGTCCGCGCGCACGGGCGGCGAGGCGCAGCGCTGCCCCGAAGAGCGCGAACGCGGCCAGCAACGGCACGGCGAAGCGCGTCGCACCCCACCAGTCGCGGCCCAGGATCGCCGCGGGCGGATCGGGGTCGAAAAAGACGCGCGGATGGGCCGGGATCGAGAGCGGCGCGCACAACCCCGCGCCCAGAACGGCCAGCAGCATCACATCGAGGACGATCAGGCCTCTGACAGGTGATGCTAGTATCCAGGCGATCGGGCGCAGGCAGCGATACCGCCGCGGCGCGCGGCGGCGCGGCGCGCCGATAGCGTCTCCCCACCTCTGCATGCCTACCACCAGCTATCGGCTTCGCTCTGTACTGTAGCGCGACCGGCGTGGTTAGCGCTGTTGGACACCCGAAGTAGAAGACCCGGCGCCGCATGGGCCGCCGACCCTGCTTGTGGTGAAGAGAGGCAGCGCCGGGCCACGCTGCCCGGCGCTGTCGCGTCTCTTGCCCTACCGCTGTTCCCGCTTATGATGCGTCTTCGTGCCGCGCCCGCTGCTGCCTCAGCGCTTCGGCGAGGGCAGCGCTGAAGGGATCCCCGCTGTCGTAGCTCGCGAGGAACTGCTCGTCGATGCGATCGATCTCCGCGCTGGTGCACGTTCGCGCTTCATCGTCCAGCGCGTCGCTCTCGAGGCGCTGCGCACGGTCGCTGCCGCTGTCCGGAGTGTGGTCGCCATCGTTGGAGCCGCCGGGATCGTCCGCGTTGCCGAGGTCGGCGTCGCGACGCCGGCGGTACTCGGCGAGCGCCTCATCGGCCGTGAGTGCGCCCCATAGGACCTGTTGAATCAGCGGGTAGCAGAGGTCGATCTCGCAGCAGAGGAGGCCAAGCGTCGTTTGCAGCTGCCCCAGCGTCAGCATAGCGTCCTGCGTGGGCAGCGTGACCCGGAAACAGAGTTGTGGTGCCGACCTCCCGATCAGTGCAAAGCTGCCATGGAGCAGCTCGCCGTTGAGCATCAGCGCGAAGCGGCACGCCTCGAGCAAGCGAGGCGGGCAGGTGAGGCCAGGCGAAAAGATGATCAGGTTGTCTTGCGTGATCGCACAGTAGCCCGCCTGCTCATCGACATCGATGTACACGTTGTGCGGGACGAACTGGCAGGCGAGACGCAGAAATAGCCGCTGCTCGTCCAGGCGGCTGACGGACAAACCCTCCTCTTCGAGCATCTGCCGGGCGACTTCCGAGGTAAAGGGGCTGACCGGTTCGTACGTCACTGGCATGACCTCGGCATCAGATTGCGCTCTCCGGCGCTTGCAAAGGGGGAATCGTCAACAACCGCGCAGACCGGAAACGGCGGATGCGCTCACGGTGCGCGGCGGCAGACATCACCGTCTGCAACGCCGATCGTGGTGCGATCGCGCTGGCGCGCGGGCAATGGGGGCGAGATACAGGAAGGACCGTCAGGCATCTCTCCTCCTGAGCTTCCAGATCGAGCGAGTGCGCACGGAGAGGAAAAATTCCCGAGAGCAGCGCTCTCGGGAATCGTCGGGGGAAGGTGTATGCAACCGAAGAAGTATGTGCTCTCCCGAAGGCCATGGCCCGCTCTTAAACTCGGGACCATCGCTCTTCCGGGGTCCTCGGTGCTCGGCCGCGGATTTACCAGTTGGGCTGCACTCTTTTGACAGGAACGATGCCGCCGATCCGCGTCTCGGCGGAGAGGCGCGGCAGCCTTGCACTCCGATGCGGGGTCACAGATGGAACGCGCTACGCTGGCGACGATTCGGCCGTGGCGGTATCGTCACTAGCGCTCTGCGCGGCCGACGCGCGGCTGCGCCCGCGCCGGCGGGCGGGCGTCTGTTGCGCCGTCTCCGCTGCAGCAGCGGCCGGCGGCGTTTCGGTGGCGGGCGCGTCCGGCAAGGGAGCGTCCGCTTCGCTGGCAGCGGCGGCTTTGCGGCGCGTGGCGCGGCGCGTGGTTGCGCTCCGCGCAGGTGTGTCGGCGGCGGCAGGAGGAGCCGTTGCCTCGTCGCCGTGCTCGGGCTGGGCAGCAGCGGCGGCAGACGCCTCGGCACGCAGCGCGGCGTCTTCCTCTGCTTCCTCGACTTCTGGCGCGGCCTGCTCGGGGCGCAGGAAGCGACGGCCACGGCGCGTGCGCAGATTCCCGGCAGTCGCGCGGATAGGCTCCTGTGCGGGCGCGCCGTTGTCCGTGGCAGGGGTAGCCAGCGTTTCTTCGACGAGACCGTTCTGGCGTGGCTCATCTGTCTTCTGCTCGCGCCCGACCAGTACGGGATGCCGCTGCTCGAGGCGGGTATCCTGCACCTGGCCATCGCCGCCGGCACGCGCTGCTTGCAGCGCTGCCTGGCGTTCGGCGGCGGCGCGAGCGGCCTCCTGCCGGGCGGCTTCCTGGCGGGCAGCCTCTTCGCGCGCGGCCTGCTGACGCGC
>Ga0209061_1003440_pt1 | contig 17191 bp, 22 predicted proteins | sample Coa_R1_10_FD_187157 | JGI IMG/M metagenome (GOLD analysis project Ga0209061, IMG submission 187157) | Surface soil microbial communities from Centralia Pennsylvania, which are recovering from an underground coalmine fire - Coalmine... | ecosystem: Environmental > Terrestrial > Soil >...
GTGGCCGGCCTGCTGCTGGGCGCGGTGGCGCGCGTGCCTGTGCTGCTGGCAGGCGGCACGCAGATGGCAGCCGTGCTGGCGCTGGCCTGTGCGCTGGCCCAGCACGCGGGGAAGCGGCTGGCCCCGGGCCGGGTGGCCATCGCCACTACCCGCTGGGTGCTGGCCGACCCCACGGCCGACCTACCGGGGCTGGTCGCGCCGCTCGGACCGTATCCCGTGTTGGGCACCGCGCTCAGCTTCGCCCGCTCGCGCCACTTGGCGCTGCGTCGCTACGAGGAGTTCCTGGTCAAAGAGGGCGTGGGAGCCGGCGGGGCCGCCGTGGCGGCCGCTCTGGCGGCGGGGATCACGCCCGAGCAGCTGCGGCGCGCGGTGGAACGCGTCTATGAGCGCTTGGGACCGGAGGATGCTGGAGGCTAGCCAGCGGTGGAACCCGCGCTATCTGGCGCACGTGACCACCCCGCCAGATGCCGCGCCCGTGCTGCGGCTGGACGCGCTGGAGCCCCCTGAGGCAGCGGCCCTCCAGGAGGCCGCCGCTACCGTGGGCGCCGCCGCGCTGGTGGGGCCGCGCGGGGCACTGGTGCGCGGGACGCCCGACCAGCACGTGGCGCTGGCCGCCGAGCTGGCCGCACGGCCGCCGCCCGCCTCTCGCTTGGGCCAGGCGATCGCCGGCACCTGGCAGCACCAGTTCGGGCCACCGCCCCCGCCCACCCGCCTGGGCGCCGCGCAGTGGGAGTGGGGCCGCCGTACCTATGTGATGGGTATTCTCAACGTCTCGCCCGATTCGTTCTCCGGCGACGGGCTGGCGACGGTCGAGGACGCGGTCGCGCAAGCACGGGCGTTCGCCGCTGCGGGCGCCGACCTCCTCGATGTCGGGGGCGAGTCGACGCGTCCCGGCTTCACGCCCCTCTCCGCCGAGGAGGAGCGGGCGCGCGTGCTGCCCGTGCTACGCGCGCTGCGCGAGGCGGTGGCGCTGCCGCTGTCGGTCGATACCTACAAGCCCGAGGTGGCCGAAGCGGCGCTGGCCGCGGGCGCCTGCATGATCAACGACATCACCGGCCTGCGCGCGGGGCCGGCGCTCGCGGCGTTGGCCGCCCGCCACGGCGCGGCGCTAGTCTTGATGCACAACCGGCCGGCCCCGGCCGCCATCGGGCCGCTGGGTGGCCACAATCCCGCCGTGGCCTACGACGACCTGCTGGGCGAGGTGCTGGCCGACCTGCGGGCCGCCGTGGCCCGCGCGGTGCGCGCCGGGGTACCTCCAACGCAGATCCTCGTCGATCCCGGCATTGGGTTCGGCAAGACGCGCGAGCAGAACCTCGTCCTGCTGGCGCGGCTCGGCGAGCTGCGGGCGCTCGGGCACCCCATCCTGCTCGGCAGCTCGCGCAAGTCGGTGATCGGGCTCACTCTCCACCTCCCGCCAGATCAGCGCGTCGAGGGCACCGCGGCCACCGTGGCTCTCGGCATCCGCGCGGGGGCGGATGTGGTGCGGGTACACGATGTCCACGCGATGGCACGGGTGGCACGGCTGAGCGACGCCATCGCCCGCGGCGGGCCGCCGGCCAGCACCTGATCCCCTACAATGGGAAGCGGGGCGTCCGTGGCCGAAAGGGACCGCTGGCTCGTGTGGGACTACACCGCCGCGCTGCGCTGGCTGCTCGCACTGCCCAACTGGGAGACCGCGCTGCCCGACCAGGCACCACGCCAGGATCTCGCCCGCCCGCAGGCGCTGTTCCGCGTGCTCGACCTGCTCCCGCCGCCGTACCCGGTGGCGATCATCGCGGGCACTAACGGCAAGGGCTCCACAGCAGTGATGCTGGAGAGCATCTTGCGCCAGGCGGGCCGCCGCACGGGGCTGTACACGCAACCCCACCTACATACCTACCGCGAGCGGATCCAGGTGGACCGCGCGCCGATCGCGCCGGAGGCGTTCGCTGCCGGGGCGGCGCGCGTGCGGGAGGCGATCGCGCGGTTGGCCCAGGAAGCCCCAGCGCTAGGGCCCGTAACGACCTACGAGGCGACGACCGCGCTCGCGCTGTGGTACTTCGCCGAGCGGGCGGTCGAGGTGGGAGTGCTGGAGGTCGGGCTGGGCGGGCGCCTGGACGCGACCAACGCCGTCGATGCCCAAGTGGCCGTGCTGACCCCCATCGATCTCGACCACACGCGCGTGCTGGGCGACACGCCCGCGGCCATCGCCGCCGAGAAAGCGGCGGTGATCAAGCCGGGCGCGATCGCCATCAGCGCGCCGCAGCGGCCGGACGTGGCCGCGGTGATCGCGGCGACCGCGGCCGCCCGCGGGGCCGCGCTGCGATGGGCGGGCGATGGCGCCGCGCGCGTGGAGGGCATGGCGATCGTCACGCCGCGGGCCGAGTACCGCGAGCTGCGGCTGGGCCTGCTCGGCGACCACCAGTGGCTCAACGCCGCGACGGCCGTGGCCGCCGCCGAGGCGCTCGCCGAGCGCGGGGTCCCCGTGCCGAGCGAGGCCGTCGCGCCGGGGCTGGCCTGTGCGCGCTGGCCGGGCCGCCTGGAGGTGCTCGCCCCGGGCCCCCCGCTGGTTCTGGCCGATGGCGCGCACAACCCCGCGGGCGCCGCCGTACTGGCCGCCGCGCTGGAGCGCCACTTTCCCGGCACGCGCCGCCTGCTGGTCCTGGGCGTGTCGGCCGACAAAGATATCGAAGGGATCGTGGCGGCGCTCGCCCCCGTCGTGGACCGGCTCTATGCCACCGAGGCCCGGCAGCCCCGGGCGCTCGCGCGGGCGCGCATCTACCAGGTCGCCCGCGCCAGGGGTGTCCGCGCGCAGAGCATCCCCACGGTCGACGCGGCGATCCGCCACGCGCAGCGCCAGCGGGGCCCGCGCGATCTGGTGGTCGTGGCCGGCTCGCTGTACGTGGTGGCCGAGGCTCGGGTGGCCCTGGGCCGCGCCGAGACACCCGACCCCCCACTGGCCTGACCCCAAGGAGCGATTGCTCATCGTACCATTCGCCCGATCGGACAACCCGCTGTTCACGCTAGCCAACAGTGGCCGCCGCCAGACGCCGCCGCTGCTGGCCGTGGTAGTCGCCGTCGCGGTCGGTGGGCTCGGAGCCGTGGTGGGCGCGGGGGTGGCCCTGCCGCTGCTGCTGGTCGCCCCGCCAGCGGTGGCACAGCCCCTGGCGCTGGGGGCGGTGTTCCTGCCGATCTACCTCCTGCTGGGGGCCTGGCTCGCCTGGGTCGAGGGCCGCCCGTTCGCCACGCTGGGTTTCACCGGCGCCGGTGTGGTCCGTAAGCTGGCGGTCGGAGCGATGCTGGGCGCCGGCATGTTTGCGGCGGTCGTTGCGCTCCAGGCCACCATGGGGGCCATTGTCGCCGATCCGCAGCGCGAGGGGGCCGGCCCCACGGCACTGGGTGCGGTGCTAGCCATGCTCGTGGGCTACGGCGTGCAAGGGCCGGCCGAGGAGGTGCTGTTCCGCGGCTGGCTGCTGCCGACACTCGGCGCGCGCACGCGACCGTGGGTGGGAATAGTGGGCAGCGCCGCGCTGTTCGCGCTGTTCCACGGGCTCAACCCAGGCCTGAGCGCGCTGGCGCTGGTCAACCTGGCGTTGGTCGGGGTGTTCCTGGCCCTCTGGGCGCTAGCCGAGGGCAGCCTGTGGGGCGTGAGCGCCTGGCACGCCTTGTGGAACTGGACCCAGGGCGCGGTGTTCGGGCTGTCAGTCAGCGGCTGGAGCGAGGGCCCGTCGCTACTCGCGCTGTCCACGACGGGGCCAGCGCCGCTCAGCGGCGGCCGCTTCGGGCCTGAGGCGAGCCTGGCCACCACGGCGGTCCTGGGGCTCGGCATCGCCCTGCTGCTGCTCGCGGGTCGCTACAGGCCAGCCGCCGCGCACGGCCGCTAAGGGGCAGTATGCTATGATGTAGCACGGTTCCCATGGCGCACGCTCAGCTGGGCGCCGTGGGCCGCAACGGGAGCAGCTCGCGGGAGGCGAACATGGCGGTGCGCCCCATCGTGCAGATCGGCGATCCGATCTTGCGCCAGAAGGCGAAGCGGGTCAAGCATATCGATCGCTCGCTCGATCCGCTGATCGAGGACATGATCGACACGATGCGCGCCGCACCGGGCATCGGGCTCGCCGCGCCGCAGATCGGCGTGTCCCTGCGGGTGATGGTCATCGAGATCGATGGCGAGATGACCGTGCTCATCAACCCCGAGATCGTCAAGCGCGAGGGCGAGTGGGAGCCCGAGGAGGGCTGCCTGAGCGTGACGGGCTACGTGGCGAACGTGCGGCGCTCGTGGGCGGTGTGGGTCAAGGCCAAGAACCGCCAGGGCCGCGACGTGCGCCTGAAGGGCGAGGGCCTGTTCGGGCAGGCGCTCCAGCACGAGATCGACCACCTGGACGGCATCCTGTACGTCGATCGGCTGGACAGCCTGGACCAGCTCCGCAAGATCGAGCCGGGCCGCCGGCGCCGGCGCGTGCGAGCCGAGGAACCGGTCTCCCAAGCGACCGGCTAGCGCCCCGCGCCCATGACGGCCCCGCCCGAGCGCCCACTGATCGGCATCACTACCGGTCCCCTGCCGCCACGGCCTCCGTACTCGGCGGGCCTGCGCCAGAACCGCGCCTACGCCCAGGCGATCGCCGCGGCCGGGGGCTGCCCCGTGCTGCTCCCCCTACTCGACGATGCCGTGGTGCTGCGCGCGCTCTACGCGCGGCTCGACGGGCTGCTACTGCCCGGTGGCGGCGATGTCGCTCCCGAGCGTTACGGCCAGGTCCCGCGGCCGGACTGCGCCGTCGAGGGCGTCGACGCGCAGCTCGACCGGGTCGAGCTGCAACTGGCGCGCTGGGCGCTCGACGAGGGCCTGCCCATACTGGGCATCTGCCGCGGCCAGCAGGTGCTCAACGTCGCGGCTGGGGGCACGCTGCTCCAGGACATCACCCGCGAGGCGCCCGGCAGCCTCGTCCATCGCCGTCCCGAGGCACGCCGCGAACTGGTCCACCCGATCGCCGTGGCGGGCGACAGCCGACTGGCGGCTGTGCTCGGCGCGGTCGCGCTAGGGGTGAACAGTATCCACCACCAGGCAGTCGCCCGCCTGGCGCCCGGCGTGCGAGCGGTAGCCTGGGCGCCCGACGGGGTCATCGAGGGCGTGGAGGTGGCGGCGCATCCGTTCGCCCTGGCCGTGCAGTTCCACCCCGAGGAGTTAGTACCTGCTCACGCCCCCAGCGCACGCCTGTTCTGCGCCTTCGTGGCCGCCTGCGCCCAGCGCCGCGCGGGCTGAAAATTCCCGCGCGCCGCCTACCCGCTCGCTACACTCTCCGGTGGGATCCGCGCGGACCCTACTACTTGGCGACCCTACTCGGAGGTGGCTCTTGCTACGTCAGCTACTCTGGGCCGCGGGCCTCAGCGTGAGCCTAGCGGCCCTCCCACTCAGCGCTAGGGCCCAGGACGCGGGCTCACCGCCAGCGCCGGCGGAGACGGTGGTGGCTCCCACACCGCCCAGCGCGGCGCCGGCGGACGAGTTCGCGCCCCAGTCGTCGTTCACCGACGAGACCCCGTTCTTCGCGGCGAATAACACGCCGTTCGCCAGCGGTAGCGAGGGGGGCCTATAACGAGCAGCGGCCGGGTGGTGTGGTCAGGCACCTACCGCCCGGCCGCTCTATAATCGTGGAGCCGCTGCCCGCCTGCGGCCCTCGAATCGCCGGAATCGAGGATGGATGCTATGCGTAAGCCCCTGTGCGCGATCGCGCTCGGCCTCCTCCTGCTACTCGCGCCAACGGCGGCGCGCGCCCAGAGCGCTGGCAGCAGCGCTGCCCCGAGCCCTGCGGTAAGCGGTCCCCCCGCGCCGGCACGGCCGGGGATCGTTACTGTCCCGCCGCCGACGCCCGCCCCCTACACGCCCCAGTCGTCGTTCACCACGGGCGTCGGCTTCGTCGAGGCCAATAACACACCGTTCGCAAGCGGCGGCGACGTCTCGCCGCAGTGAGCGCGGTCGTGCCCCACCTCAAGCGGCCTGCGGTGCTGGCGGGCGCGTCTCCTGGACGAGCCCGATGAGCGTCATCCCGGCCAGATAGCTGGCGGCCATCAGCGTGAAGCCGGCCGCGAAGCCGTGCGCCTCCATCACCCAGCCGATGAGCAGTGTCCACAGCGGCGCCGAGATGAAGCCGATGAAGTAGTACAGGCTGAACGCGGCATCGGCGTGCTCCACCCCCATCGCGTCGGCGACCAGCGCCTGCGTGAGGGTCAGCCGCGAGTTGACCACTACACCGTAGGCGAGCAGGTTCAGCAGCAGCAGTGGCCCCGGGGCCCCGATGGCCGCCAGCGCCCAGGTGGTCAGCGCCGCCAGCGCTAGCGAGAGCATCAGCACCTTCTTGCGCGACCAGCGGTCGGAGATCCAGCCCAGGGCCAGCGGCCCGAACAGGCCGCCCACCTGCATGACCGTGATCAGCAGGGCGGCCACCGCCTGGTCCAGGTGGAAGTCGTTGACGAAGTGCGGCATCAAGAACGCGATGTCGTTCCCTTGGCCGCGGCCCGCCGCGCCCACCATCTGGATGGCAGAAACCAGCAGCAAGTTGCGGTTGCGCAGGCAGGCCAGGTAGCTGCGCCACGTGGCGGCATGCGCGGCACCCCGCTGCCGCGGCGTCTGCGGCACGCGGTCGCGGAGCAGGAAGTAGGCGAGCCCCATCAGCAGACTGGGGACCGCCACGATCAGGAAGATCGTGCGCCAGTCGAAGAAGAACACCAGCGCGCTCACGATCAGGGGCGCGGCCAGCGTGCCCACGTTGCCCCCCGTGGTGTGCAGCGCCAGCACGCGGCCGCGCGCCTGGGGATAGAGGGTGGCTAGCAGGGACGAGCCGATAGGATGCTGGGGACTAGAGCCGACCCCCCCTAGGAGGCGGGTCACTAGGAGCTGGCTGTAGCTCTGCACCAGGCCAGCGGCGGCGGTGGCCAGCGCCAGCAAGCAGTTGCCCACCCCGAGAATTACCGAGCGGCGCACGTACGGCGTCAGCAGCCCGCACAGCGCCTGCAACCCGTTGGTGGTGACCACGTAGGCCGTGCTGAGCAGGCCGATCTGGAAGTAGCCGAAGTGCAGGTCCGCCATCATCAGGGGATACAGGAGATTGGCGATGTTGCCCTGCACATGGTTGAGGCCGTGGGAGATGCTCAGCACCCAGATGGCCAAACCACGCTCGGAGGCGGGCGGCGCCGGCTCGACCACGGCGCGGGACGGTGCGGAAGCCACCGGGTACGCCAGCTCCTGCGACACGTGACCCTCCCCCCAAGCCAGGGTGCGCGTCGAGAGAGAGGGGACAGACCCCGGCGCGACGCCGTGCGGCTTGGTGCAACAAGTTGTAGCTGAGCGCTAGTGTAGCACAGACGCTTGTGCGCGGCGCCCAGCGCCCCCGCCGCTCAGGGGGCCTGGGCGTCGAGAACCAGCGTGGTGCCCACGCTGTTGGGAATATAGGCCTCGGGCAGCTCCTGCGCCAGCCGCAGCTGAGCTTTCCAGCCCGTGCAGTGCTGCGGCACCAGCACGCGCGGCCCGATCGCCTTCAGCGCCGCCACCGTGGGCTCGATGACCGGCTCGAACAGGCTCCCCGTCAGGTGGAACCCGCCGATCACGGCGTGGACCGGCTCCACGCCGGTCAGCTGGCGCGCCGCGCGGATCGTATTGATCACGCCGGCGTGGCCGCAGCCCGTGAGCACCACCAGGCCCTTGTCTCGCAGGTGGATGACGATCGCCTGGTCGTCGTGGATCCAGGGATCCGGGCGCCACTCGCCGTCGACCCAGGCCTGCTGGGTCGGCATGCCCTGCTCGAACGGCGTGGTGCGGGGGATCTGGCCGGTGATCAGCACCTGCCGCTCCAGCAGGAACGTGGGGCCGGTCTCCACGACCAGCTCGATCCCCTCGCGCTCTAAGTCCGCGCGGCTGGGCGGGATCAGGTTGGTGATCTCCCCCTCGCGCACCTGCCGGCGCTTCAGGAAAGCGTCGGGATGGACCAGGATCGGCAGCCGCCAGCGGGCGTAGCGGGCCAGCATGCCCTGGATGCCCCCGGTGTGGTCGGTGTGCCCATGACTGAGCACCAGCGCGCGGATATCGTGCAGGCTGCGCTCCAGCACCTCCAGGTTGTGCAACACCCCGTCGGGGCTCACCCCGGTGTCGAACAGCAGCGCATCGCGCCGGCCCGCCCGCGCGACCGTGATCAGCATGCTCACGCCGTGCTCGGCGCGCAGCTGCGGGCGCAGGTACGGATCAGGCCCGAGCTTCGCTCGCCGCGCCACGGGCGTGCTAGCCATGAGCACATCGAGCGAGTTGTCCATCAGCGAGAGGATCTCCACGCGGTCGACCGGGGTGAGGGGAACCGTCGCCATCACTGCCTCCCGCAGGCCGCCGCGGCGACCGCCCGTGGCCCACGCCGCGGGGTGCGCGCGACCCGCCTGTGGCGTATTCTAAAACGGCGGGCGGCGCCGGGGCGGCCTACCGCCCGCCAAGGAGCGGCGTTGGCGCGCCGGGGGCGCGCGAAGGAGGACGAACGTGGCCAAGACGTTCCGCCAGATGGTAGCCGAGGCACGCAGCGAGGTGGAGGTGCTGAGCCCCCAGGAAGCACAGCAGCGGCTGCAGCAGGACCCGAACACTCTCCTGGTCGACGTGCGCGAGCCGGACGACCTCATGCCCCTGGGCGTGATCCCGGGCGCGATCAACATCCCGCTGGGGGTACTGCCCCTGCGCGCCGACCAGGAGCTGCCCGAGCAGTTCCGCGACGCGCGGCTCCAAGACCGCTCGCGGCCGGTGATCACCACCTGTGGCGGTGGGGGGCAGGCCGCGCTCGCGGCGAAGCTGCTCAAGGACATGGGCTTCCAGAAGGTGGCCATGATCGACGGCGGGACCACCGGCTGGAAGAACGCCGGCCTGCCCATCCAGAGCGTGTAGCCCGCGGCCGGGCGGGAAGCGGTTCGGGGGCTGCTTCTCGCCCGCCCTGTTGCCCTGGAGAGATGCTGATGCCCGAGTTGAGCGCGGCCGAGCGCGAGCGCCTGCCCGACGAGGCGTTCGCCTACATCGACTCGCAGGGGGGCCGCCATCTACCGATTGGCGACGCCGAGCACGTGCGCAACGCCATCGCCCGCTTCGGGCAGACGCGCTTCGAGAGCTGGGAGGCGCGCCAACGCGCGGCGCATCGCATCCTGGCCGCCGCGCGGCGCTACGGGATCGCGGTCGACCCGGAGGACGACGTCAGCCGCGCCGCGCGCTAGCTCGGCGCCCGTCGAGGCGCGGCGCTAGGGGTGCGCGGCCGCGGCGATGTCCCCCAGCCCTTTGGCGCCGACCCAACCGTGCTCGCCCACGTCGATGCACTGCTGATCGGGCCCGAGCCACTTGGCCTCGAAGTACTGCCCGCCGAGCGGCACATCGGGCAGGCGCCGCGCCCCCATCTCCTCTAGCTTGCGGTAGGTGGCCTCGACATCCTCCACCACAAAGCCGAAGTGGTGCACGCCGCGGTGGATGCGCGTCGGGTCGTCGGTGGCGGGGAGGCGCAACACCGCGAAGTTGATATCGCCGTCGGAGAGGTAGACGCCCGCGGGGGAGCGCCCGACCTCGACGAGGCCGAACGCCTCCTTGTACCAGGCGGCGGTCTGTTCGGGGTCCTCGGTGGAGATGGCGATGTGACGCAGCTTGGCCATCGGTTCCTCCTGTGCGGTCCAGCGGGCGGTCGCCCGGTGCCTTGCAGCTTAGCGCACGCGCGCCCATGGCTGCACGCCGCCCGCGCTCGTGCTTGCCCGCTCGCTAGGGGGGCGGTACAATAGCGCGGCGTGCGCGCCAGCACGTGGGATCGCGTCCCTGGCGCCCGCTGCTTGCCCCAGCTGCCGCGCCGGCCCAGTGCGCCGCGCCCGCGGGGCACCGCGCGTCGGTCCCCCGAACGGACCGCGCCGTCTGGGAGCGTCGCTATGCTGGGCCGCGCCTTCGCGCCCGGACCGAACGACCTGCCACGCGGCGTGCCCGCGCCGGGCCCGCTGCCGCCACGCCACCCCGTGAGCCTCTCGGTGGGCGATGGGTTCAAGTTCGGCTGCGGCTTCGTGCTCGCGCTGGTCGTGGCCGTGCTGGCTGGCTTGGTCTTCCTATCGCTGCTGGTGCTGCTGGCCACGCTGATGGGAGCCGATCTCCTCTCGCTGTTCCAGCGCCGCTAGCGCGCGACGGCGCTATTGAGTCCCCGCGTGCGCTCTGCTACAGTCTGCCCCGGGGCCATGGCTGCGGACGAGGAGCGTGTGTTCATCGCGAACTGGTGGCGAGCGAGCGCCACGGCGCTGAGTCTGCTGCTCGGGCTGGCGCTCGGCAGCTGCCGGGCCAGCGGCAGCCTGCTGTACGACGTGTACCTGACCGACGGGGCGTTAGCCACCACGGGGCCGAGCCTCGAGCGGCCCGCGTTGCTCCACTACTCCCTGGCGCGGCCGGCCGCGATCTCGGTGTGGCTGATCGATAGCGCCGGTCAGCGGCGGATGCTGCGCGAGCGACAGCCGCGCCCCGCGGGCCAAGACTACCAGCTCCCCTTCGATGGGACTTACGCCACCACCGATAACCCGCCCGAGCGGCGGGTAGTCCCGCCGGGCGAGTACCGCCTGACGATCGAGGCGACCGACGAGCGGGGCTGGCGCGAGGAAGCGACGGAACCCGTGGCGGTGCTCCAGGCCGACACCGAGGCGCCGCGGATCGAGAACCTGGTGGCCTATCCCGAGGTGATCTCCCCCAACTTCGACGCCATCGACGATGTCGCCCAGATCAGCTTCCGCCTGAGCAAGCCGGCGCGGGTGTCCCTGTATGCGGTCGATGAGCAAGGCCGCCGCGTGTACGTGGGCACGCGCGATGAGAAGCGCGAGGCGGGCGAGTACGCCGAGACGTGGAATGGACTGGTCAACGAGCACCCGCTGCCCGACGGCCGCTACTACTACACGGTGGAGGCCCGCGACCAGGCGGGCAACGTGACCATCCGCCGCATCCCCATCGTGCTCGCCGCCGGGGGGGTGCCCAAGGCCAAGATCACGCACGTGTACATCGCGCCGCGCCAGGTGCTGCTAGGTGCCAGCGTGCAGGTCGAGATCGGCGTCAAGAACATCGGCGACACGATCATCCGCACGCAGGGGCCCGACCCGGGCTTCGTGTACAACAGCTACGAGAGCTTCGGCTCGATCGCCGGCGGCGCCTACATCGACCGGGCGGGCTTCTGGCGCGTGGGCATCGACTGGACCGGGGCGCCGACCACCGCCGGGGCGCGCTTCCCGTACCGCTGGGGCTTCGGCCACGACCTGGCGCCGGGCGAGGAGGTCACCGTCACGGGCGCGATCCAGATGCTGCACCGAGTTACCAAGGTGCTGCTGTTCGCCGGGCTGGTGCAGGAGGGCCACCGCTACTACGACGATGGCGTCGGCCGCACCCAGATCGAGATCAGCTTCTAGGCGCCAGTGGGGCGGGCCGGGATGACCAGGCCTCCAGCGGATGGCCCGGCGCTGACCGCCGCGGTGATCGCGCGCGATGAGGCGGCCCTGCTCGCCGGCTGCTTGGAGAGCCTCGCCTGGGCCGACGCGCGCCTGGTGCTGGTCGACGCGCGCAGCCGCGATGCCACCGCGGCGATCGCCGCCCGCTACACGCCGCACGTCCACCGCGAGCCGTTCCGCAGCTTTCCGCAGTTCCGCAACCGGGCGCTGGCGCTGGCCACCACGCCGTGGGTGTTGTTCGTCGACGCCGACGAGCGCGTCCCCCCCGCGCTGGCCGCCGAGATCCGGGCCGTGCTCGCGCGCGCCGAGGCGGAGGGCGTGGCGGGGTACTGGCTGCCCCGGCGCAACCGCATCCGCGGGCGCTGGATGCGCGGCGCCGGCTGGTGGCCGGACTACCAGCTGCGGCTGCTGCGGCGCGACGCGGTGTACTTCGAGCCCGACGGGCTAGTACACGAGGTCGCGTGCGTCCACGGCCCCACGCGACACTTGCGGGAGCCCCTGCTGCACCACAACTACGACACGCTGGCGGAGTTCGTGGCCAAACAGCGGCGCTACGCTGTCCTAGAGGCCTACGCCTGGTGGCGCCAGGGCCAGCCGCCGCCGCGAGCGCGGGCGCTCGTGGGCCAGCCGCTGCGCGAGTTCTGGCGTCGCTACGTGACCCTCGGCGGCTACCGCGATGGGGCGCTGGGACTCGTGCTAGCCGGCTACCTGGCCTACGCCGCCTGGCAGCGCACGCGCCTGCTGCGCCGCCTGGCTAGCGCTGGGGCCGCTCGGTGACCGGCGTGATGTTGGAGGGCAGCCAGACCTGGGCACTGACGTTGGTCACGCCCACGATGCGGATCTCGCGCATGATGCGGCGGTTCTGGTCGCTCTCCACGAACTCGCGCCAGGAGTCGAGCGAGTCGAACTCGATGGTCACCATCACCTGCGGCGTGCTCTCCATCGGGTTGCGGAAGGTGCGGAACTCCTCCACGCCGCGGTGCGCGAGCACGGTGGGGATCCAGTCGTTGCGCGCCTTGTTGGCGTAGACGCGGAGCTGCTCGCGGTGGGTGGGCAAGTCCCAGGTCATCACGTACAGGACCATGCTCGCCTCGCTCCTTCTCGCCCGGGTGGCGGCTGGCGGATGGTGTGTGCAGCAGTATACTGGCGGGTCGCCCGGCGTCGCACCGCGCAAGGGCCGTACCGCGGGCGGGACGCCGTCGCGGCCGCTCTCGGCGCGCTCGCGCTCGCGGCGTCCGTGGCGCGCGCCGCCCCCGCCGGCCAGCAGCCGCTGGTGGCCGGGGTAGCCTGGCCCGACCGCTCGCTGCCCGTGGTCGTCGACCTGAGCGAGCTGCCCGCCGAGTGGCAGCCGGCGGCGCGGGCGGCGCTGGCCGCCTGGAACGCCGCGGGCGCGCGCCTCTGGTACGTGGAGGCCGACGGCCCCGCGCCGCCCAACGCCGTGCGCCTGCGACCGGCCAGCCCCCTGCACGTCTGCGGCGGGCAGTGGCAGCCCGTGGCGTGCACCTACCCCTTCGTGTACCAGTTCGCGCCGCAGTACCTCTCGCGTGCCGAGGTGCTGATCGCCCCCGAGCGCCTGCGCCCCGAACGCCAGCGGTGGCCGCGCCAGCCGGTGACGCTGGCGGCGCTGCTGGTCCACGAGCTGGGCCACGCGGCCGGGCTCGGCCCGGCGGACGACCCGGGCTCGGCTCTCCACCCGGCGGCGCAGCAGCCGGCGCCGAGCGCGGCCGACCGCGACGCGCTGCGCGCGCTGTATGGGGAGGCCTACGGCCCCCGCGCGCTCGCCCCGCCGCGCCCGCTGGCGCCCGCGCCCGCCACCGCGGTCGCCGCGCCGGTCGTGCTGCGCTGGGAGCCCGTGCCCGCGGCGTTCGGCTACTACGTGCAGCTGCTCGACGAGGCGCTCTACACCCTCCAGGACGGCATCGTGGACCTCGATTTCGGCTACTATCTGGTCGATACCAGCACCACGGACACGGAGCTGCCCGTGCCTCAGCCGCTGCCGGCCGGGGAGTATCGCTGGCGGGTGAAGGCGCGCACCCCGGCGGGCAACAGTCCCTGGACCGCGCCGATCCTCTTCCGGGTGGAGAGCGCGCCGTGAGCGACGACGGCCACACACCTGTCTGGCGGCTGGTGGCGGACTGCGAGTATCGCGGCTTCCGGCTGCTGGTGCAGGAGAACGTCAGCCCGGCCGCGCGCCGGCTGATCCACGAGATCCAGACCTACTTCCCGGAGCGGCGCTGGAGCTTCGTGCCCATGCCGCGCGGCTGGTACGTCTTCTGCGCTATCGCGCCGGCGCCCGATCCCCTGGCCGATCTGCTCGTGACGCGCGAGTTCGGCGCGCACCGCAGCCACGCCGCCGAGGGCCACACCTGGTGCAACGACACGCTCCAGCCACGGCCGGAGGTGATGAACCTCGACGAGCCCGAGATGCTGGCCCGCCTGCGCGAGCAGGTCGATCGCTACCTCGCGGCGCGGGCCGTGCTGGCCGCGCGGCTGGGCGCCCTGCGAGCCCGCCGGGAGACGCTCTGAGCGCAGTGTACCCCGTGGCTCAGCGGCACGCCTGGTACACGACGCCGCCCGCGTAGCCCGAGTACCAGGTGGTGCAGGTGATCGACCGACTCGTCTCCCCGGGGCCGTACACCACGGCCGTCTGGGTGAGCGTGTGGTCCTGCCAGCTCTGCGAGTAGGCGCTCGCCAGCGGCGGCACGGGGCCCGGCGGCTGCGAGCGCCCGTAGGTGGACAGCCCGCCCAGCGCCGCCGGCAGTGTGAAGCCCGCCGGCGCGGGAACAGTAACCCAGGCGCCCCCCTGCCAGGCCGACAGGGTAGCCGGGCCGTCGCCCGGAGCGGCACACAACAGCGCCTCTCCCTCACCGATCCACCGGCAGCCCCCGCTCTGCGCCACCGCGGCGGTCGGCAGCCAGGCCACCGCCGCCAGCGCTAGGACCACCGACCATCCGAGTGCCCGCATCGCAGTTCCTCTCTGGGCGCTGGACGCGCAGCAGTGCGCACCCGCATACTCGCCAGCGTCGCTTGCACCAGGCGCGAAGCCGCGCCGGCCAGCAGCGCCACCTGCCGCGCCTCTATAACCATTATGCGCTCTCGCCCCCCGGATTCGTGGGGATATCGCTGCGTGGAGATGTGATCGGGCCGTGGGGAGCCGCAGGAGCACGTGCTCGGCGCGGTACCCAACCGGTGAGCGCGGGAAAGATGGCTGCTAGCTCTACCACCTGGCGCTTGGACGGGCGCGCCGTGCGCGTCTCGCACCTCGCCAAGCCCTACTGGCCCGGCGACCGCCTCACCAAGGGGGACTTGCTGCGGTACTACCGCGACATCGCGCCGGTCCTGCTACCGCACTGCGCGAACCGACCGGCCACCGTGCGCGTTTTCCCCAACGGCATCGAGGGACACTCCTACTACCAGCGCGACCGTCCCAGCCGGGCGCCGCGCTGGCTGCGCACGGCCGACTACCAAACCGCCACCGACGCGCATCGTATCCACATCATTCTCATCGACGACGCGGCAGGGCTGATCTGGCTGGCCAACACGGGCGCCATCGAGTTCCACCTCTGGAGTTCCCGGCTCCCGAACCTGGCCGAGCCCGACCAGGCGATCTTCGATCTCGATCCCGGCGACCAAGCCACCTTCGCCGACGTCCTGCAGGCGGCCCTGCGGCTCCACGCGGCCTTGGAGCGGCTGGGGTTGCGGGGGTATCCCAAGACCAGCGGCGGGCGCGGCCTGCACGTGTACCTGCCCCTCGCGCCCGGCCACACGTTCGACGGCGTGCGGGCGTGGGTCCGGACGCTGGCCGAGCGGCTCGCCGCCGCGCACCCGGAGCTGATCGCGGTGGCGCGCGGGGCCACCCATCGGGGCCGCCAGGTCACCATCGACCACGCACAGAACAGCATTGGCCGCAACACGGCCGCTCCCTATACTGTCCGCGCCCTACCGCGCGCGCCGGTGTCCACGCCGCTCACCTGGGAGGAGGTCGCGGCGGGCGAGCTGCGCCCCGCCGACCTGACGCTAGCCACGGTGCCGGCGCGCGTGCGAGCGCGGGGCGACCTATTCGCGCCGGTGCTCCAGGGCGGCCAACGCCTGCCCCCGCTCTAAGCGAACCCGCCGCGAGCCGATCGCTCCAGCCCGTCAGCGCCACGACGGCCCGGTGAACGCCTGCCGCACCGGCCCACGGCGCGCTCAGCCCGAGCCCCCCCCGACACGGTAGCGCAGGAACAGCTCGCCAGCGCGCTCGTGGACGGTCAGCAGCGCCAGCGGCCGCGGCGGGCGCAGCGGCGGGCCTACCAGCAGCGCTGGCCCGTCGCCCGCCACCAGCCGCGGCGCCAGCGTGAGGAACAGCTCGTCGATGGCATCGCTAGCGAGGAGCGCGTGCGCCAGCCGCGGGCCGCCCTCGCACAGCAGCCAGCGCACGCCGCGCTCCACCCGCAGCGCCCGCAGCGCGGCGGGGAGATCCACGGCCTCCTCGCCCGTCACGAGCAGCTCCGCGCGAGCGCGCACCGCCGCGGGCAGGCGCGTCGCTCCCGCCGCGCCGGTCACGATCAGGCGCTGGGGTAGCTCGGCGCCGAAGTAGCGCTCGCTGGCGGGGACTTCCCCACTGGCGCTGACCACGATCGCCAGCGGCTGTGGCGCCAGCCCCCGCGCCGCCCGCCGCGCCGCTAGCTCCGCCGGCACCCCGGGCGAGAAGCGCTCCGCGCGCAGGGTGCCCGCTCCATGGAGCACGGCGTCGGCGTGCGCCCGCAGCGCGCGCATCAGCGCCCGGTCTACCCGCGACGCCAAGGGGTCGGTGCGCCCGTCCACGGCGGCCCGGCCGTCGGCGCTGACAATCAGGTTGAGCGCCACGAACGGGCGCTCGGGCGGCGGGCTGGGCCAGACGAGGTCGGCGTATACGGCCTCCGGGGCGAGTGGTGCGGCGGGCGGCGGGTACAGGCGTTGCATGCGGCGGGCTCCTTGGCGTGCGGCTACTGCTAGAATACGGACCAGGGCGGGCCCACGGCGCGCTGAGCGTCGGCCGCGCCCGCGGGGAGGTGCTCAAGTGCCCGTCGTCTACCACCGCGACCGCCCAGTGATCCGCTCGGCCTCGGGCCAGCCCTCGCTGTCGATGGTGGTCAACCGCGAGGTCGGCGCGCAGCAGCTCTCGGTGTGGGTCGCCAACCACGCCCCAGGCGAGGTCGTGCCCCTGCACACGCACCCGGTCGAGGAGGTGCTTACCTTCCTGGCGGGGGAGGCGCTGGTGACCGTCGGCGCCGAGACGTTTCCTGTCCGCGCCGACATGACGGTGATCGTGCCGCCCGGGGTGCCCCATGGCTACACGAACACCGGCAGCGGCCCGCTGCGGCTGGTGGCCACCCTGGCCGACCCCGATGCCCAGCTTGGCCAGCGCTGGGAGCCGCCCGCGCTGTGAGCGCCGCCCGGGTCAGCGCCGGAAGATGCTCTCCGGCAGGAACGCCGTTACGATCCAGTGCGGCGCGTCGACCACCTCGCTGATGCGCAGGTCCACCGCCACGCTGCACAGCACGAACGCCTCCTCGCGTGACAGCCCCCGCGTGCGCACCAGGTGGTCGATCATGTAGCGCACGGCGTTGCGGGCCGCCTCCAGCAGGTCGGTATGGAACGCCGTGGTGGCGTAGTACGGGCCGCTGTTGGGGCGCCCGCCCAGCGGGCCGGCCGTGCGGAACTGCGGCTCGCGGATGGTGAACGTATCGTGCAGGCGGAAGCGCAGGGCGACCGTGGCCGTGGTCTCGAT
>Ga0209061_1003444_pt1 | contig 17184 bp, 17 predicted proteins | sample Coa_R1_10_FD_187157 | JGI IMG/M metagenome (GOLD analysis project Ga0209061, IMG submission 187157) | Surface soil microbial communities from Centralia Pennsylvania, which are recovering from an underground coalmine fire - Coalmine... | ecosystem: Environmental > Terrestrial > Soil >...
CGGCGGCCAGCACGCGGCCTCGTTCGCGGAGTGGATGGCGAACGCGCTGCGGCGGGAGGGGCTGACCCAGGAGCAGGCGGCCCGCCAGCTCGGCGTGTCGGTCAAGACGGTCAGCCGCTGGGTCGGCGGCGCCACCCAGCCGCGGATGCGGGACCTGAAGCGGATCCGGGAGCTCTTCGGCGAGGTCCCGCTGCACTGATGCGGATGGGCCGGGCCGGCCCGGCGCGGTCCGCCGCATCATCGTTACCGAAGCTGCCGCGCCGGCGGACTAGACGTACCCCCCACAAGTGTCCTAGCGTGCTGCTATGCCGGTTCCTGCAGGACACCATCGGCTCGGTCCCGACCGGGGCCGGATCCTGCTGCACACGTTCCGCGACGGCGTGGCCGCGCGTGCCGGGCACGACCTGACCATCGAGGTGGCCCGCTGGTCGGGGGAGCTGACGACCACGGCGGAATCGGAGCCCGCCGGCCTGGACGTCCGCATCGACATGACGTCGCTGACCGTGCTCGAGGGGCATGGCGGCATCAGCCCGCTGAGCGACCGGGACCGGCGGGAGATCGCGGTGACGGCACGCAAGGTCCTGGGAGCGGACCGCTACCCCGAGGCGCGGTTCCAGGCGGACACGTTCCAGGCGGGCACCGGGGGCGGCGTCATCTCCGGCACGCTGACCCTGCACGGCGTGGCCCGCCCGCTGCGGCTGCAGGTCCGCGAGGACGGGGCCGGCAGGTACCACGCCTCCGGCTCGGTGACCCAGTCCGAGTACGGCATCAAGCCATACGCCGGCTTCCTCGGCGCGCTGCGGGTCCGCGACGCGGTGGACATGGACGTCGACATCGACCTGGAGAAGCCCGGCGACCCCAGAGGTGAGCGATGACGGCGGCCGCTCCCGGCAGCAACGAGACGCCCGGCGGCGGCACGGTCACCCGGCTGTTCGAGCGGCGGACCGGGCCGGCCCGGGACCTGGCGGCGCAGGCGCGCGCCGTCGCCGAGGCCTGCCATGCGATGGCGGTGCGCTTTCACCGGGGCGGGAAGCTGATCGTCTTCGGCACCGGCGGCCCGAGCACCGACGCCCAGCACGTCGCGGTCGAGTTCGTGCATCCGGTCATCGTCGGCAAGCGTGCGCTCCCGGCGATCTCGCTGACCACCGATGTGGCGACGGTCACCGGGGTGGCGGCCCGGTGCGGCCTGGCCGAGATCTTCGCGCACCAGATCCGGTACCTGGCAGCCCCCGAGGACATCGCGCTCGGCATCTCCGGCGACGGCAACTGCGACAGCGTGCTGGCCGGCCTTGCCGCCGCCAGGGACCTCGGCCTGCTCACCATCGCCCTGGCCGGCGGGGACGGCGGCGCCATCGCCGCCAGCGCGGCCGCGGACCACCTGCTGCTCGCGCGCAGCGACGACCCCCGCGTGGTGAAGGAACTGCACGTCACCACCTACCACGTGCTGTGGGAACTGGTGCACGTGTTCTTCGAGCAGCCGGGCGTCCTGGCTCCGGGGGTGGTCGCGTGACTGCCGGGCCGGCGCCGGGCCGCATCCCGGCCTGCCACGACGACGTCTGCATCACCTGCTCCGACACGGCGGCCGAGGTCACCGTGGTCCGGCTGCTGCCCGACGATCTCGCGGTGGTGGACGCCGGGGACCACGAGGAGGAGGTCAGCGTCGCGCTGGTCGCCGCGCGGCCGGGAGACCGGATCCTCGTCCATGCCCGGGAGGCCATCGCGGTGACCGGCCCGGGCGGTGATCCAGGAGGTGGCGCTGATGCCCGGAGATGACCGGCGTGCCGCCGGCACCCGCGAGCCGGCCGGCGGGCCCGCCGCCGACATCGAGTCGCTCTACCCGTTCCTGTACGCCGGCAGCTCCGATCTCGACGCCGTGCTCGACCAGGTGCGCGCCTCGACGGCCGCCAAGGTGAACGAGATCATCGGGCTGCGGCAGGTCATCGCGTCCCGCGACGGCGAGCGGCTGGCTCGCTGCGCCCGGCGGCTGGCCGCGGCCTTTACCGCCGGCGGGCGGCTGTTCGCGTTCGGCAACGGCGGCAGCGCGACCGACGCCCAGCAGCTTGCCACCTTGTTCCTCAACCCCGGCGGGGACGCGCGGCCGCTGCCGGCGCTGGCGCTGGCCAACGACACCTCGGTGGTCACGGCCTTGTGCAACGACATCGGCGTCGAGGTCGTCTTCGCCCGGCAGATCGCCGCCTTCGGGCGGCGCAGCGACATCGCGGTGGGCCTGTCCACCAGCGGGAACTCAGCGAACCTGCTGCGCGCCTTCGACGAGGCCAGCCGCCGCGGCATGGTGACGGTCGGCCTGGCGGGCTACGAGGGCGGCAAGATGGCCGAGCTGGACAGCATCGACTACCTGTTCGTCGCCCCCACGTCGTCGGTGCACCGGATCCAGGAGGCGCAGACGACCACCTACCACGTGCTGTGGGAACTGACCCAGGCCGCGCTCGCCGACCCCGGGGAACCGCGGTGACGGGCCGGATCCTGGTTGCCGGGGTCGGCAACATCTTCCTCGGCGACGACGGGTTCGGCGCCGAGGTCGCCAGGCGGCTGGCCGGCGCCAGCCTGCCGGAGGGGGTGCAGGTCGCCGACTACGGGATCAGCGGCATGCACCTGGCCTATGACCTCGCCGACGGCTGTGACATGACAATCCTCGTCGACGCCGCCCCGCGTGGCGGCGAGCCGGGGACGATCACGGTGCTGGAGGTGGGCCGGGACCAGCTGCGCGAGCTGGCCGCATCCGGCGGCCCGGTGCAGGGCAGCCGGCTGTTCGACGGGCACGGCATGCAGCCCGAGGTGGTGTTCGGCGTGCTCGGCATGCTCGGCGGGGACGCGGGCCGGATCCTGGTGGTGGGCTGCGAGCCCGCCAGCCTGGAACCGGGGATCGGGCTCAGCGAGCCGGTGGCGGCGGCTGTCGACGAGGCGGCGCGGATCGTCACGGACCTGATCACGGCCGGCCCGGACGCGGTCGCCGCCGCGGCGGGCGGCCGGCCCGGGACCGGATGAAGCGACAAGCGGAAGGGGCCTGCCGTGTGTCTTGGCATTCCCGGCGAGGTCGTCGAGCTGCTGCCGGAACAGCCCGACCTGGCCAAGGTGGACGTAAGCGGGGTCAGGCGGGTGATCAACGTCGGGCTGCTGTCGGATGCCCCGCCACAGCCCGGCGACTGGGTGCTCATCCACGTCGGCTTCGCGCTGTCGAAGATCGACGAGAACGAGGCCGCGGCGGCGCTGCAGTTCCTCGAGGGCATCGGCCAGGCCTATGCCGACGAGCTCGCCGCCCTGGCCCAATCACAGATCGAGTGACGGGAGCGTGGCGAGGATGAGGTTCGTCGACGAGTTCCGCGACGCGGAGAAGGCGCACGCGCTGGCCGCCAAGATCGCCGCGCTCGCCGAGCCCGGGCGCCAGTACAAGCTCATGGAGGTGTGCGGCGGCCACACGCACACCATCTACAAGCACGGCCTCGAGGACTACCTGCCGGAGACGATCACGCTGGTGCACGGGCCCGGTTGCCCGGTGTGCGTGATCCCGATGGGCCGCGTCGACGACGCGATGCACCTGGCCGCCCAGCCCGACGTGATCATGACCTCGTTTGGCGACATGATGCGCGTCCCGGGCAGCAACGGATCGTTCTTCGACGCGAAGGCCCGCGGTACCGACATCCGCATGGTGTACTCGCCGCTCGACTCGCTCAAGATCGCCCGCGCCAACCCGGACAAGCGGGTGGTGTTCATGGCGATCGGCTTCGAGACCACCGCCCCGTCGACCGCCATGACCCTGCTGCGGGCCGCCGCCGAGGGCCTCGGCAACTTCTCGGTGTTCTGCAACCACGTCACGATCATCCCGGCGATCAAGGCGATCCTCGACTCCCCGGACCTGCGGCTCGACGGGTTCATCGGGCCCGGGCACGTGTCCACCGTGATCGGCTGCCGGCCGTACGAGTTCATCGCCCGCGACTACGGCAAGCCGGTCGTCGTCGCCGGGTTCGAGCCGCTGGACATCCTGCAGTCGATCTACATGCTGATGGCGCAGCTGGCGGAGGGCCGGGCCGAGGTGGAGAACCAGTACGCGCGGGTGGTGCCGTGGGACGGCAACCTGGTGGCGCTGCGGGCGATCGGCCAGACCATGGAGCTGCGGCCCTACTTCGAGTGGCGCGGGCTGGGCTTCATCTCGCATTCCGCGCTGCGGGTCCGCGACCGCTACGCCGCCTTCGACGCGGAACGGCTGTTCGAGGTCCCCGGGGTCCGGGTCGCCGACCCGAAGGCCTGCCAGTGCGGCGAGGTGCTCAAGGGCGTGCTGAAACCCTGGGAATGCAAGGTGTTCGGCACCGCGTGCACGCCGGAAACGCCGATCGGCACCTGCATGGTGTCCCCGGAGGGGGCCTGCGCGGCGTACTACAACTACGGCCGGATGCACCGGCAGCGAGTCGCCGAGGCGGCCGGCGCCGCCGCGGCGAACCGCGGGGACGGCGGGCTGCTGTCATGACCGGCGGCAGCGAGGCACCGGGCGGCTGGATCGCCGAGGCGCTGCGCGAGCACGCCGAGCACGCCGAGCAGGGCCAGCCCGGGGAGGCCCGCGCAGGCCACCCGGGCATGACCGACCGCGAGCAGCAGGTCCTGGACCGCATCGACCGGGCGCGCAGGCGCCGGCCCCGCGTCCGCGAGGACCGGATCACGATGTCGCACGGCGCGGGCGGCAAGGCCACCCACACGCTCATCGAGGCCGTCTTCCTCGAGGCGTTCCGCAACCCGCTGCTCGAGCCGATGGAGGACGCGGCGAGCCTGCGGCTCGGCGACTCGCGGCTGGCGCTGACCACCGACTCCTACGTGGTCTCGCCGCTGTTCTTCCCCGGCGGCTGCATCGGTGACCTGGCCGTCAACGGCACGGTCAACGACCTGGCGGTCGCCGGGGCGACGCCGCGGTTTCTGTCGGCCGGGTTCATCCTGGAGGAGGGCTTCCCGGTCGCGGATCTGTCCCGCATCGCGGAGGCGATGCGGGACGCCGCGGCGGCGGCCGGGGTCGCCGTGGTCACCGGCGACACCAAGGTGGTGGAACGCGGCAAGGCCGACGGCTGCTACATCAACACGGCCGGCGTCGGCGTCATCGAGCGCGGCGTGGCGCTCGGCGTGGCGCGGGCGCGGCCGGGCGACGCCATCCTGGTCTCCGGGCCGATCGGCGACCACGGCGTCACGATCATGCTGGCCCGCGGCGAGCTCGACATCGAGGCCGACATCAGCTCCGATACCGCGCCGCTGGCCGGCCTGGCCGCGGCGCTGCTGGACGCGGTGCCCGGCGTGCGCGCGATGCGCGACGCCACCCGCGGCGGGGTCGCCACCATCCTCAACGAGATCGCCCGGTCGGCCGGGGTCGGCGTCCTGGTCAGCGAGGACGACATCCCGGTCCGGCCCGCGGTCCGCGGGGCGGCGGAACTGCTCGGCATCGACCCGATGTACGTCGCCTGCGAGGGCCGGATGGTGGCGGTCGTCGAGGCCGGCCAGGCGGAGGCGGCGCTGGCCGTGCTGCGCGCGCACCCCCTCGGCGAGCAGGCGGCGGTCATCGGCGAGGTGACCGGCGAGTCGCCGGGGATCGTCCGCCTCAAGACCGCGTTCGGCGGCACCCGGATCGTCGACCTGCTCGTCGGTGACCCGCTGCCGCGCATCTGCTGAGCCGCCGGAGGGAAAAACAGTGCACGAGCTGGGCATCGCCGAGAGCGTGATCGAGGCCGTCACCGAGCGCCTTCCCGGTACCAGGATCGCCAGCATCAGCCTGGAGGTCGGGTCGCTGTCCGGGATCGTGCCCGACTCGCTGCAGTTCAGCTTCGATCTGGCTGCCCAGGGCACGCCGCTTGAGGGGGCGAGGCTGGACATCTCCCGCGCCGCGGCGCGCTGCCGCTGCCAGGCGTGCGGCACGGAGTTCGAGCCCGACGGGGCCGGCGCGCTGTGCCCGTGCGGCAGCGCCCAGGTCGCCGTGCTGACCGGGCAGGAGCTGCGGATCACCTCGGTTCAGGTTGCCTGAGCCGCCCGGTCGCGGGCGGCGGCCACCGCGGCCTGGCCGAGGCTGATGCCGCCGTCGTTGCACGGCACCTGGCGGTGCAGCAGCACGGCGAACCCGCGGGCCGCCAGCCGGCCGGCGGCCGCGCGCAGCAGCAGCTGGTTCTGGAACACGCCGCCGGACAGCGCGACCGTGCCCAGCCCGGTGCGGTCGCGGGCCAGCAGGCAGCCGTCCTCGATCGCGGCCGCGACGCCGCCGATGAACCGGGCGGCGGCGGCGTCACGGCCGGTTCCCGACCGCAGGTCGCCTGCCAGCGCCGCGACGAGGTCCCGGCCGCTGACCAGGAACGGCCGTTCCGGGATGACCGCGGCCCGGTAGCAGGACCGCTCGCCGGGTGCGGCCAGCTGCTCCATCTCGATCGCCGCCTGGCCCTCGTAGTTGATCTCGTCGCGGACGCCGAGGATCGCCGCGGCCGCGTCGAACAGCCGCCCGGCGCTGGAGGTGTGCGGCGAGTTGACCCGGCGGCGGGCCAGGGCGAGCACGGCGTGCCACCGCCCGGCGTTGCGCACGGCCACGTCCAGCGGGCACGGATCGGCGAGCCCGCAGGCGTCGAGGTAGGCGGCGGCCATCCGCCACGGCGCCTTGACCGCCGCGGCCCCGCCCGGCATCGGCACCGGCGCCAGGTGCCCGGCGCGTTCGAAGCCGGCCAGGCTGGCGATCAGGAACTCACCCCCCCACACCGTGCCGTCGGTGCCGTAACCGGTGCCGTCGAAGGCCACCCCGATGACCGGGCCCTCGGCGCCGTTGTCGGCCAGGCAGGACGCGATGTGCGCGTGATGGTGCTGCACGCCGAGCAGGTCCACCCCGTCCAGGTCCAGCGCGTACTTGGTGGACAGGTAGTCCGGGTGCAGGTCATGGGCCACCAGCCGCGGCTGGATGTCGAACAGCCGGGTGAAGTGCTCGATGCCCTCGGTGAACGAGCGCAGCGTCTCGGCGTTCTCCAGGTCGCCGATGTGGTGCGAGACGAAGGCGTAGCCGTCCTTGGCCACGCAGAAGGTGTTCTTGAGCTCCGCGCCGCAGGCCAGCACGTGCCGGGGGAAGCCGCCGCGGACCCGGATCGGCTCCGGGACGTACCCGCGGGACCGGCGGACCGGCATCGGCCGGCCGCCGAAGACGCGGACCACCGAGTCGTCGGTGCGGATGTGGATCGGCCGGTCGTGGGCGAGGAACGCATCGGCGATCGTGCCCAGCCGCTTCAGCGCGTCCGCGTCGGCGTAGGCGATCGGCTCATCGGAGACATTGCCGCTGGTCAGCACGATGGGCCGGCCGAAGGCGGCCAGCAGCAGGTAGTGCAGCGGGGTGTAGGGCAGCATGATGCCCAGCTCGCGGTTGCCGGGCGCGACCGCGGCGGCGACCGGGGCGCCGTCGCGGCGCGGCATGAGCACGATCGGCCGCCGCGGGCTGGCCAGCAGCTCGGCCGCGGCCGCGTCCACCCGGCACAGCAGCCGGGCGGCGTCGAGATCGGGAACCATGACCGCGAACGGCTTGTCCTCGCGGTGCTTGCGGGCACGCAGCGCCGACGCGGCCGGTTCGCTGGCCGCGTCCACCGCCAGGTGATAGCCGCCCAGCCCCTTCACCGCCACGATCCGGCCGCGGCGCAGCAGCCGCGCGGCCCCGGACAGCGGATCCGGCGGGCCTCCCGGCAGCGGCTGGCCGTCCGGCCCGGTCAGCGCCAGCCGCGGCCCGCAGTCCGGGCAGCAGACCGGCTGGGCGTGGAACCGGCGGTTCGCCGGGTCGTGGTACTCCGCGGCGCACGCCGCGCACATCGCGAAGCCCGCCATCGTCGTCATCGGCCGGTCGTACGGGACGCCGCGGACGATGGTGAACCGCGGCCCGCAGTTGGTGCAGTTGATGAACGGGTAGCCGAACCGGCGGTCCGCCGGGTCGTTCAGCTCGGCCAGGCAGTCCGCGCACGTCGCGGAGTCGGCCGCCACCAGCGCGCGCCGTGCCTGGCCGGCCTGGCTGGCCACGATGACGAACCGCTGCGACCCGTCCGGGACCAGGTCGGTGACCGTGACCCGCTCGATGCTGGCCAGCGGCGGGGCCTCGCGCCGCAGCCGGGCCAGGAACTCCGCCACCGCGGCCGGGGATCCCTCCACCTCGGCGAACACGCCGTCGGCGTCGTTGCCGACCAGGCCGCCCAGGCCGAGGCCGACCGCCAGCCCGTACACGAACGGGCGGAAACCGACGCCCTGGACGGTTCCCTCCACCCGGACCGCGGCCCGTACCCGCTCGCTCACCCTTCTAGTGTCGCGCAGGCCGCGGCGCCTATCCGGCCGGGTCCCGGAAGACCCGGCTGGCCAGGAAGTCGGCTGGTTCCAGCCGCATCAGGTCGTCTCTGCCCAGCGAGGCCGCCGCGGAGTCGAACAGCCGGCTGGCGTGCCGCAGCCGGGCCCGTTCCACCGCGTTGCGGACGCTGCGGGCATTGGCGAAGCTGGGCTGGCTGGCCCGGCGGGCCAGGTAGTCGCGGAAGGTGCCGCGGGCGGCCGGGGAGAGCCGGTAGCCGGCGCGGCCGATCATGAGGGCCGAGGCGCTTCAGCAGCTCTGCCATCCACAGCGCGACCGTGGTCTTGCCGGTGCCCGGGTCCCCGGTGAAGCACACCGACCCGGGACGAGCCGGCCGGCACCGGGTGGCGGCCGCCGCGGCGGCAGCGCGGCTCCCCCGCGCGTTCCACCCGCCGGGGGATGTGACCCGGCCGGCGGCTGCCTACCGTGGTGGGCTAACCGCGCCGAGGGAGCGTGACATGGCCGAGCGTGACACGGCCGGGGCGGCCCGGGCCGCGGCGGAACTGGTCCGCTCCGGCAGGGGCATCCTCGCGGCCGACGAGAGCGTGCCGACGATGAACGGCCGCCTGGCCAGGGCCGGGGTGCCGGGCACCGCGGGCAACCGCCGGGCGTACCGGGACATGCTGGTGACCACGCCCTACCTGTGCGAGGGGGTGAGCGGGGTCATCCTGTGCGACGAGACGTTCCGGCAGCGGGTGCGCGACGGGCGGACGTTCCCGGAGGCGCTGACCGCGCGCGGGCTGCTTCCCGGCATCAAGGTGGACGCCGGGACCACGCCGCTGGCCGGCGCGGCGCCCGGCGAGCGGGTCACCGAGGGCCTGGACGGCCTGCGGGAGCGGCTGGCCGAGTACGTGAGGCTCGGCGCCCGCTTCGCCAAGTGGCGGGCGGTGTTTGCGGTCGGCGCCGGCACCCCGTCGTGGCAGGCGATGCGCGCCAACGCGCACGCGCTGGCCCGGTACGCGTCGCTGTGCCAGGAGGCCGGCCTGGCGCCGGTCGTCGAGCCGGAGGTGCTGATGGACGGCGCGCACACCGCCAGCCGGTGCGCGGCGGTCACGTCGGCGGTGCTGTTCAGCGTGCTCGCTGAGCTGCAGGACTCCGGGGTGGCGCTGGAAGCCGTGGTGCTGAAGCCGAACATGGTGCTCCCGGGCGCCGGGTCCGGCGAGCCCGCGGCGCCCGCGCAGGTCGCGGCGCGGACCGTGCAGGTCCTCGGCGCCGTCGTCCCCGGGCAGGTCGCGGGGATCGCGTTCCTGTCCGGCGGCCAGGCGCCGGCCGCGGCGACCGCGAACCTGGCCGCGCTGCAGCGGGTGGCGGCTCCGTGGCCGCTGACGTTCTCCTTCGGGCGCGCGCTGGTCGACCCGGCCCTGGCAGCGTGGCGCGGCGAGCCGGGGCGGGTGGCCGACGGGCAGCGGGCGCTTGCCAACCGGGTGGCCTGCAACGTGGCGGCGCTGCGCGGCGGCTACCGGCCTGCGGACGCGGACAGGTACGCGCTGGCCTAGCCGGCGACCGTGGTGGCCGGGCTCACCCCGACGCCACCGGCACCGTCGCCGTCACGGTGGTGCCCAGCCCCGGCCGGGACGTGACGGCCAGGCGGCCGCCCACCAGTTCCGCGCGCTCGGCCATGCTGCGCAGGCCGTAGGAGGCCCCTTCGTCCGGCCGCGCGCCGGTGTCGAAGCCCTGCCCGTCGTCGGTCACGCGCAGCAGCACGCGGTCGGCCTCGCAGCGCAGTTCGACCTCGGCCTTGCTGGCCCTGGCGTGCTTGACGACGTTCTGCAGCGCCTCCTGGGCGATGCGGTACAGGGCGATCTCGACGTGGTCCGGCAGGCGGCATTCCGCGCCGGCCACGCTGACCCGCACCTGGGCGATCGAGCGGGCGAGGCTGGCCAGCCCGTCGGCGAGGCCGAGGTCATCCAGCACCGGCGGGCGCAGGCCCGCGATCGCGGCATGGGCCTCGTCCAGCGTCAGGTTGGTCAGTTCCCTGGCGCGGGCCAGTTCGGCCGCGGCGACGCCGCCCTGGCCCGCGATCGCGTCGGCGGCCGCGTCGAGGTGGTAGGTGAGGCTCACCAGCCGCTGGGTGATCCCGTCGTGGATGTCGCCGGCCAGCCGGCGCCGTTCCGCCTCCTGCGCCGCGATGACCTGCTCGGCGAACCGCGCCGCGGCCTGCTGGCTGGCCGCCAGCCGCCGGTGCAGCCGGGCCTGGTGCACCGCCCCGGCGACCAGGCTGCCGATCGAGGTGAGCAGCCGCACGTCCCTGTCGGTGAAGTCGCGGCGCTGCCTGGTGTGCACGTTCAGCACGCCCACCAGCCCGGTCGGGCGGCTCTCCATCGGCACCGACGCCATCGAGGTGTAGTCCTGGCCGCCCAGTTCCGGGAAGTACCGGTAGCGCGGGTCCGCCTCCTTGTGCTCGGCGATCACCGCCGGCCTGCGGTGGCTGGCGACCCACCCGGTCACGCCCTCGCCCACCGGCAGCCGCACCCGGCCCACCTGAGCCTGGAACGGCGGCGTCGCGCCGGTCAGCGTCAGCGCGGCGCCGCCGTCGTCGAGGACGTGCACGAAGCACACGTCGGTCGCGGTCGCCGCCACGATCAGCCGCGCCACGCCGTCGGCCAGCGGGCCGAGCTCCGGGCCCGCGGAGATGGCGTCGATGATGCCGGTGAGCAGCGCGTTCTCCCGCTCCGGGTCGGCGAGGCCGAGCACGTGACCGGCCGGCGGCAGGCTCACCGGAACACCCCCTCGCGCAGCGCGGCCGCGACCGCGCCCGCGCGGTCGCTGACGCCGAGCTTGCGGTAGATGGCCCGCGCGTGGCTCTTGACCGTCTCGTCGCCGATGACCAGCCGACCCGCGATGGCCCGGTTGGACAGGCCCGCGACGATCAGGCCGAGCACCTCGCTCTCCCGCTGGCTCAGGCCCAGCCGCGCGCCCGGCCAGAACTCCCCGCTGTGCAGGCGGGCGGCCGAGGACGCGACGCGCCCGGCCATCGTGGCGTCGACGACGGTCTCCCCGGCGTGCACCTGCTCCAGCGACGTGACCAGCTCCTCGCCGCCCACCCGCTTGAGCAGGTAGCCCGCCGCACCCGCTCGCAGCGCCTGGTACAGGTACTGCTCGTCGTCGTAGACGCTCAGCAGCAGCACCCGGGAATCGGGGTGCTGCTCGGTCAGCCGCCGGCACAGGTCGAGGCCACTGGACCCGCGCAGCCGGACGTCGCACAGCACCACGTCGGGGGACAGCGCGGCCACCACCCGCTGGGCGTCCTCGGCGCTGCCCGCCTGCCCGACCACCCGCACCCGCCCGGCGAACCGCGCCAGCATGGCCTTCAGTCCCTCGAGGACCATCTCGTGGTCGTCGACCAGGACGACGCGCACCGGCCGGCCTTCCATGACGCAACGATAAGAGGTCCGCCTGGTTCCTTCCAGAGCCGATGGCCTGCCCGCGCCCGATGCCCCCGGTCCCCCTGCGGTCCCCTCGCGCGGGGGATTCGCCGCGGCGGGGCGGATACGTACCGTTTCCGCAGCAGCCTCCGCGATGCCGCGCCGCCGGCCGGAAGGAAAGGAGCAGCGTGCCGCACAAGCTCTTGCGCATGCACCGCACCGGCGCTGCGCACGCCGCCGGGCAGCGCCCGGTGATGCTCGCGATCGCCGGCGACAGCGCGGCCGGCAAGACGACGGTCACCTCCGGGCTGGTCCGCGCGCTCGGCCCGGACCGGTGCACGGCGGTGTGCGCGGACGATTACCACCGCTACGACCGGCGCGAGCGCAGCGTCCTGCCGTTCACCGCGCTGCACCCGGACTGCAACTACGTCGACATCGTCGAGCAGCACCTGCAGCTGCTCGCCACCGGCCATCCGGTCCTCAAGCCCGTCTACGATCACCGCACCGGGACGCTGACCCGGCCGCAGTACGTGCAGCCGCGGAAGTTCGTCATCGTGGAGGGGCTGCTGCCGCTGCACACCAGGCTCGCCGCGGCCTGCTTCGATGTCACCGTGTACCTCGACCCGCCCGAGGATATCCGCCGGGAGTGGAAGATCCGGCGGGATACGGCCCGGCGCGGCTACACCCGGGAGCAGGTGGTCGCCGAGCTCGGCCGCCGCGAGGCCGAGTCGGAGGCGTTCATCCGCCCGCAGCGCCGCCACGCCGACATCGTCGTCCGGTTCGGCCCGGTGGCGCAGCGCCGCGACCCGCCGGGCACGCCGCTGTCGGCCGAGCTGCTGCTGCGGCCCACCATCCGGCACCCGGACCTGAGCGGGGTGCTGGCCGGAAGCGGCCAGCCGATGCACCTCAAGCTGACCCGCGACGAGGACGGCCGTCCCGCCGACGCACTGCACATCCACGGGTACGTGCCCAGCGAGGACAGCCGGATGCTGGAGAAGGCCATCTGGGCGGGTCTCGGGGAGGGCACCGAGCTGCCCGGCTTCCTCGGCGAACTGGACGGCGGCCAGCGCAGCGAGGCGCTGGCCATCACCCAGCTGCTGCTGCTGTACCACCTGTACGACGCCGCCCGATGACAGGCACCCGCCCGCCGCCGCGGGCGGGTGGCGCGGCCGGAGCCGGGGACAGGCCGCCGAGATCCCCGCCGGGCCGGTGCGCGACGCCGAGATCCTAGGCCAGGCTGGCGAGCGCCCGCCCGAGCTAACGGCGGGAGGAGCGCCGCTTCGCCGTGGCAAGGACGGTGACGTACTGCTTGGTAACCGTCCCGCCGAGCTGTTGGTCGATGAGGTCGCCGATGCCGTCGAGAAGGCGCCTGCGCCGGCCCGGCTCGAGCAGCGCGTAGCTGGAGTGGGTGGCCAGCATCGCCAGATAGCCTGGCCGGTCGTAGGTAGCCAGCCACGGGTAGACCGACACCACCGGCGGGTCGAACAGGCCGGAGACCGAGGGCGGGTCGGCGAGCTTGCGCTCGAGGCGGGCCCAGACCTGCGCGATGTCGCCCCCGGCCTCGGAACGCGCGCGCAGGTCGTCGGCTGACGGGAACGTCCACGAGCCCACCTCCGGGGCGAACCGGCGGTGCAGGTCGCGGATGGCATCAGCTAGCGGCTGTTGCGCATGGGTCCCGCCGGCGCCATGAGCGTTGGTCAGCAGCCCGAGCGAGCCTCCCGGGCGCAGCAACCGGAACGCCTTGGCGAACGACACTCGGGGGTCGATCCAGTGGAAGGCCGTGGCCGACACGATGGCGTCGTACTGTCCCGGCGCCTCGGCCAGTGCCTCGAACGTCGTGGTGGTGATGCTGACGTTCGCGGCGGCCGCAAGGTTCCGCCGGGCCAGCTTGGCCAGGTCCGCGCCCCGTTCGACGCAGTGGATCGCGGCCCCGGTACGGGCCAGGTCCCGGGTTGCCTGGCCGGTTCCGCACCCGACCTCGAGAACGTGGCTGGCGGGGCCGATGTCGCATCGCTCCACCAGGTCGCCAATCGCCTCGGCCGGGTAGCCGGGACGAGCGGCATCGTAGTGTTCGGCGATGCCGTCGAAGACCGCGCGTGCCTGCAGCCGAGGGTCGCGCAGCCCGGCGGGTAGCGGAACGTACGGGAGCCCTTGCCCGGCTCCCGTCCGGGATGTGTCGTCGGCCACGAGACGCAGCGTACCGACGTGCCCGGCAACGCCGCGGGCATGCGGCCGGCCTCAGCCTGTTGGCCATCGCGATGCCCGGCCTCGCGTTGGGCGCCATCATCCGCAACTCCGCCGGGCGGTCGCCGCTCTCCCGGCGCTGCTCTACCTGCCGCTGGTCCTCTTGAGCCTTCCGCACCCCGCCAACGACGCCATCGCCAAGTTCACCCTGCTGATGGCCGCCTACCAGCCCGTCTCCGAAGTTCCTACCGCAGCGGTGTCTCATCAGAGGTTGGCACAGAGGGAAAGATCAGGACCGCTGACCGGCCTGGTCAGCCTGCGGCAACGCGGATGGGCGGGGCCGGCAGCACTGTGCAGAGCAGCGGGGCACTCCCAGCGGAACACCAATCAGACCTGGCTGTGGTTTTCGACAGCGGTCACGATCTCGGAGACCGCCTCATCGATCGGCACCCCGTTCTTCTGCGCACCGTTGCGGTACCGGAACGAAACTGCGCGGCCAGCTACGTCGTCATCGCCCGCCAGCAGCATGAACGGGATCTTCTGCCGCTGCGCGTTGCGGATCTTCTTCTGCATGCGATCGTCGCCGGAGTCGACTTCGACGCGGATACCCTCCGTCCGGAGCCTTTCCGCGATGCCTTCCAGGTACGGAACATGCGCCTCGGTGATCGGGATGCCCACCACCTGGACGGGCGCCAGCCAGGGCGGCAGCGCCCCGGCGTAATGCTCCAGCAGCACCGCCATGAACCGCTCAATCGCACCGAACAGGGCACGGTGGATCATGACCGGCACCTGCCGCGACCCGTCGGCCGCGGTATATTCCAGGCCGAATCGCTGCGGTTCCTGGAAGTCCAGCTGGATGGTGGACAGCTGCCAGGCCCGGCCGATGGCGTCCCGGGCCTGGACCGAGATCTTCGGCCCGTAGAACGCCGCGCCGCCCGGGTCGTCCACCAGGTCCAGCCCGGAATCCTCCGCGGCCTGGCGCAGCGCGGCAGTGGCTTCGGCCCAGTCTTCCGGGCCGCCGACGAATTTGCCGGAGTCGTCCCGGGTGGACAGCTCCAGGTAGAAGTCGGTCAGCCCGTAATCCCGGAGCAGGTCCAAGACGAAGGTCAGCAGGTTCCGCAGCTCGGCACCCATCTGCTCGCGCGTGCAGAAGATGTGCGAGTCATCCTGGGTGAGGCCGCGGACCCGGGTCAGCCCGTGGATCACCCCAGAGCGCTCGTTGCGGTATACGGTGCCGAACTCAAACAGCCGCAGCGGCAGCTCCCGGTAAGAGCGCCCTCGCGCCCGGTAGATCAGCACGTGCATCGGGCAGTTCATCGGCTTGAGGTAGTAGTCCGCTCCCTCCAGCTCCATCGGAGGGAACATGTCGTCCTTGAACCACCCCAGGTGCCCGGAGGTCTCGAACAGGTCCGACTTGGTGATGTGCGGTGTGTTGACGAATTCGTATCCGGCTTCGAGGTGCCGACGGCGCGAGTAGTCCTCCATCGTCTTACGGACTATCCCGCCCTTGGGGTGAAACACCGCGAGCCCGGCTCCGATCTCGCTAGGGAACGAGAAAAGGTCCAGCTCAGCGCCTAGACGACGGTGGTCGCGGCGCTCGGCTTCCTCCAGCAGCTTCAGGTAGGCATCCAGCGCCGCCCGTGATTCCCACGCGGTGCCGTAGATCCGCTGAAGCTGGGGGTTCTTCTCGCTGCCGCGCCAGTACGCTCCGGCATTGCGCATCAGCTTGAACGCCGGGATCTGCCGGGTGGTCGGCACGTGCGGGCCGCGGCATAGATCCTTCCAGCACAGCTCGCCGGACTTGGCATCGAGGTTGTCGTAGATGGTCAGCACGCCTGCGCCGACCTCGGCGGAAGCTTCGCGATCGGCGGCTGCCTCGCTCTTGATCCCGATCAGCTCCAGCTTGTACGGCTCGCCGGCCAGTTCCGCCCTGGCCTGCTCGTCGCTGACCTCGCGGCGGGCAAACCGCTGACCCTGCTTCACGATCTCGCGCATCCGCGCCTCGATCGCCGTGAGATCATCGGGGGTGAACGGATGCGGCACGTCGAAGTCGTAGTAGAAACCGTTCTCGACCGGCGGGCCGATACCCAGCTTGGCCTGCGGGAAGATCTGCTGGACTGCCTGCGCCATGACGTGGGCAGCGGAGTGACGCAAGACAGCGCGTCCCTCATCGGAATCGGCCGCGACCGGCTGCACGACGTCGCCATCGCCCAGGACCCATGCCAGGTCCCGCAACTGGCCATTCACCCGGGCGACGATCACCTCTGGGTCATCGGCGTACAGCTCAGCGGCGGTAGTCCCAGCCGTCACCTCACGCTCGATCCGCTGAGCCTGACGGTCGAGCATGTGGATGCGGATCTGGGACACGGCGACTCTCTCAATGGCTGGTGTTGAACTGGACGACTGGCCGGAGTTCCCCTGCGGGAACTCCTTGATGCTACCCGCGGTCACGGCCGGGCCGGGCGGAATATCGAGCCGTACCCCGCAGACCACCGGTCAGCGGGAGACGCCATCGGTCACCAGACCGTGGCACTGCGCGGTCAACGGCCGCTGACAAGGGTGGACAGCCCCTGCCCCGATTCAGCTAGCTCATAGTTATCGGTCAGATTCGGAAGGTAATGGATAATGACGACCAGCGCCAGCGAAGAGCTCGGCACGGCCACCTGGCGACCGCAGAACCAGGACACGGCCCGGACGCCGAGGTGGTGGTTCCTGCAGCGGAGAGCTGAGCCGCGACGAGATGCGCGAGGCGGTCGGAGCCACGAACGTGATGGGCACCTGCTCGGGGTGAGATGAACAGCAGGTCCCAGAAACGACCGCGATGCTCGCCACCTGGCCGCCGGTGCCGTCGCCGGCGGCGACGGGCTGGCGCAGGCACTCGTAACCGTCCACGGCAGGCATCACACGCATCGAGACCGTCACGCCGGCCAGGTCCGCCGGGGTCACCTCGTGGTGCAAGAGGTGGAGTGGCAGCGTCCGGTCCCTGGCCATCCTTCCGACCGGCGCCAGTTTGAACCGGGCACGAGCGCGGTCAAGGCTGGCTTCGCGTGTACGTGCGCCTGGCCGCCTTTGGCCGGTACCGGTTGGCCTGCGCGCACAGCCGGCCTTGACGGTGATCGTGCCCGGCTTCGACAATGGCCGCGCCGGGAGGATGGCCGCGCACGGTCAGCGGCCAGGAGCGCTCAGCTAATACGTGAATGGCCATCAGCCGGGCAGGCGGAAGCGGACCCCGGCCGGTGATGTCGGTCAGGGTCTGGCGGCTGGTGCTGTGTCAGGCGGCGTCGAGGGTGACGTGGTGGC
>Ga0209061_1003446_pt1 | contig 17182 bp, 17 predicted proteins | sample Coa_R1_10_FD_187157 | JGI IMG/M metagenome (GOLD analysis project Ga0209061, IMG submission 187157) | Surface soil microbial communities from Centralia Pennsylvania, which are recovering from an underground coalmine fire - Coalmine... | ecosystem: Environmental > Terrestrial > Soil >...
CCTGGACGAGTACCTGCGTCAGGCGGGGCTGGAGCAGGTGACCCGGCGGGAGGAGCTGCTCCCGGTCGGGGAGTGGGGCGGCCAGGTCGGCTCCTTCCTCGCCACCGACTGGCGACTGGCTGGCCAACGCATGTGCGAGATCCTCCAATCCCAATCTCCACGCCTGGCCGAGGAGGCGATCTACCTACTCGACCAAACCGTGCGCGAGTGGGAACACTACCGGACCGTCTGGCCCATCGCCATCGCCTTCGGTCGCAAGCCGGGCTGAGCCACCTGTCGTCGCTCGCTCATCGCTCACCCACCGGGAACCCCAGGCCCACGGGCGGCACCCCTATGGTCATCGAGCAGATGGCCCCGATGGTGCAATCTTGAGATCGTGGAGCGCGAGAGTCGTCAGTATCGAGGGCCCGACGATCAGCGCATCCGCCGGGTTCTCTGCATCACCGCTCATCCCGACGACGCCGAGTTCTTCTGTGGCGGGACCCTTCTGCTGCTCACGCGCGCCGGGGCCAAGGTGGACCTGGTTGTCGTCACCTCGGGAGACAAAGGGGCCCGGGAGCCCGACCTCGACGGCCCGACGCTGGCCATGCGCCGCGAGCACGAGCAGCTGGCCGCCGGCCGCATCCTCGGGCTGTCCCGGGTCGAGTTCCTGCGGCATCCCGATGCCGGCCTGATCGAGTCACTGGAGCTCAGGGGGGAGCTGGTCCGGGAGATCCGACGGAGTCGCCCAGACCTGCTGATCACCTTCGACCCGACGCCGCAGTACCGTCAGCACCCCGACCACCGAGTGGTCGGACGGATGGCCTTGGATGCGGCCTGGCCCTGCGCCCGGGACCGCCTGACCCACCCCGACGCCGGCCCCCCTCACGAGACGCCGGAAGCCTGGCTCTTCGGCGCACCGGCCGATCGGATCGACCTGACCGTCGACGTCTCCGGGGTCCTGGAGGAGAAGATCCGGGCACGACTGGAACACCGCAGCCAGACCAGGGATGCAGACCAAATGCGGCAGCGTTGGCAGGAGGTCGCGGGGATGGAACGCTTCGTCCGGGTGGACCTGCGGACATGAGCCGCCGCCATGGCTGGCAGCTCGCCCCCAGGGGGGAGCCTCACGGCCACCACCTCTGATGCCCCAGCCACGCCGCCAGAGCAAGCCAGGCCCGAGCGACCTGCCTCCGGAGAGGTCCGCTGGCCCAACGAGGTCAGGCCAGGGAGGAGGCCGAGCGATGCCAGACGGTCCTCCCCATCGGCTGCGGCCGCAGGCCCGGATGAGGGCCACGGAACGGCACCTCACGACCGAGGAGCAGGATGGAGGCGGGGAGGCCGGCAAGGGGAGCAAGCGGGCTCACCCCACGGACAGCTTGGCTAGGCTCAGCGTGTTCGGCGCCGTCACCACGTGGGCCTGCTCCACCCCCTTCAACCAAGGTTGAGCGGCCATGAAGTCATCTTGGTTGACCAGATTCTCCCAGCAGCCCGTGGCGGCGGCGAGCTCGCCCAGCTGGGAGAACACCTGGAGGTCACCGGTGCGCAGCGCTTCGGGGAGCAGGCTCGTGATCGAGGGATCCGAGCAGTGCAGGTAGTTGAGCCCTCCGTTCGGGTCCCAGCTGATGTGGGCCCATGTGTAGGGATGGGCCGCATCCGGCCATCCCCCCTCGACCAGGAGGTCCGGAGCGCCCGTCGGATCCGAGACCCAACCGTAGATCTCTGAGGTTGGGTACGCCTGCAGCTTGGTCGTCAACCCGAGCTGGTCGAGCTGTACGGAGATGAGGTTGGCCACAAGCTGGTTGTCCGGGGAGGACGAGTCGTACCCGATGAGGAGCGCCCGCTCGCTGACCGGCAGGGCAGCGACCAACGAGCGTAGTGCCGTAGGCCGATAAGGGATGCGCTGCTCAGCCATCCCCACCGGCATCATGTGCGCGGGGTAGGCCTGGGTCGCAATCGAGGCCCTCCCCTTGAAGACCTGATCGAAGATGGCGGGCACATTGATGGCCTCCAGGAGGTCCACCCGGGCCGGCTGGCTGGTCAGGAATCCACGGTGAGGGTTCACATACAGGAAGTCGGAGTTGAGTGTCGGCAGCGAGTACGTCTTGATCGACCGGCTCTGGCGGTAAGCACGTACCGCCGAGGCGCTCAGATCGTGCATGATGACCGCAAGCTGCCCCCGGTCCAGCAGGAGTTGCTGCGTGGAGAGATCGGTCTCGACCGGAATGTCGACGGCGGTGAAATAGGGCTTCGCCCCCCAGTACCTGGGGAAGGCCTGCAAGGCATAGTGCGATCCCACTCGGGCATCGGTCAACATGTAGGGACCGGTCCCAACGTCATGGGTTCGCAGGTACGTCTGCGCATTGTCGTTGCCGGCGTGCTCACGCAGCGCGGTGGGACTCATCATCTTGGGGCCATAGGGGGAGGCCAGGTAGTCCAAGAAGGCCGAGTTGCTCTCCTTGAGGGTGATGGTGACGGTGTAGTCACCTTCGGTGGTCACCGACGCCACATCGGCGACCATGTACGCTGGGCCTTGGTTAACGGCGAGCCGGCGGTCGAAGGATGCCTTGACGGCGGCCGCCGTGAACGGCGTCCCATCGTGGAACAGGACACCCCGACGGAGCTGGAAGGTGTAGACCCTCTTGTCGGGCGAGACGCTCCAGCTGGTCGCCAGGAGGCCGACGATCCGAGGGGTCGACGTCCCAGGCTGGTACTGCAGCAGGCCCTCGTAAGTGTTGGTGGTCAGCAACAGACCTTGGCCGGCGTAGTAGACGTCGGGATCCGGTGGCTGACCGGGATCTTGGAGGAAGCTCACATGGAGCACCCGGTCGGTGGGGGGCTTGGCAGGCGAGCTCGAGGAGTTGCCCCCACAGGCGGCCGAGCCGAGGACGACGGCGGCCACGAGCGCCACCGCCGCCAGCGAACGACCGGTGTGCACCCTCATCGCGCCGCCCCAGAGGCAACGGACGACGAGGAGAACGGCAAGGACGCGAAGGCCTCGACCACCTCCCGAGTGGTTCGTCGTGCCCCCGCCTGAAGGTACTCCATGGCATCCAAGGCGGCCTCATGCCGCGCCACGCTCGACCCCACCACACAGTCCTCCACGACGCGAACGTGATAGTCACGTTGGTGGGCATCGACGAAGGTGTAGTGGACGCAGACATCGGTGAGGCCGCCGATGAGCACCAGCGTGGACACGCCCAGGCCGCGCAGCACGATCTCAAGGTCGGTGCCCATGAACCCCGAGTAGCGCCGCTTCACGATCAGTGCCTCCGTGGGCAGGGGGCGCAAGGACGGCCAGAGCTCGGTGGCCTCATCGTCCTCGAGGCAGTGCAGGCCCTCGGAGCCGTCGAGCTCACGCCCGAGGTCGATCCCGCTTCGCCGGTGGACCTCTTGGAGGAAGACGACGGGGGCCCTGGCGGCCCGAGCCGCGCTCACGATCTCCTCAGCCTTGGCGATGCGCTCCTCCCATCCCTCCATATGGCGGATGCCGACCCGGTCGGCATCGCCGGCGACACCCCGCTGGATGTCGACGACGATCAGGGCGGGCGCTCCCACGAACAGTGGGTGTCTGGGCATGGGCACAACCTCCATCAGGGTCACCATCGGTCGTGAGGGACCTCGGATGTCTCTCGCCACCCTCGGGGCTGGCCGGCCGATCGAGGATCGAGATGGTCGGGCTCGGTCAGGCCCAGGCGGCGCATAGCGATGCCGGTGAGCGCCTCCAGCACCGCTCGCCGGGCGAAGAGGGCGGTGATGTTGGGGCCGACGTCGTAGGGTGGGCTGACCTCCACCACATCCATGCCAACGATCCCGACCTCCGCCGCCAGGCGACGCACCGCCCACAGCACCTCGGCGGTGGTCAGCCCCCCCGGTTCCGGGGTCCCGGTGCCGGGGGCGAAGGCGGGGTCGGCGACATCCACGTCGAGCGAGAGGTAGAGGTGATCGGCGGTGTCGAGGGCCTCGGCCACCGCGCGCTCCAGGACGACCTCGAACCCCTCCCTGAGGATCTCGGCCATGAAGTGCGTCCGCATGCGTTGCTCCTCCATCCAGCGGAGGACATCGGGTTCCGGCCAGTAGCCCCGGAGCCCCACCTGAACGAAGTTCCGGCCAGGGACGGCGCCGCTCTCGATCAACCGACGCATCGGGGTGCCGTGCCCGTACAGCGAGCCCTGCATGTCAGGGGCGGTATCGGCATGAGCGTCGAAGTGGACGATGCCTACCGCGCCGTGCCCATAGGCATCCGCGACGGCGGTGCCACATGGCCAGGTGATCCCGTGATCACCTCCCAGGATGATGGGGATGGCCCCGCCCTCAAGGATCTCCGCCACGAAGCGCCGGATGTTGGCGTAGGTCCCCTCGGGGTTGCCGATCAGCACCTCGGCGTCCCCGTAGTCGGCCACCCTCAGGTGCTCGAAGGGATCGATCCTGACGTTCAGGTGGTTGAGGTGCCGTGAGGTCGAGAGGTAGTCGCCCTGCCGGATCGCCCTGGGCCCGAGATGGGTCCCGGTCAGGCCGCTCGCCGTCCCGTCCCATGGGGCGCCCCCGATGGCGACGTCGATACGGCCCGCACGAAGGTCGTCCGGGGTCAGGCAAACCGGTAGCTTCATGAAGGTCTGGATGCCGCTCCAGGCCATCTCCGAAGCCGACCGGTTGGCCGAGATCGGACCGGGCGGCCGTTCCCTCCATCCGTCGGGATGGGCTCCAGGCAAGGGGTGAGAGGAGGTGCTTTCAGACATCGATCCTTGGGTCCGCGAGGGCTTGGAGGAGATCGACGATGGTGTTGATGGCCACATAGACGATCCCCATGAGCAAGGTGACGCCGGCGATGGCGGGGAAGTCCGCGACTGGGATGCTCTCAGCCGTGTACTGGCCCACGCCAGGCCAAGAGAAGACCTGTTCGATGACCACCACCCCGGCGAACATGAGGCCCAGCTGAAGGCCGGCCATGGACAGCGCTGGGCCGATGGAGTTGCGCAGGACGTGACGCACCACGACCTGCCACTCACGTAGGCCCTTGGCCCTGGCCGTGCGCGCGTAGTCGGCCTGGATGCCGGCCACCAAGCTGGACCGCAGCACCCGGCCGATGGACACCGCCGGCCCTACCGCGACCGCGAAGGCAGGCAGGACCAGGTGTCGCAGGGCATCCAGGGTGAGGTCAAGGCGGCCGCTCATGACCCCATCCAGGACCAGCATCCCGGTCGGTCCACTTGAGGTCCCGGTCAGGTCGGTGCGACCGGTCGCGGGCAGCCAGTTCAGAAGCGCGTAGAAGACGAGGATCCCGGCCAAGGCCAGGAGGAAGGGAGGCGCCGAGGCCCCCGCGATCAAAACCAGCCGCACGAGTCCCGCCCCGGGCCAGCGGAGCGTCGTGCCCACGGCGAGGACGACCGCCAGCACCAGTGCCAGGACCAAGGCACAGACCGTCAGCTCGGCGGTGGCCGGGACGAAGGTGGCCAGGTCAGAGCTCACCGGGCGCCGCGTTCGGTACGAGGTGCCGAGGTCGCCATGGGCGAGCTGGAGCACGTAGCTGAGGTACTGGACGATCACCGGCCGGTCTAGCCCCAGGCGGTGCCGTTCGGCCAGCACGGCCTGTCGGGACGCCCCCGGCCCCAGCATGGCGTGAACGGGGTCGAGAGGCGAGATCTGCTGGAGCAGGAACAGCACGGCGGTGAGCGCGAGCACGATCACCACCGCCGAGGCGAGGCGCCGGCCCACCAACTGCCACCGTCTTGTCACGCCACGCTCACCGGTCCTCGAAGAGATGGCGAATGCCGTCCCCGGCGATGTTCGCCGCCATGGCCATGACCAGGATCGCGACCCCCGGCGTCACCGGGATCCACCACCCCTGGAGCAGGAAGGACAGGTTGCGCGCCGCGTCGGCTCCCAGCTCAGCGGCGGGGGCTGGCTGGCCGAGCCCGAGGAAGGAGAGGAGGGCGAGCGTGATCACGAGGTTCCCCACGTCCAAGCTGGCGGTCACGACCATGGCCGGCACCGCCCCCGGCAGCAGATGGCGCCAGGCGAGCCGAAGCCGTCCCACCCCAGCCAGCCTCGCCGCCTCGACGTGAGGTCGGACGGCTAGCGCCCGGACCTCGCCGCGAACGATGCGGGCGTAGAAGGGCCACCACACGATGGCCACCCCCAGCAGGGTGTGGACGAACCCGGGGCCCAACGCCGCCACGATGGCGATGGCGAGCACCGGCGCCGGGAGGGCAAGGAAGCCATCGGTGAGGCGCATGAGCAGGCCATCGACCAGCCCTCCCGCACTGCCGGCGACCAGCCCTACCATCCCCCCCAAGCAGAGCCCGGAGGCGATCACGGCAAGGGCCGCGAACCAACTCGCCCGCCACCCATCCAAGACCCGGCTCAGCACGTCACGACCGATGCCGTCGGTGCCGAGTAGGAATCCATCCTGCCCCGGAGGCAGCTGGGGAGGCCCCGCAGGTCGCAGGGGGTCGTGGGGGGCCAGGAGCGGGGCCAAGAGGGCGATGGCCGTGATGGCCATCAGCATCCCGATGCCGGCCAGCCCCCGCTGTCGATGGGAGAGACCCGTCAGCGCTCGGTGGGGGGAGAGGAGGCCGAGACGGTCAAAGACGGTGGGCTCGGTTGCCATCTCAGACCTCCCCCACCCGCAGGCAGGCCACCCGATGCTCGATCCCCCCGGGCAACCGGGCCAGACCGAGCCGAAGGGCCGGATGAGCGCACGCCGGGAGCGCCACCGGGCAACGGGGATGGAAGCTGCATCCAGGCGGCGGCCGCAGCGGGCTCGGCGGCTCGCCGCGCGGGCGTCCCAGTGGCCTCCCTGGCTCGGGGACGGCATCCAGCAGCGCCCGCGTGTACGGATGCCTCGGGGTGCGGATCACGTCCTCCGAGGGCCCGACCTCGACGACCGTGCCCAGATGGACGACCGCGATCCGGTCGGCCACCATGCGCCCGACGGCGAGGTCGTGGGTGACGAACACCACGCTCATGTCCAGCTCCCGGCGCAGCCGCGTGATCAGGTTGATGACCACGGCTGCCAAGGACACGTCCAGGGCGCTGGTTGGTTCGTCACAGAGCAGGACCCCGGGGGGGACGACCGTGGCCCGGGCCAACGCCACCCGCTGCCGTTGACCGCCTGACAGCTGCGCGGCCCGGGCCCGGGCCACTCCGGCAGGAAGTCCCACCCGCGCCAGCGCCACTCGCACGCGCTCTCGCCGCCAGGCCCGGTCGCCCTGACGTCCCAACCGCTCCCCGACCAGCTCCTCGACCGTCATCCACGGCGTGAGCGAGGCGCCAGCGTCCTGGAACACCATCTGGGGGCGTACGCCCGGGGCCAGGACGACCTCGCCACGGTCAGCGCGCTCCAGCCCGGCGATGATGCGGAGCAGGGTGGACTTGCCAGAGCCGCTCTCCCCCACGACGGCCACCGACTCACCGCTGGCCACCTCCAGATCGACACCGCGGAGCGCGGCCAGGGTTGCGGGGCGGCCGCCCCTGAGCCGGTAGGACTTGACCACGCCCGTCAGCCTGACCACAGGCTCCCGGCCCGATCGACCGCGACCTCCTGCCGGATGGGGCGGGACCATCTCGACCCGGTCCGGCTCCCGCCTGGCCGCTAGCTCAGCAGGGGAGAGCCGGCAAGCGCTGAGGTGGCCGGGAGCGACCGGCCTCGGCTCCAGCAGCGTCGTCGAGCACTCGGCCGAGGCCAGCCCGCAGCGCGGTTGGAAGGGACAGCCGGGTGGCGGCGAGGCCGGGTCGGGAGGCTCACCGGGCAAGGTCGTCACGGGCTGGCCACGCTCCGAGCGGAGAGAGAGGCGGGAGCGCAGCAAGGCGAGGCCATAGGGATGGGCCGAGGAGCGAAGCACCATCTCGGTCGAGCCCACCTCAAGGACTCGGCCCCCGTACATGACCACCAAGCGATCCGCGACCTGCCCGGCCACGCCAAGGTCGTGGGTGATCAAGAGGAAGCTGCAGGCCCGCTCGTCGCATAGCGACCGCATGAGCGCCAGCACCTGCGCTTGGACGGTCACGTCCAGGGCCGTGGTCGGCTCGTCGGCGACGACCAGGGAGGGGCTCCCGGCCATGGCCATCGCGATCATGACCCGCTGGCGCAGCCCTCCCGAGAGCTGGTGCGGGAAGCTGCTCATGCGGTGAGCGGCATCAGGAACCCCGACCGCCTCTAGCAGCTCCTGTGCCCGCGAGGCGCTGCCCGCCGCCTCGGCGACCTGCCGGCCGACGGGCATGGTCGGGTTGAGCGAGGTCATCGGGTCCTGGAACACGGCGCCGAGGTGCTGGCGACGCACCTGCCTCCGCCGCTCGGGAGGGGCGTGAACCATGTCCACGCCATGGACCAGGACGCGCCCCTCCACAAGCAGCCGCGGGTTGGACGGCAAGAGCCCAAGGAGCGACAGACCAAGCACGCTTTTCCCGGACCCAGACTCTCCCACGATCCCCAGGATCTCTCCAGGTCTGACCTCCAGGCTGACGCCGCGCAGGGCAGCGACGTCACGGCCATCCCTCCGGAACCTCACCGATAGGTTCTCGACGCGTGCGACTGGCGCCCGAGCCTCGTCACCAACGTCGACATGGGGAAGGTTGTGCGCGATCAGCGTTGCCATCTCAAGAACAGAGGGCGGATCGGCAAGAGAGGTCGAACTCGTCCAGAGCAAGGCTCATCCGCAAGCGATTGGCGATCGGCCATTGGAATGAGCGTCGCTCGACGGTTTGCTGTGAGTCTCGATCTGGCCACAGCTCCTCACGACCACCAGTCTCCCCATGTCCGAGCGAAGATTCCTCGTCATCACCACACACCCTTGGTGAGCGACGATTGGTGTGAGCCGCACCGTTGGTGGGGCCCCAGGGGCATCGACGGCCTTGCGCTCGTCGCCGACATCCGTCGGGTGCACCGGCGAGCGGGTCAGCCCAGCTCCCACGGGCCGGACGACCAGCAACGACCTGGCTCCTCGGCCAACGGCTGGAGGTCGTGGGCGGGTTGCGCCGCGGCCGACCTCAGTAGCGCCGGCGGGGAGGTGGTGGCGCTCCGACGATCGCCGTCCGGGCCGCCCGCCAGGCGGACTCGACCGCGGCCACGGCCGTGGCCGAGTCCCGGGCCAGGACCCGCATCCAGGCGCCGGCACGGTTGGGCAGCTCGCTAGCACCGGCCCAGGCCAGATCTGGCGAGAGCCCGCTCAGCGCCCCGGCCAGCAAGTCGGAGGCGCAATCCTGGCTCACCACGTACAGCGAGCCCACGGCTCCGAACCCTCCCAGCCGGCCGCAGGCGCGCAGGCGATCCCGTGGATCCAGCCGGCACCAGTCGCGGAAGAGCAGCTGGCCGCCGGGACGCCAAACCTCCGCCAGGCTGGAGAACCGCTCGTAGGCCAGCTCCTCGCCCCGGGCCTGGCGCCCCGGCGCCACCACCTCGGCCAGGAGCAGCGTCCCCGACTCCGCCACCTCGAACCTCCCCTCTTGCTCGAACCGGGCGCCGGCGTAGGGAAGGTACGGTTCGGGTACCACCTCCACGAACGCCCCCTCCCCGACCGTGATCGCCACCCGCTGACGCGCCCCCAGGCGAGGCATCCGGTAGATCCGGGTCGCCGAAGCGGTGTCGAGGTGGAGCCAGGTGCGCTCTCCCGCATCGACCTCGATCGAGAGGCAGTCGCCTTGGAGGACGCCGCCCGATGGGCTGAGCACGGTGACGAAGGCCATCTCCTCCAGCCTCCGATCCAGGTAGTGGGCCCGCATCACCTGCAGCGGGGGCCGACAGGTCAGTTGGGTGAGGCGGGTCCTCCCCCCAACCCGACGGACGGTGAGGCGCACCCAGCCGGCGGGGGGGCGGCCCGGCTCGGCCGCCTTGCTCACCGCGGCATCGACGCGCGCGCCCGCTCCAGCCAGCGGGCCACGGCCTCCACACCGAGCCCCCGGCGGCAGTCGGTGAAGAGCAAGGGACGCCCGCCGCGCAGCGCTCGCGCGTCCCGCTCCATCACCCCGAGATCGGCACCGACGTGGGCGGCCAGGTCGGCCTTGTTGATCACCAGCAGATCGGCCTGGAGCAACCCCGGCCCCCGCTTGCGAGGGATCTTGTCCCCATCGGCCACGTCCACGACGTAGAGGTAGAGGTCCACCAGTTCGGGGCTGAAGGTCAAGGTCAGGTTGTCACCCCCGCTCTCCAGCAGGATCGCGGTTAGGTCGGGATGGCGAGCTTCAAGCTCGGCCACGGCGGCCAGGTTCATCGAAGGGTCCTCGCGCACCGCCGTGTGCGGGCAGGTGCCGGTCTCCACCCCCACGACCCGTGAGGCCTCGAGCAGGTCGCCCAAGGCGGCGCGGACGTGCCGCTCGTCCTCGTCGGTGTAGATGTCGTTGGTGATCACCGCCACCGACCAGCCGCGTGCCACCAGCCGTGGGACAAGGCGCTCGATCAACAGCGTCTTGCCCGAGCCGACCGGGCCACCAACCCCGATCCGAAGGGCGCTCATGAGGCGAAGAGCCGCGTCGACGACCGCTGGTGACGGGCCGACGCCACATCCAGCTGGGGGGCGCAGGGCGCAAGCTCGCGCCAGGAGCGCCGGCTGGCCTCGGCCACCACCGCCACCATGGTGGGATGAGCCCCGGCCAGGAGGGCCTGGGCCTGGCCGTGGCCGAGCCGCATCAGCCGCTGGGCGGCCGAGAGCAGGGCCACGGCAGCCGTGTGGCAGGCCACCAGCGCCGTCTCGGAGGGCCGCAGCCCCATGGCCCGTCCGGCCAGGGCCAGGGCCACAGCGGCGTTGCCGGGCGTGCGCCCCTCACCCACGGCGACGATCAAGGCTTCCAGGGCGGGGTCGGGCATGAGCCTCGCCGCCTCCACAGCCAGGCGGGCCCCCGCTCGCTCCGAGGCTCGACGCTCCTCCTGGGCCAGCTTCACCGCCGTCAGCGCCCGGTCGATGGTGAAGACCTCCTCCTCGCTGGCCGCGGCTTGCGCGGCCAGCAACGCCGGGAGCTCTGCCCGCCCCAGCCGCTCCCGCAGGTGCACGTCCAGGACCTCCCCCAGGGCGGCGGCGGAGTCCACCACGCCCTCGGCCACCAGGGTCTCCAGACCGAAGGAATGGCTGAAGGCACCGACCGGGAACCAGCTGTCGGCGAGCTGCAGAGCGGCCAGGAAGGCTGGGCCACGGTCCATGCCTCAGACCAGGAAATAGAGCTGGGCCATCGGCAGCCGCTCGGCCGGCGGCACGGTCGCGACCTCGCCGTCGACGCGCACCTCGTAGGTCTCCGGGTCCACCGTGATCTCCGGCGTGCGGTCGTTTCGGACCATGTCCATCTTGGTCACCGAGCGGCAGCCGCACACCGCCTCCAGGCGCCGGCGCAGCCCCAGCCGTTCGCCGACCCCTGAGGCCAGCGCGGCGCCCGAGACGAAGGTCACACAGGTCTCGGCCAGGGCGCCGCCGAGGGCGCCAAACATGGGTCGGTAGCGAACCGGCTCCGGTGTGGGGATGGAGGCGTTGGGGTCCCCCATCAGCGCCCAGGCCACCATCCCTCCCTTGAGCACCAACCTCGGCTTCACTCCGAAGAAGGCGACTGGCCACAGGACCAGGTCGGCCAGTAGGCCCGGCGTCACCGACCCCACCACGTGGGCGATACCGTGGGCCCGGGCCGGGTTGACGGTCAGCTTGGCCAGGTACCGGAGGATGCGCCCGTTGTCGTTCCGGCCGTCCCCCTCCAGCGGCCCCCGGAACTGCTTCATCTTGTGGGCGGTCTGGAAGAGGCGGATGAAGCTCTCCCCGATCCGCCCCATGGCCTGGGAGTCCGACGAGTACATGGAGAGCACCCCAAGATCGTGCAGGACGTCCTCGGCCGCCATCGTCTCGGCCCTGATCCGGCTCTCCGCGAACGCGACGTCCTCGGGCACGGCCGGGTTCAGGTGGTGGCAGACCATGAGCATGTCCAGGTGCTCGTCCAGCGTGTTGACGGTGTAGGGGCGGGTGGGGTTGGTCGAGGAGGGGAGCACGTTCGGATGCGAGGCGATCCGGATGATGTCCGGGGCATGGCCCCCGCCCGCTCCCTCGGTGTGGAAGGTGTGGATGGTCCGCCCGGCGATGGCCGCCACCGTGTCCTCCACGAACCCGGTCTCGTTGAGGGTGTCGGTGTGGATCGCCACCTGCACGTCGTACTCGTCCGCGACCGTGAGGCTGACGTCGATCACCGCCGGTGTCGTCCCCCAGTCCTCATGGTCCTTGAGCCCGCAAGCTCCCGCCTCGATCTGCTCCCGCAGCGGGCCAGGCGCGCTCGCGTTGCCCTTGCCGAACACCCCCCAGTTGACCGGCAACGCCTCGGCGGCCCGCAGCATCTGGGCAATGTTCCAGGGCCCGGGGGCGCAGGTGGTGGCGGCGGTGCCGTCAGCCGGGCCAGTGCCGCCCCCGAGGAGGGTGGTGATGCCGCTGGAGAGGGCAGCCCACACCTGCTGGGGCGAGATCATGTGGACGTGGGTGTCGACCCCTCCCGGGGTGACGATGCAGCCCTCGCCCGCGATCACCTCGGTCCCGGCGCCGATCACGAGGCCGGGGGTGACCCCATCCATCACATCCGGGTTGCCGGCCTTGCCAATGCCCACGATCAGCCCCTCCCGAACGCCGATGTCCGCTTTGACAACCCCGATCAGGGGATCCATCACCACGGCGTTGGTGATCACCAGGTCCAGCGCCCCCTGGTCGTGGCGCAAGTCCGAGGACTGGGCCATGCCGTCACGGATGGTCTTGCCCCCGCCGAACACAGCCTCCTCGCCGGGCACGGTGAGGTCGGCCTCCACCTCACAGACCAGGTCGGTGTCTGCCAGGCGAAAACGATCGCCAGTGGTGGGACCATAGAGTTCGGCGTATTGGCGGCGGGTGAGCCTCACTGGAACCTGGCCCTTCGGAGCCGCTCGACGAACCGCTGTCGAGCTCCGGGAGCATCGAGGTCGCCGCCCACCAGGCCGTGGAAGCCGATCGCACGCCGTCGACCGGCCAATGGAACCAGCCTCACCGTCTTCCCCTCCCCCGGCTCGAAACGAACCGCGGTGCCGGCCGGGATGTCGAGGCGGAGGCCGTAGGCGGCCAGGCGATCGAATGAGAGCGCTCGGTTGGCCTCGGCAAAGTGCAGGTGCGAGCCCACCTGGATGGGGCGATCGCCGCGGTTGACGACGTGCAGCACGGTGACCGGCCGACCGGCGTTGATCTCGATCTCATCGACCGGATGCAGGTAGCCGCCGATCGGGGTCATGGGATGGGATCGTGGCAGGAGACCAGCTTGGTCCCGTCCGGGAATGTCGCCTCGACCTGAACCACATGGAGCAGCTCCGGCACCTCCTCCATCACCTCGTCTCGGGTCAGCACCTGCCGTCCCAGCGCCATCACCTCGCTCGCCGAGCGACCGTCACGGGCTGCCTCCAGCATGGCCTCGGTGATCAGCGCGACCGACTCGGGGAGGTTCAACTTAAGGCCACGCGCCCGACGCCGTCGGGCCAGGTCAGCGGCCACGTAGACAAGCAGCTTCTCGGTCTCCCGGGGGGTCAACTGCACCTTGCCCCTACCCCTCTGCCTACCGTCAGGCCCTGACCGGCCCCGGGGCGGTCTCGCCCGGTCGCACGCTTCCCGCCCAGGCGAGCCGAGAGCCAGGACCTGACCCCGATCCTCGACCATCCCATGTTCGGATGGCCACGGTAGCGCCCACGCCGCCGGGCTTCCTCGGATGGGCCTGACCAATCCACGCTCGGCCTTCCCGGTTCATCTGCACGATCCCCCGGCTGGGTGGTCGGAGGCCCCGTCGGGAGTCCGGGCACTGAACGCCACCCGCAGCCAGCTGCACCCTGCCTCGCCGCCGGTTGGGAAAGGTCATCGTCCCTCCGGGGCAGCTCCGACCCTGGCGCCAAGATCCTGCCCCAACTCCTCGACCCTGACACCGGCTCGGGGCCACGGACATCACGGCATGCTCCTCGTGGGGAGGAGACAGAGCTGCCATCTCAACCCCTCCGTGGCCAGGGCGCCGAGCCGTGACACGGCCACAACCATCCCCATCTTCGCCTCAGCAAAGATGACCATGGTCGACCCCCTCACCGCCTCCCATGCTGGTGACCATCAAGCCATCAAACTCCTCAGAGGAGGCGTGCAATGACCTTTTCGTCAGCGTCATCTCCGGCCAATCCCCCGCGTCGCTTCAACCGCATCGTCAGCAACCCTGCGCTCGAGGACTACGCGCTCCGCTATGCGCCACGATCGTTCCGGCGCTGGAGCATCTACGCGGTTGCAACCGCGGCTTTGGGAGGCATCGCCTATCTGGCCGACTACGCGATCGGCGGCTCGATCGCGATCTCCTTCGGGTTCGCCAACTCCTTCTGGGCGATCCTTGCGGCCGCGGCCATCATCTTCCTCACCGGCATTCCCATCGCCTACCACTCAGCCCGTAACAGCATCGACATGGACCTCCTCACCCGGGGGGCCGGGTTCGGCTATCTCGGCTCCACCTTGACCTCATTGATCTACGCCTCCTTCACCTTCATCTACTTCTCCTTGGAGGGGTCGGTGATGGCCCAAGCACTGGGTCTCTATACCGGACTTCCGCTCGCCATCTGCTACCTGATCGCCGCACTCGCGATCATCCCTTTGACCGTGTACGGGATGACGTTCCTCAACAAGTTCCAGGCATGGACCCAGCCGATCTGGCTCATCCTTCTCTTTGCACCAGTGATCGCCATCGTGCTCCATGACCCAGCCAGCGTGGGCGCCTGGACGCGCTTCTCCGGCAGGGCACCGGGCCCAGGGTTCGATCCTTTGCGGTTCGGCCTGGCCACAGGGGTGGTGCTGTCCCTGATCGCCCAGATCGGCGAGCAGGTCGACTACCTGCGCTTCATGCCCGACCTCACCCGAGCCAACGCACGGCGCTGGTGGATCGCGGTCCTGCTGGCCGGCCCGGGCTGGGTGCTGCTAGGCGCGGTGAAGCAGCTCTTCGGCTCCTTTCTGGCCTCCTGGATCGCACCCGCGGTCGGGCTGGTGAAGGCCGACCAGCCGATCGAGATGGCGGTCCGAGCCTTCGGCGAGATCTTCGCCAACCCGTTCCTCGCCCTCACCGTGGCCGTCGGCTTCGTGACCCTCTCACAGCTCAAGATCAACGTCACCAACGCCTACTCCGGCTCGCTGTCGTGGTCCAACTTCTTCTCTCGGATCTTCCACACCCATCCGGGCAGGGTCGTCTGGCTGCTTCTCAACGTCGCCATCGCCCTGGCCCTCATGGAGCTCGGGGTGTTCGGCTTTCTCAACACCGTCCTCGGGTTCTACTCGAACGTGGCCGTGGCCTGGATCGGGGCCGTGGCCGCCGATCTCGTGATCGTCAAGCCGCTGCTCGGCGTCGGCCCTCGGCATATCGAGTTCAAGCGCGCCCATCTCCACGCCATCAACCCGGTCGGGTTCGGGGCCATGGTGATCGCCTCGGCCCTGTCCATCGTCGCCTTCTTCGGGGCCTTCGGTCCCTGGCTGCAGGCCTTCTCACCCCTTCTCTCCCTGTTCCTCGCCTTCACCTTGGTGCCGGTGATCGCCTTGCTCACCCGAGGCAAGTACTACCTCGCCCGGCAACCCCGGACACTACAGCCAGCGATCCCTGCGGGCCAGGCGACGTCCGTCGCCTATGTCCCATGCATCAGCTGCGAGCACCACTACGAGCAGGAGGACATGGCTGATTGCACCTTCCACCGAGCCCCGATCTGCTCGCTCTGTTGCAGCCTCGAGAAGGCGTGCAATGACATCTGCAAGGCTTCCTGAACGAGGGAGGATCAGCGATGCGTCACGGAGACATCAGCTCCAGCCGTACCCACGTCGGCGTGGCCGTGGTCAACTACCGAATGCCACGAACCCGCTCACGACCGGAGATCATCCAGAACTGCAGGAACATCGCCGATTACATCAACGGCCTGAAGCGTGGACTTCCTGGCCTCGATCTGGTCATCTTTCCCGAGTACAGCACCCACGGCATCCTTTACGACCACGAGGAGATGATGGAGCTCTCCACGACCGTCCCTGGGGACGAGACCCATATCTTCTCGGAGGCCTGCCGAAAGAGCAGGGTTTGGGGGGTGTTCTCCCTGACCGGGGAGCGGCACGAGGAACACCCGCTCAAGGTCCCCTACAACACCCTGGTCCTGATCGACGACCAGGGGGAGATCGTGCAACGCTATCGCAAGATCATGCCCTGGACCCCGATTGAGAGCTGGTACCCAGGCGATCGCACCTACGTGTCGACCGGCCCCAAGGGGCTGCGTATCAGCCTGATCATCTGTGATGATGGGAACTATCCTGAGATCTGGCGTGATTGCGCCATGCGCGGAGCCGAGCTGATCGTTCGCTGTCAAGGCTACATGTACCCATCGAAGGAGCAACAGCGCATGGTCGCCCAGGTCGCCGCCTGGCAGAACACCGTCTATGTGGCGGTAGCCAACGCCACCGGTTACGACGGTGTGTACGCTTACTTTGGGCACTCGGCCATCATCGGCTACGATGGGCATGTGCTGGGCGAGTGCGGGACAGAGGAGAACAGCTACCAGTACGCGGAGCTGTCGGTCGAGTCGATCCGCGACGCCCGTCGCAACTGGCAGTCGCAGAACCACCTCTTCAAGCTGCTCCATCGCGGCTACACCGGGCTTCTGCGCTCGGGAGAAGGAGAGCTGGGGAGAACAGTCTGCCCCTATGAGTTCTACCGTCTGTGGGTGGAGCAGCCGGAGCTGGCCAGAACCAGGGTCGAGGCCATCACCAGAGAGACGGTCGGCACCAGTGAGTGCCCGATCAACGGCATTCCCCACGATCGGAGCCAGGACCCAGTGGGCGTGCCTTCGTAGGGCTCGCCCACCGATCCGCCCCCCCTCGACCTCGACACCTGGGCACTCTCAACCGCGTTCAGGAGGCCAATCCGGCATCGGCCGCCCGGCCCGAGCCCGGGCGGCCGAGCCCAGCTCCGCCGTCGGCAGCCGAGAGCGAGCGACCGCGACCGCCAAGGCCGCGCTGACCCGAACGGCCCCGATGGCTCGGGCGTGATCCAGACCCACCGGCCCGGTGGCACCTCGTCGTAAAGCGAGGCGTTGGGGCATACTCGACTCATGGGGGAGGAGCACGCCACCTCGACCGCCGACCCCGGCCTCTCCACGGCCACCCTCGACCACCTCCTCCAGCGCTTCCTCGATCGCGCCACCCCCGCCACCGCCCGCGCCTACGCCACCGACCTCCACGACCTC
>Ga0209061_1003447_pt1 | contig 17180 bp, 3 predicted proteins | sample Coa_R1_10_FD_187157 | JGI IMG/M metagenome (GOLD analysis project Ga0209061, IMG submission 187157) | Surface soil microbial communities from Centralia Pennsylvania, which are recovering from an underground coalmine fire - Coalmine... | ecosystem: Environmental > Terrestrial > Soil > Unclassified...
TCTCGGCATCGCGTTGCAATCCGGCGAAGAAGGCAGCGTAGCCCCAGAAGTGCTGCCGTGTCCACGAGGCGAATGGGTGGTTATGACACTGGGCACACTCGATGCTCACTCCCAGGAACAGGCGGGCCGTGCTGGCAGCCAATTCCTCTGGCTTGGCGTCCTTGGCCAGATAGAACGCCCGCGGCGACGGCGCGGCCGGATCGCTCGGTTCGTTTCGCATCATCCGCCGTGAACGCACGCGCTCGCCGCCGAAGGGAACTGTAAGCAGTTCGCTTATCATGCGGTCGTAGGGCACGTTCTGCGAAAACTGTTGGCGCAGCCAGTCGGTGAAGCTGTTGAGCTGACCTGGCACTTCGATGTTGTTGGTTTCCGGGATGAGCAGATCGCGCCACACGTGGACGAAATGCTCTACATGGGCGCCTTCATCCAGCAAACGCCACACCCGCCGTGTTCGCTTATCCGGTATTGAATCGTTAAGGAATGCCCGTGCTTCTTCCCGTGACGGAATGCGGCCGATCAGATCGAGATAGAGGCGGCGCAGATACTCAGCATCATCGGCCAAGGGAGCAGGCTCGATTTTTTCTGTCTTCCAGCGCGCGGCAAGAAATTGATCGATTTTTTTTGCCAATTCCTGCTCACTTAATACCTCAGTCGCATGCAGTGGCAAGCTCCCCAGTAGGGATAGCCCCAGAATCAACGAGCCCACAATATACCGTCGCATGATCGAGTCCTCCACAGGGCGATTTCCCGTTTCGCTGCGAGCCGTAGACAAGCGCGAGACATCCCCGCGCTCGTCTACAACTCGCAGCGAAACGAAATTATTCACTCCCCTATGGTGTCAATTCCCACAAACATACAATGCCGTCCGCGCCGCCGGAGACGGCTCGGTGGCCATCGATCGATAATCCCACACTTAACACCGGTTTATCGTGCAGCTCGAAACTGTCCCGACATTCTCCCGTTCGCACGTCCCACCAACGAACCGTGTGATCGTAGCTACCGCTCAGGACGTACCGGCCATTGGCTGCGAACCATACCGAACGAACATAGCCAGCGTGTCCTTCGAAACGGCGGATTTCTTTCTTGGTTGTCACCTCCCAGAGGCGCACAGTGCGGTCTGTGCTGCCAGTCAGCAACTGTTGTCCATCAGGAGAAAAAGCAAGCGCCAATACGGGGCCGGCATGTCCGGTGAAGAATCCTTGTTTCTTGTTAGCGACTGTGTCCCAGAGGACGCAGGCATTGTCCTCGCTTCCACTGGCGGCAATGGTCTTGTTATCCGGCGCGAAGGCGACGGCGTACAAAGAGTCTGTCAATCCTTTGAGCTTCTGCAGCTCACGCCCGGTCGCCACGTCCCATAGACGGAGCGTACCATCGTGGCTTCCCGTAACGACGTACTGGCCATCCGGGCTGAAAGCGGCACAAGTCACCGTTTTCGTGTGTCCTTTGAGCTGCCGAATTTCTTTGCCGGCGGCAACGTCCCAGAGGCGCGCCGTACGGTCGCTGCTAGCCGACAGAGCAAACCGTCCGTCTGCACGAAGGGCCACGGCTTGTACCTTGTCGGCATGGCCCTCCCAGACAGCGACTTCTTGGCCGCTGCTGGCATCCCAGAGGCGGAGCGTGCCGTCCCAGCTGCCGGAGAGAATGTGCCGTCCATCCGGGGTCAAGATGGCGGCTGTCACCCAACCGCTGTGGCCGCTACAACGCACCACCGGTAAATGCCGTGGCTCCAAGCTCCACTGTTTGAGCATCTCATCCTGACCAGTGCTGATGAGGAAATTACCGTCCAGCGCAAAAGCGAGTGAATGGATGGCACCGTGATGTCCCGTCAATCGAATCTGCTCCTGCCAGGAGTCGGTATCCCATAGCACTATTTCAGACCCCGAATATCCGCTTAGAAACTGCTTGCCATCCGGAGCAAATGTCAGCGCACACACGGCGCTCCGTTGTCTACGTGTTAAAATACATTTGTGGTCGTCTAAACGCCATATCTTGAAAGCTGCATCGCTGCCGCCCGTTACCAACTGCGGAGCGTGCGGGGCGAAAGCCAGTGCAGTCACGTCACCCGCGTGGGCAGACCAACTCGCCCTTTCCTTGCCGCTGGATATATCCCACAATTTGACGATGCCAGTCGCTCCGCCTTTTCCCTTCCCCAATTTGGGGGAGAGAAGGAGGGCGGCATCACCACCGCTGGCTAACAGGCGTCCATCGGGCGAGAAGGCCAAGCAGGCGATACCGGTGCTGTGGCCGGTCCAGGTTGCCCGTTCACGCAGCGGCTCGGGTACGGCTGAGGGATCGGGCACGTCCCACAAGAGGATGGTGCGATCGGAACCGGCGGTGGCGAGTGTCTTGCCATCGGGCGAAAACGCGACGGCACGGACGGCATTGCGATGGCCGCCGAGCGAGGTAATTAACCGGCCGTCTGGTACCGACCACAAGCGGGCCGTGCGATCGCGGCTGGCGCTGGCCAGCAGTTTGCCATCTGGCGAAAACGCCAGGCCGACTACCGCTGCCCGATGACCGCGCAGAGTTGCTTTGATCTGCCAGGTCCTCACGTCGTAGAGGCGGATCGTTCGGTCGTCGCCGGCCGTGGCGGCGATGCTGCCATTGGGCGCGAGAGCAGCGACGGTGTGCGGCCCATGCCTGCACTGCTGCGTATGCCGTGCTTGCAAACGCGGCAGGCTGGCCTCCCATAGGTAGACGGTGCGGTCGGCGGCGGCGCTGGCCAGTTGCCGACCACTCGGCGCGAACGCCAGGCAGGTCACGCCCTCGCTGTGGCCTTCAAGAGTAGCCAACTCTGCCCCACTGTTTATGTCCCACAGTTTGATGGTGCGATCAAAGCTCCCCGTAGCCAATAGCTGGCCGTGGGGCGAAAACGCCACGGAGAAAACGCCATCGCTATGACCATCAAGTGACAGCGCTTCTCGACCCTGAGCCACGTCCCACAACTTGACGGCCCGATCCTCGCCGACGCTGGCCAGGCGCTTACTGTCCGGCGAAAAGGCCAGGCCGCGCACGGTCCCCTCATGCCCTGCCAGCACAGCTTTCTCCGCGAGCGTGCCCGTGTCCCACAGGCAAATACGGCGATCGGCGCCGCCGGAAGCCAGCAGCTTGCCGTCCGGTGCAAACGCCACGGCGCGGACGCTGCCTTTGTGGCGTTTCAGCGTGGCCCGCTCAACCCCGCTGGCAACGTCCCAAACCTTGACCGTGCGGTCGTAGCTGGCCGAGGCCAACATTTTGCCATCTGGAGAAAAAGATATCCCGAAAATCCAATTTTTGTGACCAGTCAAGGTACACAGTTCCTTGCGGGCAGCAACGTCCCACAGTTTAATGGTCTGATCGTAGCTGGCCGAGGCCAGGATTTTGCCATCCGGTGAAAAGGCCAGTCCAGCAATGGCATCGCTGTGCCCGGCAAGGGAAGCGAGGAGTTTGCCGCCCGCAGCATCCCAGAGCTTGACCAACTTATCGGCGCCGCCGGTCGCCAAAGTCTCCCGATCGGGTGAATAGATCACCGCGAGCATCTCGGCGGAGTCGTCGCCAAGCGCGGTCGGCCTGGGATCGAACTTGGTTGGCTCAGGAAAACGCCGAGGCGAACTCCCGGAGTGGGGAACGTCCGCCCCCGGAGTCTTCGCATGCTCCGAGGGCGGACGCCCCTTACTCTGGAAGGACGCCACAAGCGCGAGGACCAAAAGCGCTGCACCGATAGGAGAATAACGTTGCATAGCTTTCTCCCGCCTCGCCTCATTTGCGCGCCCATAATTCCTCGGCATCTGGCAAGCGGCGCGGCCACTGACCACGATAAATCACATTGCGGACACGTAGAGTCGTCTCATCGGCATAGTGGAACAAACCGAAGTTCCGCTGGTTCGTCGATTCCAGTACGCGCTCGTAGATGACGGTGTCGTTCAGGTGCAGAACAATCGTATCGCCAGATAATGATAGTTTCACATGGTTCCATGTTTTCGGCTTCAAGGGCAGCACGGCCGGGCCGCGACGATTATTTGGCTCGGTCGTGACATTGTCCGGCGTCAAGCCGGTGCGGTCGTGAGCGCCATCGGTCAGCCAGTGAATACGCACGCCTTCGGGATCGAGCAAGAGCACGAGGCGATCGAGGACAGGGTGCCCATGCTCTTTGCCGGGTTCGTAGAAAAAGTCGTATTCGATTTCGCCGTCTTCCAGAAGGGGACGATGATAGTGCAGCGCCCGTTCCTGCCAGGTTCGCGGCGACGGTCGATCGCTTCTCGTTTCAGGCCGGCCTCCTTGATCGATGATCGTATCGCCGCGTTTCTGCCAGGGGCCGCCGTCATAAGAGATCCAGCCAGTCAGGTCCGGGAGGGTGGACAACGACAGCGATTCGGGTACGCGCGGCTGGCCGCTGATCTTCAAGTTGCGGATGCCGGCCGTGCATTGATGATCGGCGTGCAGCACGAGCCAGGGGTCGGCATCATCGGGCAGCGGCTCTTCGCATATCTTGCGGTCGTTGACATAGACGGTGTACGTATCGCTGCGGACGACAAGGCGAAACTGGTACCACGGCCCAAGGGGAGGCAGTGGCGGCTCGATATCGCCGCTGCGGATTAAGTGGGAAAAACTATGCAAATTATATCGCTTTAGTGTATGAAGAAGATCGAAACGCAGACCGCCGTAGCCCAGGTGCGCCTCGCGCCAACCGAAAGAGGTCAAGTCGCAGGACGCCTCGAAATCGCCTACGAGCGGCACGCGCAGATACAAGTAATCCTGAGCGCGGCCGGGATAATGCCTGACCACGTTCCCCTCGCTAGACCAGTGCGTCCGCGGAGCGTGGAGGCCACGCGGCAGCGCATTACTATGCGATACCGCATCCCAATAACGCAGGTTCGGATCGGTCCCGAAGGGCACGCGGAGCTTTTCGGGCAAGCCGAGTACCTGAGCAGCGGCGCGAGCCTGGCGCACGTGCCGTATCCAGAGATCGCGGTCAGGCAGCGAAATGTTCTGAATGATCGCCTGTTCGAGCTTTTTAACTTGAGCATCGAGCAGCGCCAGGGCGGAACTGCGCAGGGCGGGGCGATTTCTCGTGCCGACGGCCGCAACCAATTCCGGCCAGCGCTGCCACATCGGCTCGTTGACCGGCAGCGGCGTGATCAGCCGCGTCAGCTCGCTGAGGGCCGCTTGTGCTTCGTCGTCCCGTTCCTGAGCAGCCCGTAACAGGGCCAGCATGGCCCATCGTCCGCGCGCCTGTTCGGGAGTGTCAGCCTTTTGCACACTCGAAACCAGGTCGTCGAGCTTGTCGAGTTTCTTGGCCAACGCCGCCAGTTCCAGGGCTGGTGCTTCGAGATTGCCTCCAGTTTGCACGCGTCGGCCGGGTGGCAACGGCTTGGAGGCCAGGGGAGGCGCGGGATCTGTCGGCGTGAATTCACCGGCTATCTGAAAGAGGGAATGGTCCCTGTTGGGCAGTACCCATGCCTGCAACAACTTGTAAGCTTGCTCCGGCGGCAACTCCCGCGCTTGTTTCAAGACCAGGCCGGCGCTGCGGAGGAAAAACGATTCACCTATTAACGCTCGGCGAACGGCACCATCCGAGGCGGGGCCGGCCAAGCGGAACGAATCGACTATCTCTTTTTCGCTCAGTTTGTCAGGCCAATTCCCGGTCAGTACAACGTTGCGGACCTGCGCAGCTGTGCGATTTTTATAGTGAAATAGTCCGAAAGTGCGTGAATCGTTCGCTTCCAGCTTCCGCTCGCAAACGACAACCCCGTTCACCTCGATTTTTATCTTGTCCCCATTTAAGGAGAGCTGGAGGCGGTTCCACTCGTTGGCCCTGAGCATCCTCGCCTTGCCTTCCCCTAAGTTGGAGAAGGGAAGAGGGACAGCATTGTCGGGCGTCAGACCGGTCCAATCGTTGCCGTCATTCTCGACCAGCCAGTGCAAGCGAACGCGCTGCGGCTCCAGAAGGAAGACAAGCCGGCCCAGGCTCGGATGGACCATCACTTCGTCGGGTCGGTAGAAGAACTCATAGCTCAATGTCTCGCCTGGACGCAGCGGCCGAAAGTACGCTAACAGACTGCCCACCTCCCGGCGCAGCGAAAGATCCCGAGCATGATGGCCGTGAATCTCCCCATCGCGGGCATACCAGTCGAACGATGAGGGCTGCTGTTTCTGCGTGATCCCCTCGGCCAGGTACTCTTCGGCATCTCCCGCGAAATCGTCAGCCTGTTTATTCAAGCGTCGGGGCTGACTTTCTTGATAGAAGCTGGACACCCAGCCCTCCAGACGATCGCCGTGGCTGAGGCGAACCTGGCGGGGTATCTGCGGCGTGCCCACCAGCTGAGGATTGCGGAAAACGGTGTGCCGTTCGCGACTGGCGTACAGGGCCAGCCACGGACTTGTTGGACTGGGGTCGGTTTGCTCGTGGACGAGTCGGCCGTTGACCAGCCAGCGCAATTTGCCTGACGTGACCTGGACCGTAAAGCGATTGAAGCTGTCGCGCTGAAGAGCCGTACCCGGCAGGGGGATTTGCTCGTGACAACCAACCGGCCAAAACCGGCTGACTGAACCAGGATTCGGCTCAAACACCATGCCAGCATAGCTGAGATGTCCCTCGGCCCAGCCGCCATGGTAGGCATCGACCGAGAACTCGAACGTGCCGATGAGCGGATAGTCGAAGATCAAGAACTGATGATCGGGACCGAGCAAGTGGGCGATGTGTCCCTCATGAGCGACCCAGCGGGCCGGCAGCGGGCCGTCGCGGCGTGCGCCTGCGCTGACGTAACCACCGGGGTGCCAGTGTGGCAATTGTAGTTCCGGTGCTTTTGTGTGCTGGCAACGACTCTGGGCCATTTCCTCGCGCAGATGAACCTGGGCCGGCTGGTCCCGCGTGCGCTGGGCCAAGGAGTAGAGCTGTTCAGCCAACGCCCGACTCGTTTCCGTCAAAGCGGCATCCCGCAGGCCAGCCCGCGCCAGCAGATAATCCGGCCATTCGACTTGCAACTCTGGCTGCTGCGGCCCTCCATAATAAGGCGAGCGGATGGGCGGTGGCGCCGCCATCTTCTTGCGTAGCTGTTCGAGACGCTGTTTCACAATGTCTTCGACCGCAGCGCCCTGGCCACGTGTGATCTGGATTAATGCATAAAAGACATCTGCATTTTCGATTAATCTCTCATGCCCAAGCTCTGTTTGGGCACGCACTTTGTACCTGGTCAGAGATCGCACTTCTGCCGCCAATTCGTCGAGCTTGCCGGCTTCCCGTGCTGCATCGATCAGCAGGGCAGGGGTGCTCAGCACGCCGCTGGCCCCATCTCCGCGTTGCCAGGCTTCGCGCGGGAATATGCCGAACGCGGCCGGCGGCATCTCTGTAGACACAAACGCGCCGAGGATGCGGACAGAACGGCGCTGCGGCGTCGGCAGCGTCCAATTTTTGAGCAATTCATAGCGTTCTGCGGCGGGGCGTGTGAGGAGATGCCGAGCGAAAGCGGCAGTCAAGGTGAAGAGGGCTTGCTTTGGCACTTGCGCCTGCTGTTCCATCGGCAGATCGACGATTGTGCCGAGCAGATCGAGAGCGTCGCTGAGCAGGCCGGCATGAATGTATTCCCAGGCCACATTTTGTATCTGCCCGCTCAACACGTTGTTCCCAGGCTCCGCCGGGAAACGCCCGGTGTTGCGATTCCAGTTACGCTGATGTAGTTGAATCACTTCCTCGAGCCGTGCTCTTCCTTCCTTGGTCTTGCCGCGCTCGAAATCGTGGTGGGCCAGAAACAAGAGGACGTTGGCGGCAGCATCTGTATCACCGGCAGCGCTTAAATTTTTGGCCGCACGATCCAGCACTGGCAGTGCTTCCGCCATGCCAGGACACGTAGCTTGCGTGCCCGGCACGTTGGCAGCGTGCCCTACGGAAAGTAAAGGCGCCACTGCATGACAGATCAGGGCGGCGGTGTGCTGCAATGTGTCTTTTTGCAAGCGTTGCTCGAATTCTTTGAGCAGCTCGCGCAAGCGTGCTTCGTCCTTGGCGGCCCAGGCTGTCTGGGCCAACAGAATGCGAGCGTTCCATTCGGCCAACGGTTTGTCCAGACGCGCAGTAATACGACGGCGCAGGTCGTCGAGGCGCCCGGCGCGGAGAGCGGACTCGGCCAGCAATCGGCCAGCGCTGAGTGCCGGCTGCGCGGGATTGTGGAGCGTGGCCGGCACGTACAGGAAGACCTCCCCGGGCCGGCCGGCGGGCAAAACCACCTCGGCCAATGTTTCGTAGATGTCTGTTTCGGCTGCTCCCTCACGCCGCCAGCGCGCCACCAAATCGTTCAGTTGATTGGCGACGACCTGATTGTGCTGATTGGGGTCATTCTCGTTAGCCGTATTCGGCGAACCCACAACGCGGACGACGCGGCGGACCCGACCAATGTTCAGCGGAGCGTTTACCGGCGGACCGCCGCCCAGAGCGTCGCGGATGGCCTGTAGCGACAGAGCGAGCATCTTGTGCTCGGCGGCCATTTTGGCTATTTCCGCCGCCCGATCGAATTGCTGAGTCGTGACGGCGAGCACGAGTTTATCAGGAGCTGAAGGTACCTTGCCTGCCGCCTGTGGTGCAGTGATCGGCGGGGCGAGAGCAAACACCAATCTGCTATCTTGCAGGGGGCGAGTGGGAGGGAGTAACCTTCCGGTCTTTCTTTGTATCTCGGTCTTTCTTTGTACTGGCGGGGATACCTCCCCCGCTTGCCGCCTTTGCGGCAGGAGGACATCGAGCATCTCGCCCCAGCGTTGTTCGGCCGCCTTGCGGTCGCCACGGTCCAGCTCTATTTGTCCCCATTCGCGCAAGATCGCCAAGGCAAAGTGCGGCTCGAGTTGCCGCCGAGCTGCCTCTACGGCCCTCTGGCCGAGTTGTTCGCTGGCGGCTCGCAGCGACGGATACCGCAGACACGCCCGCGCTACCAGCCACAAGCCGATTTGCTGCGCCGCCTCGGCCCGTTGTCGCGCGTTGGCCCGCTTGCCCGGCTCCAGCTTCTCCAAAGGCAAGGATGCCGTCAGCTTGGTCAAGCGATCGATGGTCTCCCTCAATTTTTCATTCCCATCTTCTGTGTGGGAACGCATCTCCGCCAGCGCCAGCAATGCCGCCGCGATTTGCACAGACAGATCGCGGGGATGTTCGACCAGCAATTTTTCCAGAATTTTTTCGGCTTGCATGCGCGGCTCTTTCTCGTTCCTGCGCTCTGCGTGGGAACGTACCGCTTCATCCAGGGCGCGTTCCAGCAGACTCGTCAGCTGGGCCTTCGGCAACTCATGCGGCCGCACCAAAAGCAGCAGATCCAACGCCGAGGCATTGCTAGCTGGCGGATGCCGGCCGTTTGACTCCGGGCGCGGCGTGAGGACGTCATGCACAGCTTCGGCCAACGTCGCTGGCGTCAGTCCCTTGAAGGCATTGCGCAGTGCGGTTTCGGTCTGTTGTTTCAAATGTGGGCCATTATACCAGGTTGTTGCCATCTCCAGCGTCTCGTGGTCATCGAGCAATTCACTGCACAGACGCAGAGCATCGATCGGATAGCCCATCTCGGTGAAGCTGTTGGCCAGCGCGGTCGTATTTTCGATGCGGCGGTAGGCAGCGTAACCGGGATCATAAGACTCATCATGGCGTGAGCGGGCCAATTTCAGCATCAGCGTCCGCGCTTCCTCCTTGCGTCCCGTTTCGCGGTACAGCTCGACGAGCTGACGAATCGGGTTCCATTGGTAGTCCATGCTCATCTCATTCTGTATCTCTTCGGCTGCTCCCTCGAAGGTCTCCAGGGCCAGGTCATGCATGGACTCATAATCGCGCAGCTCCTGACCGAAGATGACGCGCGACCAGGTCGGCATGGGGTTTTGTTTATCGTCGAGCAGCTGCCGCCACAGCCGCCGCGCCTCGGCTACTTTCCCGCGCTTGAGACTGATCATCGCTAACAATGCCTTGCCATCGCTCCATTCGGGGCGCTTGCTCAAGACCTGCTCGATTTCTTGTCCCAACAGACGCAGGCGGTTTTGACGTTGGGCCGCTTTTAGCAAGCGCGTGACGAATCCTTCGACCCGACCGTTGCCGCTGTACAAGATAACCTGCTCGCTGCTGCGCCAGGGGTCGGCCACCGGCTCGTCGCTGCGGGGGATGACGGCTTGGCGGGCATAATCGTAGATTTCAGGCAGCTGCCAAATCGCATCGTGATGCAGATAGCCCATAAGCTGGATCCGCTCCTGGGGGAAAGTATCCCAGATCTTGCGGAAGAATTTCATTCCCCGAGCGCGAGTGCGCTCATCGTTAAACAGCGGCTCGAGCATGTTCATAAAGACCCAGCAATTGCTGCCGGAGCTCTTGAGGTCGATCTCATCGAACAGCTGGATCAGCTCTTCGGTCTTGTGGGCTTGATCGAAGACTTGCTGGATCTCCCAATAGTTATAAGCGAACAGGGAAGGATCTTTACGGAGGGAATCGCGGTAGCGGTCGGCAGCAGCGGCCCATTCGCCGATTTCACGCAGTTGTTGGGCGATCTGATACTGCACCTTGGCATCATCGGGCCATATCTTCGACATGCGCAGGGCGATGTCCTTGACTTTGTTCTTATCACCGGCTGCCTTGTAATACTCCAGGAGAGTCTGGTGCAGTTCCAGCGAGCGCGGCGCGCTTTTGAGCTGGACCTCGGTGCGTTCGATCAGCGTCGGCAGTTTGCCGGTGCGCACCAGCACCTGAATCGCTTCGGTCCGCCCCTCGTTTTCCTGCTGGTAGTAGTAAGGCCGGAACGTCATCGATGGACCTTTGCGCAGCAAGCGGCGAGCGATCTGCACGGCCATCTCAACCTGATTTTGGTTCTGATACTGGTGCATCAGACTGATGAGGGCGGCGGTGCGTTGGCCGGCCTGGCGCTGGGCGCGAGCCATTACTTTCTCGGCAGCATCGTGCATGCCGAGTTGGTGCATCTGAGCGGCCAATTGCACTTGCGTCTCGGCATCGAGGCGGAGTCCGAACAAGCGATCGGCGGCTTGGCGCGCCCGTTCGACGTTGCCCGTTCGCACCGCCAACCGCAGGGCGGCTGCCTCACGTCGCTGCATAGTCGTGTGATCTTGCGGCGTGAGGCTTTCCAGAATGGCCAGTGCTTCGTGCGGCTCGTTGTTGTTCTCGCGCAGCCGGGCCAATTCCAGACGCAACTCCACATCTGTGGGTGCCAACTGACTGGCTGCATTCATTTCGTTCAGCGCCTGTTCGCGCTCGTGCTCCCACCAGTGCAGGGCGGCCAGTGTCAGATGCAGTAAAATCTTGTCGGCCTCGAAGCGGGGAGCGTCAGCCCCCTGAGTGCTGTCCAATTTCTTGCGGAAATAGCCGAACAAATCGCTCAGCACGTCACCGCGCTTATAAAACTCATAGGCGTTGCGCAGCAGTTCGATGGCGCCCTCGTCGAGGTAATCATTAGGTTGCGGGAAATCGATGGAGACGCCGCGCCGATAGCGCCCTGTCCAGATCGCATAATAGTGTTGCTGCGGCGCAGACAGCGACTGCGAGAAGGCACGGCGTCCCGATGCTTGGTGCTGCCGGCGGCTGGCCACCACATATGCTTCATAAAGCCGCGGAATGGCGGCGAGGTCCTTGGCATCGGCACGAGCGCGCATGGCTTCGCTCAGCGCGTAGGTCGTTTGCCGGATGGTAGACATGCCTCTCCAGCGAGGAGTATTACCTTGCAGCTTTTCCAGACGCTCAAAGAATTGTAAGACAGTTTCGACGTCGCCCCGAGCGGCAGCGACGTTGAGTATCTGTTGAACGAGGTCGGGCTGACTGTTCTGCGAAGCAGCCGTCACGGCTTCGCGATAGATACGCTCTTCATCGTTGGTCCGCCTGGCACGTTTCAGTTCGGCGAGGACGTTCGTTAGCACATCCGTGGTCAGCCATTGCGGCTTCTCTTTGCGCAAAAGCTGAAAGCTGGCGAGGACGCGCTCGATTTCGTCCGCAGGCAACGGCGGCGTGGTATCCACATTGGTGCGGGATGCTGGCCGATTGCGTTCGGTACCCAGGCGGCCCGACAACGAATGCAGATAGGCCCACTGAGCAGCCGGGTCCGGCGAGCGGGCCAATTCGCGAGCTGCCTGGTACGTCTCGCGCAAGTCCTGCCGTAGCAATTGCAGGTAATACCAATCCCAAAGGGCGCGCAATCCTCCCGAGCGGGAGGCGTAAGCTCCCGGAGTCTTCGCACGCTCTGGGGATTTGCGTCCTCCACTCAAAGGGCGCCGTGCCTTCACGAATTCTGCACTGCGGTTCTTCTTCTGGGCGAACCTCATCTGCCAGGCCAGCGCGGCCATACGGGCCTGACCGTAATCGTTCGGCGTCCATATGTGTTGTTGGGAAGCGACGTAGTAACCGTAGCGTGGGTCCAGGCCGGTGAAGGCCCGGATCTGCCACACATTCCCGGTGCGCTGCAACAACGGCACCTCATAGAACGGATTGGAAATCTGACTGATCGCTCGTCCTGCGGCCCGGCCCGGCTTTTGTTTCTTGAGCGCCTTCTGAACGGCGCCTTCTTCATCATCCGACAGATGCAGATCGAGAAGCGTCTGAAAACGTTGGGCAGCCTCATCCTGACGATGCAACTCGGCCAAGGCGACGCCTTCCCGATAAAGCACCTCCCAATTAGCTGGATTTTGGGCCAAGAGCCGCCGCGTGATAGCCAACACAGTATCGGCCTTGCCATGAGCCAAGAGTGAATCGATGGCTTGCAAATTGCGGTGCGGCTGCGGTTCGTCGGCGACCAGCTTGACCCAGATCGCCGCTGCTTCCTCGGACTCGCCAGCCTTGACCAGGAGTTGCGCCAGCCCCAGTTGGGCCTCGTGACTGTTTGGCGCCGCCTGTGCCCATTGGCGCTGATATTTTAAGGCACCTGCGGTATCGCCCTCATTTTCGGCCAGCTTCGACAACTGCTGGAGCAACTGCGTGTCTCGTGAATTCTCGGTGAGCAGACGCTCCAGCTGCTGTCGGGCCGTGCCCAGATCGCCGGCCGTCTGATACGCCTGGGCCAGGCAAAGCGTCATCTCCCGCTGTTTGTCCGCCTCACGTCGTTCGCGCTCCAGTCGCTCCAGCAAGCGATCGAACTGATTATTTTGCAGATACAACTCGGTCAGCCGTGCGATAATCGGCAATTTGCCATCCAAATCATCCGTTTTGTCGAAAGCACGCCAGAACAGTTCGATGGCCTCGCCGGTGTTGGGGAGCTCGGCCAAGGCGTTGGCCAACGTCAAGAGGCCTTGCGGATCGGAAGGATTGGCCCGCACCGAGCGGCGCAGGGATTCCAGCCCTTCGGTGCTCTCGCCCAACTCGAAGCACAGCTCGGCGAAGAATTTGTAATGATCGGGATTGCCGGGAGCGGCGGCCAAGAGATCGCGGCCGGCTTGCAGTGCCTCGGCCCGGCGGCCCAGACGCACCTCCAGCTTGGCCACGGTCGTCAGATACTCGGTGCGAAAACGGCGATCAAGGGCGGCCAATTGGCGATTGATATCGGCAGCCAACAGCAGATTGCCGCCGCTCTCATGGATGCGCGCCGCCGAGGCCAGAATAGGGATCGATTTGCCGTCCCGTTTTATCGCTTGGCCGATGGCCGCCGTCGCTTCGGCCATTTGCCGGTTAGCTTCGTAATAGCGGGCCAGCCGATGCCAGCGCTCCGCCGTGGCGTCTTTGCCGGCATCAAGTTCTTCCCGGAGTTTATCGGTATGTTTAGTAAGCGTATCCGTGGATTGATAAATCTTGATCCGTGCTTGCAGGGCAGCTTCGGCCTCGTCGGCGTTGCTGGCCAGCTTTTCGGCGGTATCGATCTGGGCCAGAGCGTCGTCGTGACGTTCATCCAGTTCCAGCAATTCGGCATAGCGCAGCCGCAGGTTGAAATCGTCTTTGTCCAGTCCTACCGCCTCGGCGAAGGCAGCCACTGCTTCCTTGCGATAGCCAAAGCCGTTGAACACTTCGCCCAGACGGGCCAGGTTCTTGGCATTGCGATTGGCTCCTTCGGCCATGGGGCGCCACGTCGCCAGGGCTTCCGAAGAACGTTTTAAACTGTGGTAGTATTCGCCGAGATACTCGCGATACTGCGGCGACTGCGGGGCCAACTCGATAGCCCGCTTATACAGGGCGATCGCCTCTTCGCTCATGCCAGCGCCGCGCAGCAGATCAGCGACTTGAGCCGTGATTACGGGATCTTTGGGCCGTTTGTCCAGCAGCCGTTTCCACACGTTGTAGGCTGCCTGTTTGCGCTCGGCTTCGGGGCGTGCCTTATCGCGCAGCAGTACTTTGCCCCATTCACGCAGGGTATCAGGATTATTCGGGTCGGCTTTGTCCATGGCCTCATACTGCGTTGCTGCTTCACCATACTTTTGCTCGAATATCAGTTGCTCGATGAGCGCCTGACGCAGCGGCCGCCGCGAGGGAGCCTTGGCGATACCTTTCTCCAGCCACGACCGCGCTTCGGGCATGCGCCCCTGAGCGGACAAAGCGCGGGCCAGCCGGGCGATGGCATCGATGTCGCTTGGATGCTTTTCCACCCAGCTCTGGTAGTATTTCGCCAACCCGGCCTGATCGTCGTTGCGCAAGAACACGTCCTCAATCTTGCGGCGGACTTCGCGGTGCAGCCAGCTATCGGGGTTCAACTCGCCCAAGAGCGCCTCGAAGTCAGCCAGCGCCTTGGCTGTCTGCTTGAGACGCACTTTCAGCTCGGCAGCCTCCATACGAAAAGTGGCCTTTTGATAAGGATCGCGTGCTTCGCGCGCCAGTTTTTCGTAACGCGGCAGTGCCTGATCGTACTGGCCTTCCTCGGCCAGCGTCGAGGCAATCTGCTCTTGCACGCGGCGATCATCGGGGAAAAGTTGTTCTAGCCGCGTCCAGACGGCCAGGGCCTTATCGCTCCGCTGCGCCCGCTGGTATACTCGCCCCAATGCCTGAAAGATGTCGAGCAAGTCGGTGCGGCCCGGTTTGCGGGCGATGGCACGCTCGAATGCCTCGGCAGCCGCGTCCGGTTGGCCGACCATTACCAGCGCTTGGCCGAGATAGTACGACGCCAGGGGGTTCTGAGGCAGACGTTTCTCCGCTTGGCGAAATGCAGCGACGGCTTCGGCATCTTTGCCGCGCTGCGATTCCAGAAGACCAACGATCATCGATGCAGTGCCATCTGTCTTGTCCTTCTGAGCGCGCTGGCGGTAGGTGCGGATGAGTTGATCGAGACTGCCGCGCTCGACGTGGTAGCCGTAGATGCGATCCAGGGCCGTGCCGCGCCGTGGGTTTTTCTCCAGCACGTCAAGGAAACGTTTGATGATCTGCTCTTCACGCTGTTCTTCCGGTGTCCCGGATGAGCCGGAAGCGTAAGCGACGGTGAACATGCCGTCGCTTATACTTCCGGTTTGTCCCATCCAACTTGCCAACAGGACTACGAGAGCCAATACTGCCTTGACGTGCCATGCCATGATGCGGTTCCCTCAGGAGGTGGATTTGCTCGGGCGACTGTTTATCGGTTAGCGACGCCTCGCCGAAGCGTCTTCTACAGTGACGCTTCACAGAAACGCCCCTAACCGGTGACCTATGGAACTGAACAACTATTTTGTCCTTTTGTTTGACAAGAGACAAGTTGTCTTCTATTTTAGAATTCACCTTTTTGCATTCGTTTTTCCTCCCGGACGGCCGGGGCCGTAGGATATGCCGCCAATCTGCTCTACGGCGATGCCGAGAGGTACGACCACATGAACGACAGCCAAACGATCCGAGAGCAACTCGATCAATTCCGGGCCGATTTTCGCCGGCTACGTGCAGAAATCGCCAAAGTGATCGTAGGTCAAGACGACATTGTCGAGGGGACTCTAACTGCCCTGATTGCTGGCGGGCACGTGCTTTTGGAAGGCGTGCCGGGACTGGGCAAAACGCTGTTGGTGCGGACTCTGGCCGAGGCGCTGCATCTGAAGTTTCAGCGCATCCAGTTCACGCCGGACTTGATGCCGGCCGATCTGATCGGCACCAATATCGTCCTGGAGACGCCTGAAGGCGCCCGGCGTTTCGAGTTTCAACGCGGGCCGGTTTTCGCCAACATCGTCTTGGCCGATGAGATCAACCGGGCCACACCCAAAACGCAATCGGCGCTGTTGGAAGCCATGCAGGAACATAATGTCACCGTGGCCGGGCAGACGTATCCGCTGCCGGAGCCGTTCTTCGTCATGGCCACGCAGAACCCGCTGGAAATGGAGGGCACTTATCCACTACCCGAAGCCCAGCTCGATCGCTTCTTTTTCAAGCTGCTGGTCAAATATCCGCGTTTTGCCGAAATTGAGACGATTCTCGACCGCACCACCGAGGCGGTCCAGCCGCGAGTTGAGCCGATCTTTGATGGCCAACGCATTCTTGCTTTGTCGCAGTTGGTCCGCCAGATCCCCATCGCCGCCGAGGTGCGCCGCTACGGCATCGCCATCGTGATGGCCACGCATCCGGAAAACGAAATGGCCGCGCCCCTGACCCGGCAGTACGTCCGCTACGGCAGCAGTCCGCGCGGCGCCCAGGCGATCATCCTGGCCGCCAAGCTACGGGCCATCCTTGATAACCGCTATCACGTCGCTCGGGAAGACATCCGCGCCGTCGCTCCGGCTGCCTTGCGTCATCGCCTCATCCTCAACTTCGAGGGACAAGCCGAGAACATTCAGCCCGATGAAGTGGTTGCCAATGTGATTGAAACTGTGCAAGAACCAGCGCTGGTCGCATGACGGTTTTCGGTTTTCAGAATCCCTTGTTCTTTTTTCCAAAACCGAAAACCGAAAACCAAGGTAGATATTATGCCCCTATTTGACTCCGATTTTCTGAAAAAACTCGAATATCTATCGCTGGTGTCCAAGCGGCTCTTTCGCGGTACGCTGTTAGCCCAGCGGCGGACCATGCAGCTGGGCGGCGGCATCGAGTTCGCCGACCACCGCGACTACACGCCCGGCGACGATTTCCGCTATCTCGACTGGAACCTCTACGCACGCCACGATGAACTGTTACTCAAACGCTTTCAGGAAGAAGAAGATCTGCACGTCTACCTGTTGCTGGATTGTTCCCGCAGCATGAATTTCGGCGTACCATGTAAATTCAACTTCGCCCGGCAGGTAACGGCAGCGCTGGCGTACATTGCCCTGGCTGATCTCGATCGCATCGCCGTCGTCGCCTTTGCCGAGGATATTATTGCAGACTTTCCACTAACGCGCGGCAAAGG
>Ga0209061_1003448_pt1 | contig 17179 bp, 16 predicted proteins | sample Coa_R1_10_FD_187157 | JGI IMG/M metagenome (GOLD analysis project Ga0209061, IMG submission 187157) | Surface soil microbial communities from Centralia Pennsylvania, which are recovering from an underground coalmine fire - Coalmine... | ecosystem: Environmental > Terrestrial > Soil >...
GACCAACTCGCCGGGCCGGGACGGGGAGCTTGCCCGACTGGAACCAGCGGTAGGCGGTCACGGGGTGGATGCCTTGCTCGCGCGCCCACTGCTTAAAGTTCATGGAAGTGAATTGTAGTGTATAGGCGCGTCAGCTGTTGTCAACCCTCTTGGACCTCACGCTTCCTCGCCACCTCCCTGGCACACCAGTTCGTGGCCGGTGCCCCACAGGACCCCGTGCCGCGGCTCCATGACTCATGGAAGCTCCAACCTGGGCCTCCCCCCTGGCCAGCGGGATCGCCACCCGTCATCCCACCGGCAGCGCTGGCCCTTGAGCTGGGAAAGAGCCGGCCGGTCTCCACCGGCATGAAACCGTGGCCCACGCCCCGGCCACCTCCAACTCCTCCCTGACGGCCCGGCCGCTGGCCGCGGCCAACCCCGTCCGAGGCGATGGAACTCCTGCCGCCGAAGCGCGACGAGGCGGACCTGGAGCCCGGCGCCTCTTGCCTCTCGGCCCGGCGCTACGCCGTCCCTCGCACGCGGCGCAAGATCCAGCGCAGCCGGGACCGGCTCCACACCAGCGCAGCTGGGGTGGGTCCGATTTCAACGCCCCTGGGCAGCGGCGACGGGCCACCCCCACCCGAAAACCCACCACTGCCTTGCCCCATCGTGGTGGCGAGGATCGGTGCCCGGTCCATGCTGAGCCGCCGAGCACGTGGCTCGGTCGGGCTCTTGTCCCTCGCCCTTGAAGCGAAGGGCCCACGCGCTGCCCATCGAGCTGCCCTCACCGGGACCGCTACCTTCGCCCGTGGTCCTGACGCCCCAGAGCACGCCCCTTGAGGATCTCCGGTCGCCAGGCCTCATCGGTCCTTTGTCGACGCGCTTGGCACTCCTCTCTCGGCTCCAACACTGGCGCAGCCCGGGCCAGGAGGGCGGTGCAGAGGATTCTCCATATGGGCCTCTATCGAAATCCCGGGATCTCGATGGGCTCCCGTTGGTCGCCACGGCCCGCCTTGCCCGGCTGATCGCCAAGCCTTTGCTCCCGTCTGGTCGCCTCAGGTGACCCCCGTGGGAGCTGGCGATCAGGGTCCTCCGCTGGTCGGCGGAGGATCCTCGGGCAGAGACGACGGCCTGCCTCGGGGGCTCGCCGGGGCCTCCAGGTCCCCGACCGGGATGAGCTTTGCCCATGCGGAAGCAGCGGGGGACGACCTGGGAATGCTCTACGGCAGCGCCCACCCACGAGAGTCCACTGGCGACCGGTGTCGTGATCGTGACTTCGGGTTGACCGTCGCGGCCCCCCTACCGGCGACGCCCTGGAACCCTTTAGCCCGCCGAGCGTTTAGGTGCCTGGGCGGCGGTGCGTGACTCATCGCCTGGTCTCGCGAGCGGTGATGACCGATGCCTCGGCGGCTCACCGTGGCCACGGACCGCATGGGCGGGGGCGCGAAAGACCCGCATGGGCTCAGGACGGTACGCCTGCAGGGCTCGATGCCAGAGACCATCCAGTGCCGAAGCGACCTCCCGGTCATCGCGAGCTAGCCAGGCCAGGTGACGAAGCGCGTGCTCGAGCACCTGCTCGATCTCCACATGTGGAGGGGGGCTGGTCGGATCCCCTCGAGCGAGCGGGCAGCGCATCACAGGACGCTCTTCGAACCCGTCGGGGACGTCAGCGGGCGGCCGGACCACGGCTAGGTGGGTCAGCATCACGACCCCATCCGCTTCCTGCCGCCAAGAGGTCGAGTGGACTACGAGAGCCTGGAGCCGCCGCTCGGCGAGGGAGCCGAGCACCGTCTGCCAAATCGAGCAATCGGCGGCAGGGACACGCCACGCCTCTCGACCGCAAGGCCGCAACCATGAGAGGCCCGAGGGACGGGAGAAGACCGGGAGGAGCTCCAACCGGACGCGGTTGGCCAATCGCAGAGGACGATTGTTGAGATCGAGACGCAGGAACGATCTCGTCATCTGCCCGCATCTTAGCATCGGGAGCGGCAGCGCCAAGGCTCTCCATTTGCGACCAGGTCCTGTTATTGTGGAGGGGATCTCAGCGGTCCCGATAGCGCACGGTCAAGGGAGGTTGTCGATGGCGACGTGGGTCGAGACCTTGAATCGCACCTTCGATCCGGGCGAGAAGAGGCGACTGGGGGGCTTCTACGGCGCGATCCTCTTCCTCCACCTCCTTGGCTTTGGCTTGCTCCTCATGTACGGCTGGAAGCATCCTGCCTTCCTCGCCTTGGGCGCATTGGCCTACTCCTTCGGCCTCCGGCATGCCTTCGACGCTGACCACATCTCGGCCATCGACAACACCACCCGTAAGCTGCTGCAGCAAGGCAAGAAGCCGGTCGGAGTCGGGTTTTTCTTCTCGCTTGGGCACTCCACGGTCGTCTTCCTCATCGCCCTTGCCCTCGGCTTGGCCGTGCGCACCATCGTCCAAGGGGTGGTCAGCGAGAACGGAGAGTTGAGGAGCATCGGTGGCATCATCGGCACCACGGTATCGGGCGCCTTCCTGGTGCTGATCGGCATCCTGAATCTGATCATCCTCCTCGGCATCATCGGGGTCTTCCAGCGCATGCGCAAGGGCCGCTACAACCGGCGGTCCCTTGAGCACGAGCTGGTGGCAGGAGGCCTGATGAGTAGGGCCTTCGGGCGGCTTTTCCGGCTCGTGGATGACAGTTGGCACATGTACCCGATCGGGTTCCTCTTCGGGCTGGGCTTCGACACCGCCTCCGAGGTTGCCCTGCTCGGCATCTCCGCCGGTGCTGCAGCCAGGGGGCTTCCCTTCTTTGCCGTCGTCTCGCTACCGCTGCTCTTCGCCGCCGGCATGTCCCTCATGGACACCACCGACGGGGCCTTCATGTCCAAGGCCTACTCCTGGGCCTTCTCCAATCCGATCCGGAAGGTCTTCTACAACCTGACCGTCACTGCGCTGTCGGTGCTCATCGCGCTGGTGATCGGCGTGATCGAGCTGCTCCAGATCATCATCCAGGTCACGAACCTGCAAGGCCAGCCCTGGAGCGCAATCGAAGGATGGGACTTCATCGGCCAGGCAGGCTTTGTCATCGTGGCCCTGTTCGTGCTGACCTGGGCCGTCGCCCTGTTCATCTACCGGGCGGGCCGTGTCGAGGAGCGATGGGGCGCAATGGTGGGGGAGGCCGAAGCGAGCGAGGAGACGAGCTGATCTCTCCTGGCCAGCTCACCTTCAACGACCTATGGGCGCCGTTGGCAGGAACCGGGGGCCACCGGCTTCTGCACGGCCCTTACGGCACCAGGTTCCAGAGCTGGATCACCCGTCCCCGGTTCCCCTCCCTAAGCATCGAGAGGCTAGCGGGATCGAGGGCCAGGCAGGCGGCCGCGGCGATGCCCAGGCCCACCCACGCCACCGCCAGGGCACGGCCGAAGTGGCCGTGGGAGAAGGCAAGCACCGCTCCCTCCAGCCCTTCCAGCTGGCGAAGGAAGGCCAGGGCTCGCTCGTAGACCTGAGCTGGGGTCTCCCCGCCTGGGCAGCCATCTACGTAGATCTGCCAACCAGGGCGTTTGGCCCAGATCTGGTCGCTGGTCAGCCCCTCGTAGTCACCGTAGTCGAACTCACGCAACAGGGGGGTCTGGGATGGAGCGGGGAAGCCCGCCAGCTCTGCCGTACGGAGGGTCCGCTGGAGATCGCTGGAAAACACGGCCACGAACCGAATGCCAGCGAGGCGTTGCCCTAGTCGTCGAGCCTGGGCCTCGCCCTCGGGCAACAGAGGGAGGTCCGTTCGGCCGGTGTGTCGGCCACTGCGCGTCCAAGCCGTCCCTCCATGACGAGCCAGGTAGAGGTCGATCGACGTGGGCATCGGGTCACCTCAACGACCCAGCAGCTCCGGCCTCCCGGTGTGGAGCGAGCGACTGGCCGCTTCGATCACCGCGTCGGCCCTCAGCCGCTGGCCGGGATGGATCCAAACGATCCCGACCGCCGCGCGACGGCCACGGGTTGCCAACGAGGCGTTGATAGCCTCCAGCACGCGGTTCGCCGCGTGGGCGGTGCCGGCCACATCGGTCTCGGGCAGGACAGCGAGCAGGGCTGGCGGATGCTGGCTGAGTACCCCTGGCGTGTCCACCTCCCGGAGCGTGGCCGCAACCGCCGCCCCCATCATGCGCAGCGCCTCTTCGTCTGCCTCCGGCCCGGCAGCTCGTCCGTCGGGAACAGGCTCGACCAGCACCACCCCTAATGGGCGCCCGTAGCGATGGGCACGCGAGAGCTCGTCCTCTAGTACCGGTCGGATGAACCGCTCGTTGAAGAGCCCGGTCGTTCGATCCACGATATAGAGCGGTTGAGCGTCCGGCTCATCGACACGGATCCCGCAACTGGGACAGAAGGTGGCGCCGGGGGGAAGCGGTCCACCGCACCCCGGACAGCTGCCAGCGTCCGGTGACCGGCGCCGAAAGATGTTGCCCAGCGGCATCGCTGTAAGCGTAGCAGCGGGCTGGAGGCCGACCAAGGAGCCGACCTCTGAACTCGGCCTGCTCTCAGCCAGCAGCCGATCCGCTTGAAGAGGGCGTCAGCCAGGTCGCCGCCCAAGCATCGACCGAGGCGATCACCGGGCGCAGTGCCCGTCCACGCGGCGTGAGCCGGTAGCTAACCCGCACTGGGGGGCCAGGATCGACGAGGCGCTCGACCAGGCCCTCGGTCTCGAGCTCGCGAAGCCGCTCGGTCAGGACCCGATCGCTGATTCCAGGGATGCCCATCAGCAGCTGGTTGAAACGCGCTGGCCTGGACATCAGCGCCCGGATGATCGGTCCTGACCAGCGCTTCCCGATCAGCTCGATGGCACGCTGGAAGGGCGCGCTGTAGTCAACTGGCTGGGGAACCATGGGGGGTGATTCTAGTTCTTCCCGCCCCTCGCTTCCAGGATCAGGCCTGAAGACGGCCTTGCCTCAGGTTTGGGATCAGCAGGGTGGTGGGCTCGTCGCACGGGGGATCGCGAGCCTGCCTTGGCTCGCTAATACATGCCTCGGGTCCCGCCATTGCCTAGGAGCCCCTCTCGCCACCCACCTCCTCAGCCCTCCCGGCGGGGTGACCCTGGCCGGTTCGCCCAATCCCAGTCCTTCGGACCCTGGCGACACCCCGCCTCGGGGTTCCCCCATGGGCTCCCGCTTCCACGCCTCATGGAGGTCCCACTCAAGCCCTCCGAGCCATCTGGCATCGGGATTGGTCGCTGCACTCTCATCCTGCCGCCAGCCTCCACTGCATTCGGAGCACATCCAACGCTCGGCCCAGCCGAGATCCTGAAGGCATCCGCCGGCAGTGCAGGTCCTCGAGCTGGCGAAGCACCGGTCGGCCTCCACCACCTCCGAGCCGTACCAGGGGGTCTGGTAACGAAGCTGCCGGCGGAGCTCGGCCAGGGCCGCCTCGGCCGGTCCCCGGCGCCGCGCCCGCGCCCCCGGGATCCCCTTCTGGCGCAGCCTGCCGGCGGCGTCCAGCCCCTCCCCCACGATCCGGCCGTGGGGTGTGGCCAGCCGGGTGGTGAGCCGAGGGATCCCGTGGCGCCGGAGGGCGGCGAGATGGGCCTGGAGCCGGGCTCGACGCCGTTCCTTGCGCCGGCAGCGATTCGAGCCGCACTGGCTCCGGGAGAGGGACCGGGAGCGCCGACGCAGCACGGTCAGGTTCCGGGCCAGCGGGGCCGGGTTGGGCACCCGCTCGATCACGCCCTCGGCGGTGGCCATGGTGGCCAGCCAGCGCACGCCGACATCGACCCCGACCCTCGAGGCCGGATCAGGGTGGCCACGGTGCGGGGCTCCCCACGAGGCCGGCCTGGGGACCCCATCGGAGCGTGCTCCGATGGGGAGCCCTCGTGGGGCACCCCTGCGGCCGCTGGAGCTCGACCCGCAAGACCACCAGCGCTCCCCGACCCGCCTCAGGGTGGCGGCGAGGATCCGCACCCGGCCCAGGCGAACCAGCCGCTCCCGCCGGCGGGTGCGCTCGCACGTGCGCACGGTCCCGATCTTGGGCAGGGTACGGTGGATCGGCTGCCGGTCGAGCTGCCCGACCGTGGCCGCTGTCGGGAGCGGTTGCGACGTCATCCCGACCTCCGGCCCTCCCGCGTCGGCTCAGCTCTGCCGTGGGAGCAGCTCAGCCACGAAGCGATCCAGGAAACGGTCGAAGTCCCGCGCCTCGGCGGGTCGGACGACGAACTTGGTCAGCCCTGCCTCGAGGTAGCCGTCCAGGAGGCGGTGCAGGGCGGGCCAGCCGTCCGCGATCAGCTGGGCGGGGTCGAGGTCCGGCCGCCGGGCCCGGGCCAGCGCCGCCAGCTCCGGTGGGATGCCGTCCATGGCCACGGTCAGGCTGATCCCGTAGTGGTCGGGCTCGATGGTGCGTCCAGCCCCGGCCGCCGCCGCCTCGACCAGCTCCCGGGCCCGGTGGGCTTCAGGGGGAGTCAGAAAGCTGCCCAGCCAACCGTCGGCCAGGCGGCCGGCCCGGCGCAGGGCGGCCGGGGCGCTGCCCCCCAGCCAGAGGTCGAGAGGTGGGTCGGGCCGGGGAGTGATGTTGGCCGACTCGACCCGGTGGAAGCGGCCCGCGAAGCTCACGCTCGGGCGTTCGAGCAGGGCACGCAGGAGTCGTAGGGACTCGTCGAAGAGGGCACCCCGCTGCCCGTCTGGCGCCGGGAAGAGGTCCCGCTCGGCGGGATTGGCCGGCCGGAGGCCGAACACGGGCAGCACCCGCCCGGGGGCGAGGGCGGCCAGCGATGCCAGCTGCTTGGCCACCAAGACCGGATGCCGGCCGGGCAGGACGGCGACCCCGGTGCCGGCTTTGAGCCGGGTGGTGCGCGCCAGGGCATGGGACATGCCCACGAAGGGGTCAACCTGCGGGCTGTAGACGAGCTCCGAGAACCAGAGCGAGTCGACCCCGGCCGCCTCCAAGCGATCCACGACGGCGGGCAGCTCCGCCGGTCCCATGTCCCGGGGAAGAGCGACCCCGAACCGAACCTTCATCCTTGCCGTTCCCGTTCCATTCCATTTCACTTCCGTTTCACCCATCCGTCTCGGACCGGGCTTGAGGCCACGGCTGCTTCCTGGGGCAGAGGTCGACGGTCAGGGGCTGCCCTCAGACCGCCGCGGTGCGGGCTCGCTCCCTGGGGCCAGACTTCCCGGCCGCCACCGGCGTGGTGGTCAAGGAGCTGCTCGGGCGTGGGGGCCGGATCGAGGTCGATGCGGGCGTCGGGGGATCGGTCGTCGATCCTGCCCGCAGCCGCTCCGGGCCCCATCGGCGTCGCCCCAGTGGGAGCTCGCGCCCAGCGGGGCGCTGGCAGCGGTCGAGGCCGAGCGCATGCGATGCGCTCGAGGACGGCCACTGGCGGGCCTGGGCCCACGCGCCGATCCCGAGTTGACGGCGGGGCCAGCCGGTCGTGGACGGCTGCGAGCGGATGCCCGGTCGCTGGTCTCACAGGCCCTCCTCCTGGATGGGGTTGGCGACCTGCGGCAACCTTGGCCCGCGCACAGTCCTCCTCGTCGTGCAGACCCCCAAGGGCCTGGCCGCGGACTCGTGGGTCGATCCTCAGAAGTAGGGGGCGATGAGCCGAGCGGCCGCCTCCAGCCGCAGGACGTCGCTCTGGTCGAAGGCGTGGGGAAGGTCGCTGTCGATGTCGATCTGGCCCACCACCTCGTCGTCCCGGCGGACCAACACCACACACTCCGAGCGGGTCTCGGCGCTGCAGGCGAGGTAGTCGGGGTCGGAGGCGACGTCGGCGATCACCTCGTGCGCGCCCCTGGCCACGGCACGCCCGCAGACGCCCCGCCCGACGGGGATGCGGAGATGAGGGGTGGGGCGCCCGGCATGGGCGCGGAGCACCAGCTCTTGGCCCTGGAGCGCGTAGAGGTAGACCCCGGTGTACCGGGGCGAGCTGGCCTGGATCGCCTCCGCCGCGCGCCGCAGCGGCTCGGCCTCCTGTTGGAGTCGCTCCAGGGCTGGCCACCGGAGGGCGACCGTCGGCTCGCGCTCGCCACCTGGCGTTGACGCTCGAGGCATGCGGCGGTCCCTCAGTCCATCCCGAAGGCCTGGCGAACCTCCCGGTTCACCAAGCGCACCAGGACCGGGATGCCCACGATCAGCAGCGACCAGAAGCAGGCCACGACCACCGCCGCCAGCCATCCCCACCGTCGGTGCCCACGGAGGCCGTAGAAGGCGGCGGCATGGATGACGGCGGCGATCAGCTCCCCGCCCATGACGATCACGATGTAGGTCACCAGGGCGCTGGTCTGCATCGACGGCGGCAGCCCGCTGCGCGCCATCTGGGCGATGAGCAGGGATCGCCCGGCCGAGGAGAGGACGTAGGGCAGGTCCTGGGCCAGGAGCAGGAGGAAGAAGATGGCCCCGGCGGCGTAGCACCAGGGGAGGAGGCCCAGGTCCACCTTTGGGGCCGGGGCGGCCGGCGCCTGGAACGGAGGCGTCCCGGGGCCGGGCGGGGGCCTCAGCGTCCCCTCCTGCCCGTCGCCGGCCGGCGGCGTGGGCGTCCAGCGCGGCGCTCCGCAGCTCCAGCAGAAGCGATGCTCGGGCTCGAGCCGGGCGCCGCAGGTGATGCAGTAGGTGGCTCGCTCGATCGACACCGCTCCTGGATGATTATCCGCCGGTTCAGGAGCGGATCGGTGCGTCGGCGTCGGTAAACTGCCTTGTCGTGGCCAAGAAGAGCAAGCGCCGCCAGGGGGGGCGAGCCCGTCGTCCCTCACCTCCCGCCCCTCCCGCGCCGCGGGCGGCGGCCGGGCCTGGAGGGGGGGCGGCCGCTTCGCCGCCGGCGGCCGGCGGCCAGACGCTGGTGCGCGCGGTCGAGATGTCGCTCGCGCCCTCGACCAAGCCGGCGCCCCGACGCAGCGGGCGGCTGGTGCTGGAGTCCACCGACCCCGCCATCCCGCTGGACCGCGTCCCCTTCCTCATCTCCGATCTGAAGCGGGTGGGCGTCGTCATGGTGATCATGGTGGCGCTGCTGGTGGCGGGGGCCGAGCTCATCATCCCCCGCCTGATCGCCTGATCGCGCCGGGGCGTCACGCCTCGCCGGAGCCGCAGCTCGTGGCGGCGATGGCGGAACCGCCTACACTCACGAGTGTGCGCGTGATCCTCTTCACGGGCAAAGGCGGGGTGGGCAAGACCTCGGTGGCGGCTGCCACCGCGGTCCGGTGCGCGCAGCTCGGCTACCGCACGATGGTGATCAGCACCGACGCCGCCCACTCCCTGGGCGACTCCCTGGACGTCGAGCTCGGCCCCGAGGCCCGGCAGGTCGGCCCCAACCTCTGGGCGCACGAGGTGTCGGCCCTGCACGAGATGGAGCGCTACTGGAGGCGGCTCCACGACTACGCCGCCAGCCTCTTCGCCACCCAGGGCCTCGACGACGTCGTCGCCGACGAGGTCGCGAACCCCCCCGGCATGGAGGAGATCGCCTCGCTGGTCTGGATCAAGCGCTACGCGGAGCGAGGCGAGCACGAGGTCCTGGTCGTCGACTGCGCCCCCACCGGCGAGACCCTCCAGCTGCTCGCCTTCCCCGACGCCGCCCGCTGGTGGCTGGACAAGATCTACCCCTGGGAGCGGCGGGCCATGCGGCTGGCCCGTCCCGTCCTCCAGCCCTTGGTCAGCGTGCCGCTGCCCACCGACGAGGTCTACGACTCGGTCAGGGACCTGCTGCTCGACCTGGAGGGGATGAAGAAGGTCCTGGTGGACGGGGAGGTGACCAGCGTCCGCCTGGTCCTGAACCTGGAGAAGATGGTGGTCAAGGAGGCCAAGCGGGCCTTCACCTACCTGAACCTGTTCGGCTACCTGACCGACGCGGTGATCGTCAACCGTCGGCTGCTGGGGGACCTGCGGGACGACCTGCTCCGGAAGTGGCAGGCGATCCACCACCGCTACGCGGACGAGGTCCGGGAGTCCTTCTCCCCGGTGCCCATCCTCGAGGTGCCTCTCTTCGACGAGGAGGTGGTGGGGGAGCGGATGCTGCTGCGCATGGCCGAGGCCATCTACGGGGACCGCGACCCGACCGCGCGCATGTTCGAGGGTGCCTCGCAGCGGGTTGAGCGGGTCGGCTCCGAGTACGTGCTGGCCTTGAAGCTGCCCTTCGTGGAGCGTGGCGAGGTCTCGCTGACGCGACGGGACGGTGAGCTGTTCGTGACCGTGGGGGGCTATCGACGCGAGGTCACGCTGCCGCGGGTGCTGGCCAGCCGGGAGACGGTCGGCGCCAGCATCGAGGGCGGTGAGCTGAGGGTCAGGTTCGCCCGATGAGCGTGGAGGCAGAGCGACTCGCCGAGCTGCTCGAGCTGGTCGGCCGGCGGCTGGGCGCGGCCTTCGAGGGCGTGGTCCCGCCCGAGGCCCGGCAGCACCTGCTCAACGCCCAGCGCGAGCTGCTGACCGCCCTGTTGCTCATCTACGAGCATCAGATGGGGAGCCACCGACCGCCGGGTGGGCAGTCGACGCCCCCCGCCCGCCGCCGAGCCGGCCGGGCCCGTCGGGTGCACCAGCGGATCGAGATCGAGTAGCGATGCTGGGCTTCGGGGACCCGATCGTCTTCCTGGTCGGCTCCATCTTCCTGATCCCGGCCATCGCGATCGCCGTCCCCGCGCACGAGCTCGGCCACGGGCTCGCCGCCTATCTGGCCGGGGACCCCTCCCCCCGGAACCGGGGCTACCTGAGGCCGCAGCTGCGGCCCTTCCTCAACGTCTACGGGGTGGTGGCCGCCTTCCTCGCCAACGTCACCTGGGGCACCCCCATCCCGATCAACGAGTACCGGCTGCAGGGCCCTTGGCGGAAGCTCGCCCACGCCCTGGGCGGGCCGGTCGCCAACCTGGTGGTGGCGGTGCTGGCCGGGGCGGCCCTCCGGTCCCTGCTCGCCGTCGCCACCCCCGACCTGAGCACGTTCGCGCAGCCACCATCGGGGCTGCTGGCCACCCTCTGCTACGCGATCTTCTTCCTCAACCTCTCGACCTTCGCCTTCAACCTGCTGCCGGTCCCCGGCCTGGACGGGTGGCGGGTGGTCGAGGCCCTCTTCCGCAACCGCAACCCGCGGTTCTTCTTCGACGTGGCCGCGCGGACCCAGACCATCTGGCTGATCGCGATCCTGGTCGTGATCTTCGCCCCCGTCCTGCTCCGCTTCAGCGTCCTCGACGCGGCGGTCGCGATCTTCTTCCAGCCCGCCTCCAACGCCATCGTCGGTCAGTGCGCCGGGTACGTGGTGCTTCACCCCTGCCTGCTGTAGGCTCGCTCCTCAACCAGCCGGGATACCGGGAGCTGCAGGAGCGCTACCCACGGGCCCTGGTCGTGGACGCGATCCGGGAGCAGGTCGCGGCCGAGCGGGCGACCGGCCCGGTCGACCCGGCCGAGCGGCTCGACCGGGTGGCCCGGCTGCTGGCGGAGTGGACCGCCCCCCGGCTGCGCCGGGTGATCAACGCCACCGGGGTGGTCCTGCACACCAACCTCGGTCGGGCGCCGGTGTCGGCCGCCGCCGCCGCGGCCGCCGCCGACGTCGCCGCCGGCTACAGCAACCTGGAGCTGGACTTGGGGAGCGGCCGCCGAGGCTCCCGCCACGACCTGGTCTCGGACCTGCTGCGCCGGCTGACGGGGGCGGAGGCGGCGCTGGTCGTGAACAACAACGCGGCCGCGGTCCTCCTGGCCTTGAGCGCGCTGGCCCGGGGCCGGGAGGTGATCGTGTCGAGGGGGCAGCTGGTCGAGATCGGCGGGGCCTTCCGCATGCCCGACGTGATGCGCCTCTCGGGGGCGCGGATGGTCGAGGTCGGCACCACCAACCGGACCCGTGCCGCCGACTACGAGTCGGCCGTGGGGCCGAGGACCGCGGCCCTCCTCCATGTCCACACCTCGAACTTCCGCCTCAGCGGCTTCACCGAGTCCACCCCCCTGGCCGAGATGGCCGACGTGGCCCGGCGGCACCGGCTCCTCCTCCTCGACGACCTGGGGAGCGGGGCCCTCGACCCCATCGCCGACGAGCCGACGGTCGGCGATGCGGTCGCGACCGCCGACGTGGTCACCTTCTCCGGGGACAAGCTCCTCGGCGGCCCCCAGGCGGGCATCGTCCTGGGGCACGCGGAGCCGGTCCGGAGGATGGCTCGCCACCCCCTGGCCCGGGCGGTGCGGGTGGACAAGATGACGCTGGCGGCGCTGGAGGTCACGCTGCGCCAGCGGCTGCTGGGTGAGCGTTCGCCGGTGGCGCGCATGCTCGCGGCCACCCCTGAGGAGCTGCGCCGGCGCGCCGCCCACCTGATGGTGCGGCTGCGGGAGCGGGGGATCGCCTGCCGGCTGGTGGAGGGAGGATCGGCTGCGGGCGGGGGGTCGCTCCCGGAGCGCGACCTGCCCACCTGGCTGCTGGCCTTGGAGGGCTCGGCCTCCCGCCTGGCCGCCGCCCTGCGGCGGGGGGAGCCGCCGGTGCTGGCACGGGTCGAGGACGGTCGTTGCTGCCTCGATCCCCGCACCGTGCTCCCCGGGGAGGACGACCTCCTGCTCGACGCCATCGAGGCCGCCGCCCAGGCGGCGGGGGCGGTAGGGCGGTGACCGCCCCGCCTCCTCCGGCCAGCTGCGTGGTCGGCACCGCCGGCCACATCGACCACGGCAAGTCGACCCTCATCCAGGCGCTCACCGGGATCGACCCCGACCGCCTGGAGGAGGAGAAGCGCCGGGGCATGACCATCGACCTGGGCTTCGCCCATCTGACCCTGCCCAGCGGGCGGCTGGTGGGGATCGTGGACGTCCCTGGCCATGCTCGCTTCATCCGCAACATGCTGGCCGGGGTGCACGGGCTCGACGCGGTCCTGCTGGTGGTGGCGGCCGACGAGGGGGTGATGCCGCAGACCGTCGAGCACCTCGCCATCGTCGACCTCCTGGAGGTCAGCCGAGGCTTGGTCGCGCTCACCAAGGTCGACCTGGTGGAGGAGGACTGGCTGGAGCTGGTGACCTCCGAGGTGGCGGAGACGCTGGCTCGAACCTGCCTGCACGGGGCGACCATGGTCCCGGTGTCGGCGGTGACCGGCCAGGGTCTGGACCAGCTCGTGCACCACCTGGACCAGGTCCTGGCTGGGGTGCCCCCGCGCCCCGATCGTGGTCGGCCCCGGCTGCCGATCGACCGGGTCTTCACCATCAGCGGCTTCGGCACGGTGGTGACCGGCACCCTGGTGGACGGCTCGCTGCGGGTGGGCGAGGAGGTCGAGCTCCAGCCCTCTGGTCGCCGGGTTCGCATCCGGGGGCTGCAGCAGCACAACCGTCGCGTCGAGACGGCGCTGCCGGGCAGCCGGGTGGCGGCCAACCTGGTCGGGGTGGAGAAGGAGGACCTGGGCCGGGGCGAGGTCCTGGCCCGGCCGGGGACGGTGGCCGTCACCCGTCGCGTCGACGCCCGGGTGCGAGTGCTGGCCGGCGGCCCCGCCCTCCGCCATGGCGCCCAGGTGCTGGTGCACGTGGGCGCGGCCGAGGTCAGCGGCCGGGCCGTGGTGCTCGGCGGGGAGGAGATCGAGCCTGGAGGGGCGGGCTGGGTCCAGCTCTACCTCAACCGCCCGATCGCGGCCGTGGCCGGCGACCGCTATGTGCTCCGGCTGCCCTCGCCCCAGGTCACGGTCGGCGGGGGCACCTTCGCCGATATCGCCCCGCGGCGGCATCATCGGCACGACGAGCGGGTGCGCGAGTCCCTGGAGCGTCGCGTCGCCGGGGAGGTCCTGCAGGAGGAGCTGCGCAAGTACCCGCGTGGTGTCACCGCCGCGGCCCTGCTGAAGGCCAGCTTGGCCGAGGACGCCGACCTCACCCGGCTCGACGCTCGCCGGGCTGGTCAGTGGCTGTTCGCGCCCGAGGCCTGGGAGGCCCTGGCCGGGCGGGCACGGCGAGCGCTGGAGGACTACCATCGCGCCCATCCGTTGCGGCCGGGCATGCCCCGTGAGGAGCTGAAGAGCCGGCTGGGCCTTCCCTCCCCGGTCTTCGCGGCGGTCCTGGTCGAGCTGGTCCGCGATCGGGTGGTGGAGGATCGCGAGGGGGAGGTCGCCCTGCCCGGGCACCAGGTCGAGATCGACACCGGGCCGGCGGCGCGGCTGCTGGAGGTCCTGGGGGCCAAGCCCTTCGCCCCGCCCTCGCTGCCCGAGGCGCTGCGGGCCGCCGGGGCCACCGAGGAGGTGGCGCGGGCCCTGGTCCGCCGGGGCGATCTGGTCCGCCTCTCCGAGGACGTGGTCTTCACCCGCTCGGCCTACGAGGCGGCGGTGGCGCTGGTGCGGGAGATGGTGGCCGAGCAGGGGTCGGTCACCGTGGCCTCGCTCCGGGACCGGATGGGCGCCAGCCGACGGCCGGTGCTGGCGCTGCTCGAGCACCTGGACGCCCAGCGCATCACCCGCCGGGTCGGGGACGCTCGGGTCCTGCGCTGACCGCCGATCGAGATGGCGACGGGCCGGGCCATCCAGGCAAAATTGCATCCCTGCCCACGGCGGTGGGCTGACCCCAAGCCCCGAGATCTCGTACGGAGGACCAGGTGCGAGGATGCGAGTCGGAGTACTGACCGGTGGGGGCGACGCGCCCGGCCTCAACGCGGCCATCCGCGCCGTGGTCAGGCGGGCGACCCAGCTCGGCCATCAGGTGAGCGGGATCAGGAACGGATGGGCGGGGGCGCTCAGCGGCGATGCCGTCGAGCTCACCCCGATCGAGGTCCGGGGCATCCTGCCCCAGGGCGGGACCATCCTGGGTACCTCCCGCACCAACCCGATGAAGGAGCCCGACGGCATCGCCCGGGTGATCGACGTCCTCCGCGGCCTGGGGGTGGACGGGCTGGTCGCGATCGGTGGCGACGATACCCTCTCGGTGGCCCAGGTGCTGGCCGACCGGGGCTTCCAGGTGGTCGGCGTCCCCAAGACCATCGACAACGACCTCTCGGCGACCGAATTCTGCATCGGGTTCGACACCGCGGTGGGCATCGTGGCTGAGGCACTGGACCGTCTCCACACCACCGCCTCCGCTCACCACCGGGTGATGGTGGTCGAGGTCATGGGCCGCGACACCGGCTGGGTGGCGGCCATGGGGGGCCTGGCCGGAGGGGCGGACATGGTGCTGGTCCCGGAGTACGAGGTCAGCCTGGTGGAGGTGGTCCGGCACCTCCACCGTCGACGCCAGGAGGGCCGGGACTTCAGCATCATCGTGGTCGCCGAGGGGGTGGAGATCCCCGGGCTGGACCTCTCTGGGGAGGCGACCACCGACGCCTTCGGCCACGTGCAGCTCTCCAAGCGCGGCGTGGGGGACGCCCTGAGCCGCTACATCGAGCGGGAGACCGGCTTCGAGACCCGAGTGACGGTGCTCGGCCACCTGCAGCGGGGTGGGAGCCCCTCGGCCCTGGATCGCATCTGGGCCACCCGGCTGGGGGTGGCGGCGGCCGACCTCCTGATCCGCGGCGAGAGCGGGGTGGCGCCCGTGCGCCGCAACGGCGAGGTCGAGGTCGTCCGCCTCTGCGAGCTGGTGGCCGAGACCCGGCGCGTCCCCCAGGATCTCTACGAGCTGACCCGCATCTTCGAGTGAGCCGGGGCGGTCCCCCGCCCGCGGCCGAGGCCCTGAACGGGATCCTGGACGAGCTGACCGATGGCACCGCCCGCCGGGTGCTGACCGAGGCCTGGTTGCTCGCCCTCGCGGCGGCGGGAGCTGGAGGGTTGGCGAGAGCGGGGCGGCGACGCGGAGCGGGCCACGACGGAAGAGACCGTCTCCCTGGCCGGGGAGACGCCGAGGGACCCCGGGAGGCGGTCTGAGCCGCCAGCGGACGGCCCATCCGCCATCACCCGACGCCGGATCGGGGATGTGGCCGACCGCTTGAGCCGCAGACGCCGCCCACGAGGAGCCCGTGGTGGTGCAGCCTGTGACCGGTCGGAGGAGGCGCTGTCCCTCGCTCCTACGCCTCGCCGGTGCGGCCGACCGGCGCGTATTCGAGCACGAGGAGTCGGGAATCGAGCACGGTCGAATCGATCAGCTCCAGTCGCGTCGTTGGATAGCCCGCGAAGATGGGCTCCCTCCCGGCGTCTCCCAGGACGAGGGGGAAGATCGTGATCCGGAGCCGGTCGACCAGCCCGAGCCGGACCATGCTCTTCACCAGCGTGATGCTGCCGATCGAGCGCAATGGGACGGAGGAGCGCCGTTTGAGCTCCCGGATCTCGGTGGCGAGATCGCCCCGCAGCAGCCGGGTGTTGCTCCAGGCCAGCGGCTCCCGGAGGGTGCTTGAGAAGACCACCTTGGGCAGGGCGTTCATCCGCGTGCTGATCTCGTCCGTGGCCGATGCCGAGATGTTCGCCATCGCCTCGTACGTGGTCCGCCCCATGATCGTCAGGTGCGGTCGGGTGAGCACGTTGCGCACCCAGCCCTCCAGTTCCGGCCCAGGGTAGTCGAAGAAGGGGCCCACTCCCACTCCCGACGCGAAGCCGTCGAGGGTAGCGAACAGGTCGGCGGTTAGTTGTGCCATCTCCGGGTCCTCCCTGGCCCCGGGTGGCCCCTCGAGATTCGAGGGGCGAGAACACGAACGTCCATCGCTCCAGGATGACAGGGACCAGAGGTTGATCTGACCGCCCGGCGATCCTGCCGGGGGTTGGACCGGCCCCGCGCGGGCACGGAATGACGGCCTCCGTGATCCGCGATCGCGCGTGCCTGCCCGGCGACCTCGAAACCTGCCTCGGCGTCGTACGTGGCCTGCCGGAGCTCTTCACCGCCAAGGTCCTGGAGGCCGTCCGCCATGGCTTCGAGCGGCGAGGTGAGACCCTGGACCGCTCCGCGGGCTAGCCCCTGAGAGCACACCCAGGCGTTCTGTGGATGGGCTAGGGACAGGATTGGCGCCCTCCTGGTCGGCAACCGTACCTTTCGCGGCGACGACCCGTACCGGGGCACGCCCTGGGAGGGCAAGCCCTTCGGCGGGGGCGTGGAGCGGGCCGCGATTCGCGCTCCCCCATCGGTTCGTCAGTGGCTTGGAGAGCGGCCTGACCGCTGCCGGCGACGGTACGTCAACGTCCTCGGTGTCGAGGTCGCCTGATAGTGTCCGGAGGCGGGGAGACTCGACGAAGTCCTCGTGGTCGTTGCGCCCATGCTGCCTAGGCGGTGTCCGGCTGTTCGAACCCCCGAGCGGGACCAGGGTCAGGCTGGAACGCATCGGCCTGCTGCCGCTGGCACATACACACCACAGGCGACCAGCCTCTGGCATCGCATCCTGAGGTCAGTGGTGCCGCCTGCCGGGAAATGGGAGACGAGTCGGGG
>Ga0209061_1003449_pt1 | contig 17176 bp, 19 predicted proteins | sample Coa_R1_10_FD_187157 | JGI IMG/M metagenome (GOLD analysis project Ga0209061, IMG submission 187157) | Surface soil microbial communities from Centralia Pennsylvania, which are recovering from an underground coalmine fire - Coalmine... | ecosystem: Environmental > Terrestrial > Soil >...
GCTCGTCGTCATGATGGTCCGCCAGGCTGGAAAACCCTGTGGGTTGGCTGGCTGCGGGTGCAAACCCTGCTCGAAGGCGTTCATCTCGTTACTCAGCTCCGTTTGTAATTTGTGTATAAAAGTCAGGTCTCTGACCAGAGGTACGTTCACGGTATTGAAGGAAGTGGGAAACACGACAATGGCATCGGCTCGCGGTAACAGATCCGGTTCGTCTGGCTGCTTGTACTCGCTGCGCACCGGGTGTCCCGTCAATGTGGCAAGCTGCGGCAGATTGAGAAACTTCCTACCGCTAGGCGTAGCGATCAGGCACACATCCCACCCATCCGCTTGTGCCTGCCGCACCAGCCCCTCGGTGAGAAAAGCCGAGGAGCAGCCGCAGGCAATCACGTAGAGTACGCCCCTGGTCATAAACTCTCTCCTCTTTCTGGTTTGGCTTCTCTTCTGCATCCTCCTATTGTATCATGATATACTGAGGTACAGCTTTTCAGTGCTTTACGGAACGAATCAAGGAGCATCCATGACCGAATCTCTTTCACAGCACAACCAGGAATGGTATAGGAGGGGGCCTGTACCTGCGCCTTCTCCCAGGTTGTCAGAAGCATTCCTTGCCCGGCTTGTCGCAGAACTTGACGATGAAACCGTTCGAGCGATCATCTTGCGCGGAAGCTATGCGCGTGGTGATGCCACACCTCCCTATAGCGATGTGGATCTGACGCGCATTATTCAGGAGACAGCAGGCCCTGATCAGCCGAAATACTATATCTGGCGTGAGGGCTATCTGGTCAGTGTTTCGACGCACTCTTACGCTGCCTATCATGAGCGATTGAGGCAGCCCCGGCAGGCTATTTTTGCCGTGACCGGTATCCAGGAAGCGCGTGTGCTTCTCGATAAGGATGGTGCTTTCCAACAGCTAGAGCAGCAGGCGAAAGCGTTTCAATGGGAACCCTTACAAGCCGCAGCCAATCACTATGCCGGTCAAAAAATGATGGAGCTTACTGAGATCGTGCTCAGAATGCTCAAAATGCTAGAGCGGCCAGATGAGGTTCTGCTCGCCAAAATGCTATTCGACATCATTGCCGATGTCACAGAAGCGATAGCTGTCCAACGCGGTGTGCTGATCGTGGGACAAGGGTACTTTCATCAGGTCCAAGAAGCTGTTGGACTTGATTCTGCCTGGACCCATTACCAGAGGCGTGCATTGGGCATTCCTGGCAGCACAGACACTCTTCCTTCCCTCCGCGAGCGTGCCATCGCTGCCCTACGCTTGTACCAGGAAACGTTTGGCCTGTTCCGGCCCTCACTCTCTGCCAGGCATCGGGAGGCTATCGAGCCGCTGACAGACGTGATCGAACAGATCTTAGCGCATGAAGAGATCCGCTAATTGCTGAACGCGCTGCTCGTAGGGCCAGGTGGTGCGCATCTGTTGAAAGAGAGTCACCGTCTCCTGAAACCGTCTTCTACTGCCAATGGTGGTTGCCGCTTGTAGAGCGGCCTCAAGATACCGACAGGCTTGCTCCATATTCCCCAGAGCAATAAAGGTTTCGACCTGATAATTGAGGACCTCGGCGCGATTCCGCTCTGGATTAGGGAGAGGTGATTGGATGCCATCAATTTTCGTAAAGATGGCCTCTGCCTGCTGCGGCTGAGCAAGGAGCAGGTGATTGAGTCCTTCCCAAAAGATGAGCGAAGCGTAGCGACAAATGGTATGCAGATAGCTCGGTTCGTTTTCCGGGTGTTCTGGAAAGTGGTCATAGGCCATGCCAATAAACCGATACGCCTCTTGCTGCTGTCCCAATTGGGCATGGGCACCGGAGATATCGGCGTAGATGCAGGCTCGTAGGAGAGGCGAAGTAGCATGCAGGTGGGGGAGGGCGCGTTGATAGGTCTGTAATACTCTATCAGGACGCCGGAAGCAATCAAAGCTAATCGCGATCTGGCGCAATGCCACCACCTGGAGATTCACGTCATTGGCTAATTCTCCATAGAGCAACGCTTGCTCGCTCAAGCGCAGTCGTTCCAGCAGATTGTTTCTATGACCGGCAAGGGAAGCTGCAAGCAGATAGCCGTGTGCAGCAATACTCGCGGCTGTTTGTTGATGCTCAGAAGACAGTCTGGCGATGAGTTCAACCTTCGGTAAATAAGTCCAGAGAATACTCTCGGCCATCTTGAGATCGCTGCCTTCGCTCAGTTGCCTGCATATCTCATTCAACTGAGCAAAGGAGTCGAATGTCCCTTCGTCAATGCCTGGGCCCTTTGGCGTATCAGCAAGCTGAAGCAGTGGTTGAAGTGGGGACAGGACATCAGGAGTGGCAAAGAGAGTAAGCAGAGAACCGATCTGCTTTGTGGCTTCGCGTCGATCCACCGGCAGGTCACTTTCCAGGGATTGTCTTGAACCAGTTTGCTGCGTGGCCGGTGCTTCACTTCTCCTTCCGTTGCCCAATTCACCGGCTGCTTGTAGTATACCCTGTTTGACAGCCTTTGAAAAGAGGTCCAGCATCTCCTCCTGCCCGGTCACAGTCATCGCTGGAACGGCAATAGCAGGCGTCCCATCACGCTGCACCAGCGTACCCACCGGGGAAGGCGCTGTTGCCTCCCGCTGCGGGGGCCGGTTCACCATAGGCTGGCGCTCCTTGAAACGCAGATAGTCGGCCAGATCTCGGGTGCGCTGGTCCGGTGTGCGCGGTTGGCCGTCTTTGGTCAGCCCTTCTTCCGCTAAGCTCTGCTCAAAGCGGGCATAAATGTCCAGGGCTTCCTGATAGCGCCCACGCCGACCTAAGAGATCCATCAGCCCCCAGGCCACATCCTCATCATCCGGGTGCCGAGGCCAGTAGCCGCGCAGCAGGTGCAAGACTTCCTCTTCAGCGGAGGCACCATACCGGGCCAGCCACAGCCGCGCGAGGGCATGCACACACTGCCGCAGATGCCCCTCTACCTCTTCACGCCGCACTTCGGCCCACTCGCTATACGGCTCCTCCGAAAGATACGTCCCTCTGGAAGCAAGTTGATAGGCCCGTTCCCAGGAGGGGAGCGGATCATCGCCGAAGCGTTCGAGCAGGCACGCCTGCCGCACATGAAAGGCCAGGGCATCGACATCGAGCCAGATGAGGGGATAGGGAGCCAGGCGGTAGCCGTCTCCGCTTTCATGGCTGGCCCTCACATAGCGCAGCATCCCCGCCGGTTTGGTGCCATCGGGCAAACTGAGAAGCTGGCGCACAAAGGAGACAATGTTTTCCAGCCGTTTTGGCGTGATGAGGTAGTCGTCCTGGCGCACATGTTCGATGAGCCAGTCTTTGGGGGCGTAGCGGTCCGGTTGGCTGGTGAGCAGTTTGAGAAACGTCACGGCAGGCGCCGGGCCACGGCCATGCAGCCGCTCTGGTGGCAGCGGCGCGTAGCGCGCCTGCGCGGCATCCCCACCTGGCACCTCGTGCAACACTTCAATGGTGAAGGGGCCGCAGGCAAACAGGCGGATGACGGGGATGCCGATCTTCCAGCCGGGAATGCTTGCAGTGAGAACTGGCGCGCTCACGCCCGTCTCGTCAGGGTGCTCTCTCGTTTCGTGTTGGGCCATCGCTCATGCTCCTGCTCTGCCACATGCTCCGGGTTGTTCCGAATGCGCTCGTGCTGCTCATCATGGAAAGCGTCTCTGTAGAGATCAGTATAACATAGTTTCGGCTTGACGAACCAGGAGGGAAAAAGGTCCTGGAGCACAACCCGGCGGTGTTGCTGGAAGTGGAAGGCGCTGGGGACTGAGGGAAGCACGCGCGGGATGGAATCGCCTGGCAGGTGATGCTGTATGCGGGAGGCAGTATCAGGCAAAGGGAGCAGCAAAGAGAAAAAAGGGAGGGGAAACAGAAACGTGGGAAGCCAGCCAGACGGAGAAACAGAAGCGTGTGAGCCAGTTGGGGAGAGCAGAAACTAGTATGTGAGAGAGGACAGGATACAGATCTGCCCCAGGTCTTGTCAGTCTCCCTATGGAGCAGTTCTGGCGGGAGACGATGGTCTATTCCTGGATTGAAACCTATATGGAAATGATGATATCCAGGGACTTCACGAGGGAATGTGTATGGTAACGGCTCTGCACAAATTGGTGTTGTTGGCGGATCCTGACGAGCATGCGCCTTTGCCGGCGAGCAGATCGCCGTTCATCTGGATTATCGACGATTCGCCCACGGTGCGTAAAATTGTCGAGACCTGCCTGCGGCGCGAAGGCTTCGCGGTCAAGAGCTTTGGGGATGGCGTGGAAGCGTTGCGCTGGCTTGCCAGTCCAGAAGCGTATATCCCCGGGGTGATTTTTCTCGATATTGGCCTGCCGAAGATGGATGGCTATGCCGTCGCGCGGGCGCTCAAAGCCCAGCCGCGTTTCGAGGAGACGGTCATCGTGATGCTCTCCCGCCGGGACGGGGCGATTGACCGGCTCAAAAGCCGGTTGGCTGGCGCCAGCCACTATCTGAGCAAGCCGTTTCAGACGCAGCAGATCGTCACGCTGGTCAAGGCGTGTCTCTTGATGTCTGCCACAGTGAGCGATAAACCGCCTGGTAACGCTTCCCATTTGTATGCCTCTCCTCTGCCGGGAGCCGTGACGCCTGAGAAAACAGAACGTCATGCCTCCGGCTCATCTACCAGGATATGATCGGAGAGAAAATCTCAGATGTTTACTCCATCGGATCTGTTACAAAGTCGCACGGTCACGGTTGTTGACCCGGAATGCATCGCGGAAATGGCGCGCCAGATGAAGCTCTACCAGGTGATCGCGCCTTGTCTGGAAAGTCTGGCGCCAGTGGGCTATGATCTCGATCCTTCCAGTGTTATCCTCGATCTGGCCTGCGGACCTGGGAGCTGGGTGCTCGATGTCGCCTTCGCTCTTCCCGATGCCGAGGTGGCTGGCGTGGATATCAGCCGGGCGATGATCGACTATGCGAATGCCCGCGCCTGTTCGCAAGGCCTCACCAATGCCTCCTTTGGCGTGATGGATATCACCAGGCCCCTCGATTTCTCCGATACCACCTTTGACCTGATCACCGGTCACTTCCTGCTGACTTTTCTGGAAGAAGCGGATTGGCCGTTGGTGCTCAAAGAATGCGTGCGTCTGCTCAAACCCGGAGGCGCAATCCGGCTGACCGAGTGTATTTATGGCAAGACGACGAGTGGAGCCTGTGAGCAACTAAGCCTGCATTATGTCCAGGCGCTCGCGCGCGCCGGGCTACGTACCACGCTGGCAGGACTGGCCCACGATCTGGGCAAAGCGATCTCCCTTGCAGACCTGCTCCTGGAGGCGGGCTATCAGGACATCAAGCCGCGGGACTTTTTCCTGGACTTTTCGGCGGGCAGTCCTGCACACACGCACGTGAGCCAGGTCATCACGGTCTTTTTTGAACTCATTCAGCCCTTTGTGCTCCAGATGCAAGTGGTGACGGAGCGTGCGTATGAGCGACTCTGCCAGCAGGTCACACGGGAAATCGCTGCGGACACCTTTGGTGGAAGCTGGCATCTGCGGACACTCTGGGGACGGAAAGCCGAGGCGGAGGAAGCTGCCGCGCACGCTGAGGCGGAGTCTGTGTTGGCCTGGGCAGGAGGGGAGCAATGAGGGTCGTCTTTGGGTGGGAGGAAGCGGCTCTCCTCGATCAATGTGTGATCGAGGCGCGCGAAGGGATCACGCAACTGGAGGAGATGTTGGCGTATCTGCGCACGCATGCTGGTCAGGAGGGGATAGGTGGAGAGGAAGGCACCTCGCAAACCGAGCAGGATCTGGTGCGGGCGCAGGCGATGTGTCGGCAGGCCGACAAGGTGATCGGAAAGATCAGTACCTTGTTTGAGGAAGAAATGGCCGGGCTGCGGGCACGTCAACAGGAGTGCCTCTCTACGTGGCGGGCAGAGCGGCAAGAGGCGCTGAACTCGCCAGGTGAACTGGTGCAGAGCTGAAAGGGAGGAAGGAAAAGGTTCCATGGTTGTGGCGCTCCTGCAAACAGGCACGATCACCTACCAGTTACAGCGCCGGCGCTGTGGCAAGGCCACCTGTCGCACATGCCAGCAAGGACCGGGGCACGGGCCATACTGGTACGCCTACTGGCGAGCGAGCGATGGCAGGCAACATGTTACGTACATTGGCAAAGTGCTGCCGCCTGATGTCACGCTCTCCCCTCGTCAACGGCGCCAACAGGCAGAGGTGCGGGCGCTTCATGAAGATGAACGCGAGGCGCTCTGATCTGATCAAGAAACGTTCTTTCAACCGGTTGTCTTTATGTCAAGGAAAGAGAAATAGCATGTCATTTGCACCGTTACCGCGTGCGCGTCCTCTGCCCTCGGTGGAGTATTTGTGGAAGGCGTTGCCGCGTGTATTGACTGTCTTCGATGGCTGGGCCGGTCACGTAGTCGTCATCCTCTGGCTCATCAATGCGGCCACCGCCGCCCTCGCTGGCCCGGTCGGCCTCTCCTATTGGCTGCTGGGCGCGTTCATCTTCTTTGTGCCCAGTCTCTTTGCTGTCGGCCAGCTCGCCCTGCTCTTTCCCGGGGATGGGGGCCTGTATCTCTGGACCTACCAGGCCCTCGCTCGCCCAGACCGGCCGGACCGTGCCGCCGCCTTCTGGAGCTTTTTTGCCGGCGTCTGCTCCTGGGTGGTGGGACCGCTGGCCCTGGTGACGGGTGCCAGCGCTCTGCTCTCCTTCCTGGAGGGGATGCTCCCGGGAGCCTTCCTCGCGCGCTTTCTGTTCCAACCCTGGCAGCAAGGCGCGCTCATGGCGGGCCTGGTGCTCGTGATGCAGCTTGTCGCCTGTCAGCGCTTGCGCGTGGTGCAGAACCTCATCAACGTGACCGCTCTGGCAAATCTGCTCGCCCTGCTCCTGATCGCCCTCGCGGGTCTGGCCTTCCTGCTTTCTGGGCATGCGTCGGCAACGGCCTTCACCCCACCTGCTGCCTGGTTGCCGATGCCAGCCACCTTGCCGATCTTTGGACTTGTCTGTCTTGGGTATTTGGGACCGAGCGTCACACTCACGATGCGTGGGGAATTGACCACCGAGAGCCACCAGCGCCACGCGATCACTCGCCCGCTGCTGTGGAGCGGCCCGGTCGTCGTACTTGGGTATCTTGCGGTGACAGTTGTGCTGCTGGTGGTGCGTGGTCCGGCGCTCGCCACATCGAGCAATCTCAATTTTGAACTGATTGGCGTGATCGATCACACGCTGGGCAAGGCACCGGGGAATGTGGCCCTCATTGCGCTGCTGCTCTTTTTCTTACTGTCGCCGGTCTACTACCATGTGGGCGTCGCACGTCTGCCTCTGGCGGCTGCGATTGACGGGCGACTGCCTGCGCGGTTGGGGCGTCTGTCGCGGGATCGCGTGCCGGTGGCTGCGCTCTGGCTGCAAACGCTGGTGGCGCTCTCCATTCTCCTGCTCATTTACGGCCTGACCCCACTCGTGCCTGGTCTGGGTCAACCAGCAGAACTGGCGAATAATGTCTACAACATCACACTGGCAAGCATCACGATGTTTTTTGTGCTGGCGACTTTGTTTCTCTTCATTGATCTGTTTGTCGCCTTGCGGGGTGCGCCGCAGATGGTTGGCCGGGGAGGCCAGAGCCGCCTTGCTCCTCGCTTTGTGTTGTGGATGAGCACGGTGGTGGGAGGGAGCGCCTGCCTGTTTGTCCTGGCCGATACGCTCCTCAACTCCTGGACGCCACAGCTTTCCAACGCCGCCTGGACGCTTGCGCTTGCAGGGGTGCTGGTCGTGATTCTCTTTGCCCTCGCCATTGGCAGTATGCTCGCGACCAGTGAGGCGGCCTGGCAGCAGTGGAGCAAGGCATTTGCCCCTGTTCCCGACGGGGGCACGTCTGCCCAGAACTGGCAGCCGGGAAGGGAGGGGCCAACCCAACCGCTGCCACCGGCTCCCACATCCTCTTCATCGCCAAGGAGAAAGAAGTTCTCATGACGATCCTGACTCGCAGTGCCGATGTGCAGGCGGTGCTCACGCTGGCAAAACGTGCGCAGGTACGGCTGATGCGCGTGCTCTATTGCGACAATGCCAGCCTCATCCGCACCAAGGCTGTCTATGTCGATGATCTGCCGGCACGCATGCAGAGCGGCATCGGCTTTCCAGTAGCCCAGCAGGCGCTCACGGCTTTTGATGTCCCAGCCGTGATTGAGGGCATGGGGCCAGTGGGCGAATTTCGGCTCGTGCCTGATCCAGCCACCTTTGTCATTCTGCCCTATGCCACCGAGAGCGCCTCGTTGTTCGGCGACATGTACACGCTCCATGGCGTCCCATGGGGAGCCTGTCCGCGCACGTTCCTCCGACGCATGGGTGCGCGGCTGGCAGAACATGGTCTCTCTGCCGAGGTAGGCAGCGAGCATGAGTTCGCGCTGGCGCGTCGAGGGGAGGGCGCCTTTCCCTATCAGCCCGCCGACTTCGCCCCACTCTTTAGCGCTTCTGCTCTTGATGCGCATGATGGCTTCCTCTCGGCCTGGCTCGTTGCCCTCACGAAGCAGGAGATCACCCCGCGCCTGGTGCAGAGCGAATACGGGCCAGGACAGATAGAGATCTCCCTTGCGCCCACCGACCTGCTCCAGGCCGCTGATAATGTGTGCCTCTTGCGCGAGACGACGCGGGCCGTCGCGGCGCGGCATGGTCTCATCGCCAGCTTCGCACCCAAGCCCTATGTCGAGCAATTTGCCGGAAACGGCCTCCACCTGCATCTGTCGCTGTGGGATCTGGAGGAAGAACAGGAGCACCGCCACAATCGCTTCTACGATGCTGCCGATCCCGTCTTGCTCAGTGAACTGGCGCGCCACTTCATTGGTGGCCTGCTCGCGCATCTACCAGCCCTCGTTGCCCTCACGTGTGCTAGCGTCAATTCCTACGAACGGTTGCAGCCCGGGCATTGGAGTTCGGCCTACTGCTCGTGGGGCCTGGATAACCGTGAGGCAGCGATCCGCGTCCCTTCGATCTCGTGGGGACAGGAAGAGGCGTCGCTACGGCTAGAAGTGCGCTCGGCTGACCACAGTGCCAACCCCTACCTGGCTCTGGGAGGGCTTCTTGCCGCAGGTCTGGATGGGATCAAGCGCGGTCTCGATCCGGGTGAACCGCTCTCCGTCGATCCAGGCGCGCTTTCTGAGGAGGAACGCGAGCGCCTGGGTGTCCGGCGCTTGCCCACTACACTTAGCGAGGCACTCGACGCGCTCGCACGCGATCCCGTGCTGCAAGAGGCGCTCGGCCCGCTGCTCTCCACGGCTTACATAGCCGTCAAGCGTCAGGAAGTCGTAAGCTTGCAGGACAAGACGCCGCAGGAGGTGGCGGCGCTGTACTTTGAGAAATACTGAGGGGAGGAGAAAGAGCAAAATGACCACCGGGTATTTTATCGAGGATCAGGATAGCGCAGCGGAAACGGCGCGCCTGGTGCAGTTACACACCTGTCTCTCCCGCCATCTGGGCAATGTCGTGACCGATGTGCTTGCCCCGGGCAAGGCTTTGCAAATGCTTGATATTGGTTGCGGATCGGGGGATTGGGCCCTGGACCTGGCCCAACGTGCTCCCACCTGTCAGATTATCGGGATCGATATCAGTGAGGCGCGCATCGATCTGGCTCGCAAGCAGGCTCTTATGCGCGATCTCTTCAATATCCGCTTTCTGCTGATGGATGCCACTGCGCCTCTCGGTTTTCCTGACGCCACGTTCGACGTGATCCATGTGCGTTTTGGGCAGTCGTATCTCTCGGCGGCTGCCTGGCCTCCGTTCCTGGCCGAGTGCCGGCGGGTGCTGCGTCCAGGTGGGCATCTGGTTCTGATCGAGTGTGAAAATCCCATCAGCACAGCGAGAGCGTTCGAGCGCCTCTGTGCCGCGTATGCCGAGGCAAGCCGGCGCACCGGCTTTGGCTACACACCCTGCGGCTCGCAGCTTGGCATCACCGCCATGCTTGCTGCCTGGCTGCGACAGGGCGGCTATGAGGACATCGAGGATGTCGTCCAGGCTCTCGACTTTTCTTTTGGCGCACCAGCCCATGAAGAGCTGAGGCGCTATTTCCAGATGCTCCTGCCGCTCGCGCAGCCATTTCTAATCCAGAGCGGCGCCGTCAGCCAGACAGAGGTCGCCGCCCTCTCGCGGCTGGCGCTCTCCCAGATGCAGGAGCCAGGCTTCTGCGCGATCTGGTATTTCCGCTCGGTGTGGGGATCGCGACCGGCATAGGTGGGAGATCTACGGTTTTCCCTGGATGACTCGGCTCCTCTGGGAGAGAGACCTTCTTCAGAATTATTCCTTTGGAGGGAAAAACAATGACCGCAATCGAAGAGTCTTTGGCAGCCTCAACGCTGCCTTCTGAACGCGTGGCCCCGACGATCTTGAGCCGGGTACTCACGACCTTTGATCTGATCGCCATTATGATCGGGGTGGTCCTATTTATCAGCAACGCTCCCATCATGACGGGCGCCGGGCCATCAGCCTACGTCTACTGGGGGCTGGGTTTCCTCACTTTCCTCATCCCCGGTGCGCTTGTCACCGGACAACTGGGACGCATGTTTCCGGGAGAAGGCTCGATCTACTTATGGACGCACAAAGCGCTTGGCCCCTTCCCCGGCTTCTTCGCTGGCTTTTGCGCCTGGTTCCCCGGCGTGTTAGGGCTGGTGGCAACCGGCGATGGTGCGCTCGCCTTGCTGCAACAACTGGTCCCGCAAGCGCTCACGGCACCCTGGCAGCAAGGCATCGCCATTCTCGCCATCATCGCCTTTTCATGCGTGCTCTCGATCCTGCGTTTCAGAGTTACACAAACCATTATTAACGTGGTCTTCGTCTGCTACGCCAGCGCCATCCTACTCGTCGGCATCGGGGGTCTCTTCGCCCTGCTGCATGGGCACGCTACTCCGGTGGACTATACGCCACGGAACTTTCTGCCGAATCCTTCGACCTTCACCTTTTACGGCACGGTGATCCTGGCCCTCTTAGGCATCGAAGTGCCGCTCAATATGGGCGTCGAGGTCAAAGAAGAGCGAGCCGTGACCCGCTACCTCGTGTGGGGATCGCTCTTTGTCATGCTCGCTTACCTCATCGGCACCTTCGGGGTGATGACCGCCGTTCCGCTCTCCGACCAGGGGAATCCCGCCGCTGTCTCCGAGGCGATTGCCCTTGGCATTGGTGGCCCGCTCGGAAAAGTCCTGGGGAGCGCCTCCACCATCATCTTTCTGAGCTTCTTTATCTTTACCACCGCCGTCTTTAATTATGCCTTCGCACGGTTGCTGTTTGTGTCAGGACTGGATCGGCGCCTGCCAGCCGTCGTGAGCAAGGTCAATAAGAACCGTGTGCCTGCCGTGGCGGTCCTGGTGCAGAGTATGCTGGCTGGTCTGGTCACAGTGGGCATCTTCATCCTGGCACCGCTCACGCTCAAACTGCTCACCCCGGCAAATCTCGCCACCGTGATCTATGATGTGATCCAGGCTGCGCTTACCGTGATCTGGTGCATCTCGATGGCGACACTCTTTATCGATGTGGTACTGATTCGACGCAAGTACCGGGAGCATTTCGCGCGCATGCAGCTTGCTCCCGATTGGGTCTTTACGCTTTGCATTGTGCTGGGTGTGCTGGCGAGCACGGTGGGGATGGTCGTCACCTTTACCAATCCCTGGACCAATTTGCTCTCCCGCCAGCAGTGGGACCTGGGCATCGGCGGATTGGCCCTGCTGGCTCTGCTCGTCGGGGCGGGCATCTACTGGCCTGGGCGCAAAGAGCAGCCCAGACACCAGGTGGAGATCCCGGCCGAGACCCCTTCTCCAGAGGGCGGAGAGCCGTTGCCGGCAGAGGAAGAACGGTGAGCGACTCGTAGTGTAGCAGTCAGAGGTATCTCTCGCGGATGGGAGATACCTCATTTCGCCACACCGACGAAAACGCAAGCCTTCTCCCTTGCTTCCCTCAATAAACCGCAGTCTCTGCCCAGAAATCGGGTGGATAGTCATACTATTGCCCGCACCGTAACAAAAGGCTGGATTGCCTGAAAGCAGGCAAGGCGCAGCTCGTGCCGAAATTGTTCGTACAATCTATCGAAATACTCCTGGGTGACGACATTCATCTCCAGCAGAAATCGCTGGACTTCTTTCATGAAGATCAGCCGATCCTGTATCCACGCTTCATGGAGATCGGTCCCATAGGAGTAGTCAATGACCTGTGCGAGCGTGCTCTGTTCGCGAAAACCAGCCGCAGCGAGCAACGCCTTGAGTTCATCGGGCGCGTCACGATCCCGCCCCAAAGTGGCAAAATGGTAGCCAGCGCATTGCATGGCCCGCACGCAAAGCCGGATCAGTTGTTCATGCGCGGATGCATTGCTCCTCCCGATCCCCTCTTCGGTCAGACAGAGCCTTCCGCCAGGCCGCAGGAGCCGATGACATTCCGCCAGCAGATGCGGCCAGTTTGCTGTGCTGAGTCGTGTGCCGAGAAATGGCGCGTTGATGAGATCAAACGTGCCATTCTCGAAAGGCAGTGGCTCGCTCAGGCTGGTTATCTCCTGATAGAGCACATTCTGAATCTCTTGTCCTATTGCTATCCTCGTAGCATAGCTGATCATGAGCAGGCTGGTATCAATCCCGATCACCTCCACCGCCGGATAGCTGCGCGCCAGTTGGAGCGACCACACACCGGGACCGCACCCGATATCCAGAACACGTCTCACCTGTTGGATCTCGTGGGAGGCCAGTCCTGGAAGGAAGCCACCCAGAGCACGCAGCAGTACAGGGGTTTTGGTGACGAGCCGCGCCAGTTCCACGGGATGGTCGCGATTCGCGATCTCACATGGGCATGCAGGAGCAGAAGCAGGTAGCTCAAGTAGCATCGCTTTCCGTCCTTTCCGTTTGTGCGAGTGATCCTTCGACTACGTTCTCCTCATTCTCGCATTCCAGCCCCTCTCTGATGAGGTCTCCGCTCTGTTCCTGCGCAGATGGGCGCGTCAGGATGAGCCAGACGAGCACGGCGGCGAGCGCCAGCAGGAGCAGCCAGCCCCCGCTCTGGACCGGATTGGAGAGCGTCTCGATCATGGTTGCTCCTCCTGCCACTGTCCTAAAAGCATCTCTATGGTACTGCCCGGACCAAACCCGAGCATGAGACCGAGCATGCCCGCAGCCGGACGATAACGATCCGCAAACGTGCGTTTGAGCACATCGAGCACGGTTGCCGAAGACAAATTGCCCGCTTCGCGCAGACTCTCACGGCTCGCCGCGATTAAGCCCTCTGGCACCCCCAGGGCTTCGACGACTGCATCCATTACCCGTGGACCTCCCGTATGCGAGACCAGGAACTCAAGGTCGCTTGCACGATACCCAGAGCGTTCCAGGAAGGCATGGATGACAGGAAAGCCGCGTCTGAGACCAGGGACGACCTCACGTTTTGTGCGAAAGTGATTGCCCTGTTCATCCAGATCGTATCGCATGTCGCCCAGCGTGTCGGGAACCAGGTACTGGCTCGTTGCGAGAAGGCGTAAGCCACTGCCACGATCATCCCCGCGCACGACAGCCGCTGCCGCACCGTCTCCAAAGAGACCGCGCGAAACGAAAGAAGAGGCATCAAGGTCGATGGATTGCTCATTGAGCGAGCATAGTTCCACACAACAGACCAGCACATGTTCATCAGGATGTCCGAGGAGGTAGGCATGCGCCTGAGCCAGCGCCGTTGCCCCGGCATGGCAACCCATCTGCGCGATAGGGAGCCGCCTCACCTGGAAGGGGAGGATTCCGGTGTTGACGAGGTAGGCGTCCAGCGCCGGGAGAAGCAGCGCCGGGGCGGTGCAACTGGTCAAAATAAAGTGCGCAATTTCGCCAGCTTCCAGATGAGCATTCGCCAGAGCTTGCTTGATAGCTGCACATGCCAGCGGGATGCCAACGGTGAGATAGCGCGCCACGCGCTTCTCGATCCCCTCGTGCTCAAAGAGCTGTTCTATCGGCACAGCAAAGAAGCGCTGCTCAACGGTTGTATGGCGGATCAGCCCCAAGATCCGTTCGAGAGCAGGTAAGTGGTTGTGCCGCTCCCTGAGCGCATCAAGCAATGCCTGCTGGGCCACACGGTGGTCAGGCAGCGCCAGCGCAGGTTGACAGATGATGGTCATACGTTGCTCCTTGCGGGTAGCTAAACAAGAGGGGACGACGTGAGAGAGCGGCTCTCACTGGCAGTTTGCTGGTGAGGCCGAGCAGAAATCCGACTCGATCTGGCTTGCTGCTCAACGCCGGCATGGGGAACCTCCTTTCTGTGGGTCCATCCAGGCTATCAGCTTCTGGATCAGCCGGCAGCCCGGAAGGCGCGGAAGCGGGAGGCGTGTTGGCGGGGCAGAGAGCCAGCCCGAAAGCCACCGCTGCGTCAGGGGCTGTGCCACGTAGGTGAGCAGCAGCACCAGGAAGAGGTTCATGAACACGTTGATGGCAACAAACGGCCAGTTCGGCAAGAAGGCAAAGAGAGCCAGGCCAAAGAGGGTACTGCCGATGTAGGCCGGAATAATGGTCACGACCGCCTGTTTCCAGCGTGGTGTCCTCCCGGTGGAAGAATTGGCCCGAGGCAAGGCTTCGCCAGGCGGCAGCGTTGGGAGGGCCTCGGTGATGGTGGCAGGCGCAGGCGTTTCACCCTTCTGGAGTGTCGCCTGCGCGAGAGGAGCTTTGTTCGTCATCATCGTTCCCTTTCCTGAGCATGCTCTCAGAAAGCATGCTTGCTCAATAAAAAAAGCGAAAACGTTTCAAAACCTTCTGTTTGGTGTGGCTGGCCGGGTGGAAAAGAAAGGCCAGCCTGACCGTCCGCTGCCTTGCGCTGAGACAGGCTCAACGGCTCTCTGGTTTCTTCCCTGCTTCCACACCTGGTTGGCAGTGTAGCGAAAAATGAGTGGCTTTTGCGGCCGGGAGCAACAGGAATGCAGGCGTTGTTGACACCAGCAAGCGGGATGTTGCTGGCAACGGGGAGTAGAGAAGGAGTGGCGCCCCTGTATGCAGGGGGTGACTCTGTGCATGCAGGGCCAGAGCCGAGAGTGAAACTGCTCTGGATGAAGCAGGAACTAAACGCTGTCCAGGCGTGTCCGAAGTGGGTAAGTTTTTAGGGAACGGAAACTTCCTGGCTTCCTGCTCTGGACATATCTTCCCGGGGATCACGGCCTTGTCTGGCGCACAGAGCGAGGAAGCAATCTACTCAACTGCTCCCTCACTCGCGCTCTTTAGCGCTTCTTCGTCTGGGGGGCGTCTGCAACGAGCATATACCCATAGCGTGGAATGCTCACTATCGTCAGACCCAGTGGGGCGCAGACCTTCTTGCGTAATGCGGTCATCAGGTCGCCGAGGGAGCGCCGGTCGACCGCCATTGCGCTCAGGAGCGGGGAAGCCGCAAGGGAGACGCCAGGGGTCGTTTGCAACACCAGCAGAGCGAGCTGGTATTCCAACGGGCTGCATAGGATGGCCTGTCTGCCATCCACAATGATCGTCGCCCGTGCGGTGATGCCTTGTACCCGATGTCCGTTGATCGTCCCAATGTCGACAACGGCGACCACCTGAGAGGAGTCCCGACTCATGCTCGCTCCTGTTCCAGCAAAAGGACGAAACCACAGTGCTTGACACGATAGAGGGCGAAGCCATGCGGCTCTATCGCCTCTCGAATCTTCCTGATCTCCTTGCAGGTGAGTGAGTCTGGCAGCAGTTCGCTATCAGCAACCAGCCGGCCTGGCTGCGCCAGCAGACGTGCCAGCCAGCGCGCCTGCCCGGATGAGAGGCGCAGACGGCACTGATGGAGGATCACATCGTATGCCGCTCTGGTTTTGCTCATCGACCTCCTCCATCTCCGGGGAAGACAGCACCGGGAGAAGCCAGCGGGAGTAGAGGTCCCATCAACCATACCCACCTGGCTTCACTGCTCTCCTGATCAAGCTCGTTCGTGAATGCATTGCCATCCCCTCGGACAATACGCGGAGAAATAGCAAGGGCATAGCGCTGAAAGACAGTATTCATAACCTTCGACATGAATAATGGGGTTCCTTTCTGATTCAGAGATACTCTATAGGGGCAGTGGAGCCATGGCATAGCTGAAAGGAGGGCATCTGCACTGCGCCCCACGAAGGGAGTAAATATGGCCGTTGAAAAAGTACCATACTAATGCAAATACGTCAACATTTCGCAAATTTAATTCGCAAAAGGCTGGCGAATTGCAAAATACGCTGATGACAGACAGTGAGCCGTGAACTCGGCTCACAATGAGGAAGGAAACGCAGAGGAAAACGATATTCCTGCGCATGCTTTAGAGGCGTTCTTTCTTCCTCCTGGCATCTTCTGACGGATCAATGTAGTGTCAGGCGGTCTCGTTGATGGTTGCAAATAAAGGATTCAGTGGCACTTTTTTTTATAAAAAATATATTGACATCGTTCCCATTGTTATGCTACGCTCGCTTCATTGTATGCGAATGTAACGCTCTGTTGCAAGAAAAGCGGATCCAGAAGGATCGCTTCTTGAGGAGAGATCTCGTTCATATACCATGCCATTTTGCATGAATGGGAGATATAACGCCTGTGGACAGCTATGCTCTGTACATGTCATCTATGCTCTGGATGGGCCTGTAAGCAACAGGGATACGTCACCTCGCTATGTTGAAGAAAGTGCATCTGTTAGACATCGGTTGAGAACCGACATTGTAGGAAGGATCTTTACATGGGGAAAGCCTCGGAACATGCCTCCAAGCCATCACGGAACACCTATATCATCGATACGGAGAAGTATGGAGCGGAAACATCCCGACTTCTGCTTCAAGACAAGCTCTTCACACAGGCCATGGGGGGAACCCTGCCTGCGACCTATGATCTGACAGGCGTCACACGGATTCTTGATATCGCCTGCGGTCCTGGAGGATGGGCCTTAGAGGTGGCCTACCAGCACTCGGACATCGAGGTGGTCGGCATCGATATCAGCCCGGCGATGATCGAGTATGCGCGTTCGCAGGCGCAAGTCCAGCATCTGGAAAATGCGGCCTTTCTGGTGATGGATACGCGCACTCCTCTGGCGTTTCCCGACGCATCTTTTGATCTCATCAATGCGCGCCTGCTGCTCTCCTTTGTCAATCACCTCCGGCTCGAAGCCGGAGGCTTGCATCTAGACTCCACCGCAACTCTGCATACCGAAGCCGGCGTGCAGCTTTGGCTTCGTTGTCCGAGGCATCAGGGACAATTGACAGGTGCCCCGTCGTGCTCCAATCCTGTCGAAGC
>Ga0209061_1003450_pt1 | contig 17170 bp, 11 predicted proteins | sample Coa_R1_10_FD_187157 | JGI IMG/M metagenome (GOLD analysis project Ga0209061, IMG submission 187157) | Surface soil microbial communities from Centralia Pennsylvania, which are recovering from an underground coalmine fire - Coalmine... | ecosystem: Environmental > Terrestrial > Soil >...
CAACCCCCCGTGCCCCCGCCGGCCTGGGCGAGCAGCCGCCGGCGCAGCTCTTCACCGCGTTGCCGCTGCCGCTCCGAGTACTGGCCAGCGAGGTACCCACCGTCGGTAAACGTGATCGTGCCGGTCATGAAGCTCGCATCGTCACTAGCGATGAACGCCGCCAGCGCCGCCACATCTTCGGGGTTGCCGATGCGCTGCAAAGGGGTGCGGTCGAGCACGTACTCCCGCAGTTCAGGCATCGCCTCAAAGAGCGGCGCTGTCATGCCCGTCTCGATGTATCCCGGCCCGATGGCGTTGACCGTGATCTTGTACGGTGCGAGCGCAAGCGCCATGCACTTCGTCATGATTTTCACGCCGCCCTTGCTGGTGTTGTATGCCAGCGAGCCGGCCGAGCCGATCTCGGCCATGATCGATGCGATGGTGATGATCCGCCCGCCGCTTCCCTGCGCCACCATCTGCCGCGCAGCTGCCTGGCAGGTAAAGAAGACACCTTTGAGGTTGACATCGATCACCGCGTCCCAGTCCTCTTCGGTCATGTCGAGGAAGGGGACGCCGTGAGAGATGCCCGCGTTAGCGACGGCGATATCGATGCCACCGAACGCCTCGACGCACGCGCGCACGGCCGCCTCGCAATCGTCTCGCCGGCGCACGTCGGTGCGCGTCGCCACGGCGCGGCGGCCCAGATCGCGGACCAGCGCCGCCGTCTCTTCCGCGCGCGCTGTATCAATATCGGCAACGACGACATCGGCGCCCTCGCGCGCGAAACGCACGGCCATCGCGCGACCGTTGCCGAAGCCCGCACCGGTGATCAGCGCTCTTTTGCCGGTCAGCGCCATCGTCCTGCAACCTCCCGCCCTCTCTGCGGTGGTACAAAAAAGGCCCGTCCCTGCAAGGGACGGGCTGGTGTACCCGCGGTACCACCCTCGTTCCCCGGCAGGGCGTGCGTGCCGGGGCACTCGGCGACGCGATAACGAGCGTCACTCGCCCCGGCCTAGCGTCGTACGATGCCGACGTTCGACCGGGAGGCTCCGGAGCGAGTTCGGGCGCGGCTACCCACCGGGCTTCCACCCTCCCCGGTTCGCTGCGGGCGCGTTGCCACCCTACTACTCTCCATCATCGCCCTGCTGTTTTGCCGAGAGCTGCACTCTCTATCGCAGTCGATGGTAGCCAGCGCGCGCGGTACGTGTCAACCGGTGTGCGCCCGTGACGGCGCCGCTCGGCGCGCCGTGCAGCCCGCGCGTTGCTATTTCGTTACTCAATACTCGCCCGGCGGCGGCGACAACAACAGTGATGCGCCGGTTGCCGATATCCGGCCTGGCCTGCCGGTTCGCGGCACTTCTGGGAGCATGCCTGTGCGTCGTGCTCCCTGGCCCTGCAACGCCCGCGCACGCCGCGTTCGAGGACGCCGCGCCCGGCCTGCGCACGATCCATACCGCGTACGCCGATCTGCTGGGGCTGTCGTACAAGCACCCGCATCCAGCGACGCTGTTGCAGGCCGGTTGGGCCGAGATCGGCGCCGTGCTACCAGCGGGACAAACGCTGCCATCGCTGCCGCAACTGCCCGACGATCCGGATGCCGCCTTCACCGCCTTCTCCGGCGCCTACGCGGCACTCACGGCGCGCTATCTCAAAAGCACCGTCAACGCGCAACCGGAGCTGCTAGCGCTCGCGTGCGCCGATGGTATGGCGCGCGCCGTCGGCGAACTGCACACCGGGGTAGCGCTGGTCGGCGCGGCGAGCAGCTCTAGCGGTGGCTTCGGTCTCGGCATCGCCACAACCGGCACGCCGCCGGTCGTGACCGTCGTCGCTCCCGACAGCCCTGCTCAGCTCGCCGGCATCCGGCCAGGAGACGTGATCGTCGCCATCGACGGTAAGCCGCCTGGCGATGCGAGCACGAACAGCGTACGCACGCTGGCCGGCGCCGGCAACGGCCGCCTCCCCGCGCTAACGCTCACGATCCAGCGCGACGGCAAGACGTTCGACGCGCGCGTCATCCCAGGAACGTTCCCCATCCCCACCTCCACATCGCGGCTGCTGGCAGGCGGCGTCGGCTATTTGAAGCTGGACGCCTTCAGCTTCAAAACCGCTCTCCAGGAGAACGGCCTGACCATCCTCACCGACCTCGATCGTCAGCTCGACGCGCTCGACCGGCAGGGTGCGCGCGCTCTGATCCTCGATCTACGCGACAACGGCGGCGGCGACCTCGATACGGCTGCCGCGCTGCTCGGTCGTTTTCTGCCGGAAGGTACGCTCACCGTACGCGAAAGCGACGGCGTCGGCCACCAGATCACGGACATGGTGAACGGCAGCATGCGCGCCATCCAGCTGCCGATGGTCGTGCTCGTCAACGAGCGCTCGGCCTCGGCCTCCGAGCTTGTCGCCGCGGTTCTCAAGGAGCAACAGCGCGCGCTGCTCGTCGGCACGCGCACCGCTGGCGTCCTCGCCGCTGCCCGTCTGCTGCCACTCGACCAGTTCGCCGCGCTGGAGGTCGGCATGGCCGCCATCACAACGGTTGGCGGCACAGCGATCGACGGCGCGGGCGTGCCGGTCGACCTCGCCGTGCCCGATACTCGCACGCCAGACGACTACCGCAACGGCCGCGATCCGCAGCTCGATGCCGCGCTTGGTGCCGTGCCGCGGGCGCCCGCACCGCCGGTGCCGCAACCACGGCCCGCCATCACTTCACCCCAGGCGATCCACCGGCTGCTGGCGGGCTACGCGCCACCGCTCGCCTCGTTGACCGGTGCTGATGGTCTCCCTCTCGGTGTGAGCGTTCCAGCAGGCAACGATACGACTGACCCGACAGAGATCGCCTACACCGGCGCAGCCGACCCGCGCGCCCTGCTGCAAAGCGTGCGCGCTCGCGGCTGGCTCGGTCGCCATGAGCAGCGCTACGGCCTCTCGGGCAAGAACCTGAGCGCCGCACTCCGGCTCGACATCGACCTATACAGGACGAGCGACGGCGCGGCAGCCGCGATCCGCGCGAACGACACGCCCAACCTGGAGCAGCCGATCGCTCCACCGGTACAGCTGGGCGAGGAGACGCGGGCGTTCAACGGCCTCTGGGAGTGGCTCGGCTGGCAAATGCTTAGCTGGCGCTACGCCAACGTGACGATCACGCTCGCCTATATCGGCGACCCCGCGTCCGCGCCGCGCACGGACCTCCTGCTCGCCGTGGCGCGGCAGGTCGATGCCCTCTTTCAGCGCTATCCGGTCACCAGCGCGACCTTCCAGGAGAGCGTGCAAGCGGCGCAAGCCACTCCGACCGTCGTGGCGGCAACTAGCGCGGCGGCAAGCCCGGCGCTTGTTGCTCCTACACCAGCATTGACGGCACTCGGAAGCGACGCGAACGCTACGCGCGCGAGCGCCTCGAGTGGTCACGGCAACGGCATCCCGACGCTGCTGTTGCAGCCGCTCACACTGATTCTCGCCGCCTTCGTCATCGCGCTCGCCGCCACCGGTCGGTACGCCTTCAAACACAGGTAATGCGCCAGGAGCTTCCCGATGCGCCGCGCCCTGCTGCTCCTCCTCTCGATCGCCTGCACCATCGCTGCCGCTGGGACGACGCGCGATGCCGCCCGCGCCCAGATCGAGCCGCCGGGCCTAGGCACGATCCGCGCCGCGTACGATGACCTGCTCGGTCTCTCCTACGTGCACCCTCAACCCGTTGCCCTGCTGAACGCCGCGTGGACAGGGATCGCCGCCGCGCTTTTGCCAGGCGAGCCAGTCCCGCCGCCGCTTGGCCCGCTGCCGCAGGAGGCCAGCGCCGCCTTCGACGCCTTCGCTACGGCATACGCGAACTACATCCAGAACTATCAAAAAGCGACTGTGCGCGGCGGCTCGCCGGAGGTGCTGGCCCTCGCCGCGGCGGGCGCGATGGCGCAGGCGACGGGCGAGCCGCACACACACCTGATCATCGGCGACCTCACCGACCTCACCGGCGGCGCGCAGCTAGGGCTCGGGATCCAGGCGCGAACCCGCCCACCGGTGATCGTGACCGATGTTGCGCCGAACAGCCCTGCGCAGCGCGCCGGTCTGCAGCCGGGAGATGAGATCCTCGCCGTCGATGGCCAGCCGCCCGCCAGCGCGTCCGACCTCGCGCCACCACTCTCCACCGTAAGGGGCAACCCGCTTACCCTGACGATCCGGCGTAACGGTCAGCAACAGCAGGTGCGTCTGACCCCGAGCGGCTTCAACTTCCCGCTGCTGACCTCGCGGCTGCTCTCCGGCGGGATCGCATACTTGCGGATCAACGACTTCGGTGTCAACAACGCCTACTTCGACAATCTGACCCGCTTCACAACCGAGCTCGATCAGCGCCTCGACGACTTCGACACGCACAACGCTCGGGCGCTGGTGCTCGACCTGCGCGACAACGGCAGCAACGATCTGGCGGCGGTTGCCGCCCTGCTAGGCCGTTTCCTCCCGGAAGGAACGCTGACGATCCGCGAGTTCACCGAAAGCGGCCAGCAAGCGTTTGGCGCCGTGAGCGGCACGATGCGCGCGCGCCAGCTGCCAATCGTGGTGCTGATCGACAATGGCACGAGCGCGGCGGCAGAGGTCGCGGCGGGCGTGCTGCAGGCGACTGGCCGCGCGCTGCTCGTGGGCGAGAAGAGCGCCGGCTCGCTGGCCGCCACGCGCGTGATCCCGATCAGCGAGAACGGCGCGCTGCAGATCGGCCTCGCGCGCGCCACCCTGGCGATCGGTGATCGCGCGATCGATGGCGTTGGCCTCACACCCGATCTCGCCGCGCCCGATACGCGCACCGGCGACGATGTGCGCGCCGGCCGCGATCCAGCGCTGGACGCTGCCGCACAGGCGACAACGCGTGCGCCCGCGCCACCCGCGCCGGCCACCACAGCTAGCCCGGCGACGATCGTTGCGGTGCACCGCTTGCTAGCAGGCTACGTGCCTGCGCTGACCGGCTTGTTGATGCCCGATGGCGTGGCCGCGCTGCTGGAACCACTGGATGCCGCCGACATCGCCAGTCCCAGCGAACTGGCGACCGCGGACCTCGCCGACCCGGCGGCGCTGGTCGCCGCGCTACGCGCGCGCGGTTGGCTCGGTCGCCACGCACAGACGTTCAACGTGATCGTCGACGGCATTCAGCCCGAGCTCGTTGTGACGATCGACGCGTATGCTACGCCCGAGGGCGCCGCCGCCGCGCTGCGCGAGAACCCCTTCCCCGCCGTCCAACAGCTCGTGACGCCACCCGTGACGCTTGGCGAGGCGACCGTGGCGTACAGCGGGCGTTGGCTGCGCAGTGGCTGGACATCGCTCTCCTGGCAGCGAGCAAACGTGGTTGCGACGGTGACGTACGCCGCCCCGCCCGGCGCTGGCGGACGTACCACGGCGATGCTCACGGGCGCAGCGGCGAAGATCGACGAGGTGCTGCAGCGCTACCCGGTAACGAGCGAAACGTTCCAGGCCAACCTGCGCGCGCTGGCCGCCGCCACGCCATCGGCACCGCAAGCCACCACCGCAACCGCCCCGGCGAATGCGCAGCGCCCTGCCTCCGCTGCCGCGACGGCGACGAGCGCGCCGGCCCCGGTTCAGAGCCAGAGCGCTCTCGCCGAGGCAGCGGCACCCGCGCATCACGGCAGCTGGCTCAGCACGAACCTCGTGCTGACCGTGCTGGCAGTACTGGCACTGCTCGCCATGGGCGGTTACGTGCTGCGCCGCGCTTGAGCAATGGCGTATCATCGCCAACGATGGAGCCTGTGAACACGGCCGCCCTGCACGTGCGCGACGCGACGCTCGCCGATGCCGCGGCGATCGCGCGCATCTACAACCAGGGGATCGAAGATCGGGTCGCGACGTTGGAGACCGAACTCCGCACGCCCGAGGAGCGGCGCGCCTGGCTGAGCGAACGCGGCCCGCGTCACCCCGTGCTCGTCGCCGAGGACGGCACAGGTATCGCTGGCTGGGCGTCGCTCAACCGCTTCAACCCGCGCGCAGCGTACGATCACGTCGCCGATCTCTCGGTATACGTGGCGCGCGAGCGGCGCGGACAGGGCGTCGGCACGCTGCTGCTCGTGGCGCTGGAGGAACGAGCGCGAGCACTCGGCTACCACAAGCTGGTACTGGCGGCCTTCCCGACAAACGCCGCCGGCATGGCGCTGTACCGAGCACGTGGCTTTCGCGTCGTCGGCATCTACCACGAGCAAGGGCTGCTCGATGGCCGCTGGGTGGATGTGATCGTCATGGAGAAGATCCTCGCTCCCGCCGGTTGAGCGCGGCCATGAGGCCGAGGGAGCTACGCGCTATCCTCCTCCTCGCGTTCAGTACCGAGGTCGACCAGCTCGCCCAGAACGTAGGGACGAGCGCGCTGCTCGTCGATGGGCCGGCGGTCGACCAGCGCGATGCGCCGCACCTGACAGCCAAGCCCGCGCGCGGCGTCGCCGATCCGCTCCACCACGTACTGCATCACCGTGGTGCCGCCGGTGAGGTTGATGGTGATCGTGCCCGCATCGACCAGCTTGCGCCGCAGCGCGTTATCGATCAGCCGCTTCGCCTCGTCATAGCCAGCGAACGGGTCGTTCATGCGCAGCACATCGCATGGCAGATCGTCTGCCTCCGCCTCCTTCAGCGCCTCGTCGAGCCGCGCCTTGCTTTGCTCGGAGGTGACGACGAGCAGCCCGGCGATGCGCTCGCGGCCGATATTCTTCACGGCGGAGTAGACAACGCCGGGCGAAAGGCCGAGTGGCGTGACGAGCAATGTACGCTCCTCCACGGGTAGCAACGGCGCGCCTGGTGGCTGGGCAAGTATTTCTTCAGCGCGTGCGAATAGCGCGGCGAGCTCTTCACGCTCCAACGGATTAACCTGCTCCTCGCGCATGCCGGCATGGGCGAAGCCATTGCGCAGGTTGGCGACACTGTTCCAGAGCGCGACCAGCGGCAGGAGGTTCGCGGGTATCGAGCCTTTGAGCGTGTCTGTGTCGAGGCGCCGGACCAGCGCGCCGAACATCGCCTCCACCGACTGGCGCTGTTTGCGCCCTAGCCACGCCCGCGCCTTTTCGCCACCTGCGCGCCAGAGCGCGACGTTGATCAGCCACTCGCGCAACTGGAGCAGTGCCTTCGGCGTGTCGCCGCGTTCGCCGTACCAGCGTGCCACCAGAAGCTGCCGCCGCAACTCCGCCTCGGTGAGCGCGATCTCTGCTTTTTTGTTCACCACGTCAGCGATGGCAAATGCGCGGATCACCTCGCCAGCAAGCGCCGTGGTGCGCAGTTCCGGTGTCAGCGCGCCAGACGTTTCGGCATGCTGCTCCAGCAGCTGCAGCGAGTTCAGGACCTTGCGCGCACGCATTCCGCTTTCGAGCGGCAACCCCGCGGCGAGCGGCGGCGCGAGCTTCTCGACGGCGGTACGCGCTTCAGCGAGCAGATGATCCTGCACGCCAGCGCCGAACAGCTTCTGCGCGCTAGCGCGCAGTTCTCGCGCCACGGGGCGCAGATCGCCGCTGTCGCGAAACGTTTGCACGGCGTGATACCAGCGCACAAGCTCGAACAAGCGCGTGATCTCGATGAGCGGCTTCGCGTCATCGGGGGCCTCGAATGCGCCATAGTAGATGCCCTTGAGCGCGATCCCTTTGTACGCCGTGAGGTACACCAGCGCCGTGAAGTAGACGAACGGCAGATGGCGCAGCGCGAACGTCACGTCGAGCGTCACTTCGTCCCCGGCACCGACCGCGCCAGCGAGGGCGTTGAAAATGGCGAGCACATCATCGGCGTCGCGGCCATCGGGGATAGGGATGGGCTCCGGTATCAGCCCGGCTTCCTCCAGTTCGCGAGCGAGCTCGGCGTACCATCTCTCGCGCGCGGCGCTCGTGACGAGCACGGTGGCGCGGGCACCCTGTAGCCCTGTGAGGTGTGCCACCGCCACGGGGGCGAAGCGTGTCGTCCACTCCGCGCCGCCGAGCGCGTAGCGCGTTTCGCTGTAGGTGCCGGTTCCGATCGAGCAGACCAGCCGCTGTGCCGCCATCGTCCATCCTCCGCGTGTCGGGCCGGCGCATCGCGATCCGGCCCCTTGCTGCCAGAGACGCGATGCCTAAAGTAACATATTTCGGAAAGACGGGCAAATTATGGGGTGTTGCGGTGGCGCTCACCTTGTCGCAACAGCATACCGGCAGATCGAACACGGCGCCGCGCGATCGGAGTGCGCTAGCGAGAAGGGGTGCTGGTGATACCGTGGCCGATGCGCTCGTACGGAGGACGGCCCCGGGCGCAACGACGCAGAGGAGAAGGTAGGCCGGGTGGGATTCGAACCCACGACCCTCGGATTAAAAGTCCGCTGCACTGCCACTGTGCTACCGGCCTGCGCGCTACATGCCGCTCTCTAGCCTGGCATGTCCGCGCGCCAGAGGCAATCCGCCAGAGCGACGCCGAACCAGCCACAACCGGCCCCCTGCTGGCTACTCCCCGGAAACGCACCGTCTCTGCTCTGGCGCACGGTCGCCGACATCCCTGCATTCGAGGCCGTGCTGGCTGCACACCTGGAGACGCGTCATCGCCTCCCGTCACTGACCAGCCACAACCATCAGGCAAACCGGCTGCCAACCGAACGAGCTGGCTCCTCGCTCCTTCACCGCACAACGGAGGGCATGTTTTCCACCTGCACCTGGTAGAGATGTCGAGCAGAGAAGCACGCCGTCGCCTTCTTCCTGTTCTTCCACGCGGTCACGATCCTGGTCGATCGCCGGTACCGTTGCAAGCTAAAGGCCGCAGCGCGCATCTTCTCTCGTCTCGCTGCGCAACGCATTTCTGCTCTCGGCGACGCAGCAAGCCACCGAGCACGCCGCGACGATCCTTCGGCAGAACAAGACCATCCAGGCCGTTGCGCTGGCCGTGACATCAAGCGTCCTGCTGGGCCTGGCTCCTCTCGCTCGCCACGCCAGGGCGTCATTCCTACGCGCTACGCGCTGCCCTGCGTAGCGCTGGTCACACCACCGTTTCCGTCCGGCGACCCAGCCATCCATTCTGAGCAGGAAATACGACACGGTGCCAGATCCAGACCCACAAGATCTGGCTCTCCTGACCGTGCAACCGTACGCGCGCCCTTGCCACGCTGACGCGAACAGGAGAGAGCGACAATCGCGGACAGTACCGCCCAGCAGCTTCCGCTACGGAGCGGGGGCAAGCTGCGGATGATGATTCGGCGCCGGACCGAAGCGGTCGAAATGGTTCTTGCACTGGGTGCCACCACACCAGTACACGAACAGCGCCTTGCCGATGATCTTATCCGCCGAAACCGGCCCCCAGAAGCGCGAGTCGCTGCTCGCGGTACGGTTATCGCCCAGTACGTAGTACTGGTTGGGGCCGAGCGTCATATGACAGTACTGGCCGCCGCACATCGTCGGCGCGCTGATGTACGGTTCCTCCAGCTCGCGCCCGTTGATGTACACGTGGTTGTCGCGGACGTCGACGGTTTCGCCGGGCAGGCCGATCACGCGTTTGATGTAGTCTTTGGTGTCGCCACCCTGGCTCGCCGGCGGATGGAAGACGATCACATCGCCGCGCTGTGGGCCGTGGAAGATGTAATGCTCCGGGTTCTTGCCGGCGCTGATGAACGGCAGAAACTTGTGCACTGTCCCCAGATCGATGCGTGTGTAGACGATCTTGTTCACGAGCAGAAATTCGCCGTCGTAGAAGGTCGGATACATGCTTGACCCTTCGACTTTGAAGTTCTGCACCACGGCGCGCACGGCAAGGAAGATCAGTGCCGCCATAACGATCGTCTCAACCAGCTCGATCACGAGACGCCGCGCGGAGTGCTTCCTCTCGGCCGTGGGCACGTCCCCGGTTGTGTCGGGAGCATCGGCCTCGGGTGCTACCTCGCCAGTGCCCTGTTCCGGGGGCGTGGCAACGAAGGGATCGAACGGATCGTACACAGAGGAGATGCGAGGAGACGACGCCGGCGCTTCGTTGCTGGTGCCGGCGTGTCCGTTACCTGAAACGTCGTAGCGAATCCCAACCGGTTCTCCGGAGGCCCCTTCGTCGATCGGGAGCGGTGCGGGGGTCCCGCGCTCGCCGCCCTGATCGTGCTGTGAGAAAGCGTCGCTCACGTCTCCCCGCCCGCTGTACCTGTTCTCTGCTCGCGCCGGTTGCGCCGCGGCGCGTACCGCCCCGCCTCCCCCTGGACGCTCCCGACCTCTGCCCATCGAGTATACCATGTGGCCGCGTCCAGTTGCGGCGCGCTCCCCGTGTTGCGTCGCCGACCAGACGGATCGCGGCCGCGCGAACGCGCTCGCCGCCTACCCCGATGCAACGCTCCCACCTGCTCGCGCGTCACTTGGGTAACGGCACGTGCACAGTACCGCCAATAAACGCAGCAGGAGGTCGAGACCGATGCACCACACCCCGCGCTTGCTCCGCCCGTTGCGCCCTCGCCTCACTTTCGCCACGCTCATGACCATCAGCGCGTTCGCCTGTGCGGCGATCCTGGGCGCACCTCCACTCAGCGTGCGCGCCGATAGCTCTCAGCCCGCAGGCATCACCGTGACTGGCCAGGGGATCGTGACCGCCCCACCCGATACCGCAACGCTCCAGATCGGCGCGCAGGCCCAGGCCGCCACCGTCGCTGCCGCGCGTTCGCAGGCCGCCAGCGCCGCGAACGCCGTGATCGCCGCCGCCAAGGCCGACGGCGTGGCCGATCAGGATATCCAAACGACCCAGTTCAGCATCAACCCCGTTTACGACAACGCCAACGGCCGCCAGACGCTGCGCGGCTATCAGGTCGAAAACACCGTCCAGATCAAGATCCGCAAACTCGATACCGTTGGCTCGATCATCGACGACGCGGTCGCCGCGGGCGGCGATGCCGTGATCGTGCGCGGCATCTCGTTCTCCATCGAGAACACCGATCCCCTGCTGCACCAAGCACGACTGCTCGCCATGCAGGATGCGCAAACTAGGGCGCAAGATTACGCTACCGCCGCGGGCGTCACGCTAGGCCGGGTGATCAGCATCACCGAGACGCAAGCCCAGCGGCCTACGCCGCTCGCCTTCTCCGCTCCCGCGCCAGCGAAAGCCGTCGCCAGTCCGCCCACGCCGATCGAGAGCGGCACGCAACAGGTCCAGGTGACGATCACGGTGACCTACGCCATCCAGTAACGCAGCGCGCCACGCGTGAAAACACCGCAGAGGCCGGAAAAATTTCCGGCCTCTGTTGTTTGACCCCGATCGCTGCGATACCTACAGAGGATGCTGGCCTGCGCCAGGTACCCAGGAACGAAAGGACGTGTTGCAAGCAGGCGCAGATATCGGCGCCGCGGCGGCGAAACCCGATGTGCGGCTCCGTCGTGTCATCACCATGACGACGGTATCGACGAGAGCGCGCGGCATCGCGGCATGCATGAAGGAAGGGTCACGTGAACGGAGAAGTCAAGACGCAACGGCGCCTTCTAGACTATGAAACATCGCGACGCAGGTTCCTCGCCGGCGTCGCCGCCACGGGCGTTGGCACGGCGCTCGCGACGATGTGGCGGCTGCCCGAGCTCGGCGGCAGCACGGCACACGCCGCAATGCAACCGGCCAGCCAGGCTCCAGTCTCCAGCATGGGGATGGGAAGTGCCACGCGCCAGCAGAGCGCCGATCTCTCCGCGCAGATCGCCCATCTGCTGCGCCGCACCGGTTTTTCGGCCACGCCGCAGCAGATCGCCCGTTACAGCGCGCTCGGTATCGAGGGCGCCGTGGACGCCATCATGACCTGGGATTCAAGCAAAGACCCGGGGCTGGACTACGCCAACAGCGTCGGGTTGGACTTGTCCAAGTTCGCCGACGCGCAGCGCTGGTGGCTGCTACGCATGATGTACACCGATCGCCCGTTCCAGGAGAAGATGACGCTCTTCTGGCACGGCGTGCTGACGTCTGCGGTCTACAAAGTCGGTACGCGCTACCTCAACACGATGATCGCCCAGAACGAGTTCCTGCGCTCCAACGCGCTGGGCAAAATGGAGACGCTGCTCAAAGGTATCTCGCGCGATCCGGCGATGATGGTCTGGCTCGATCTGCAAACGAGCACCAAGGCGCATCCAAACGAAAACTTCGCCCGCGAACTGATGGAGCTCTTCTCGCTCGGTATCGGTAACTACACCGAAACCGATGTGCGCGAGAGCGCTCGCGCCTTTACCGGCTACTCTCTCGACAAAGACCGTAATTTCTACTTCAACGCCAAGAATCACGACGACGGCCAGAAAACATTTCTTGGGCAGACGGGCAACTTCAGCGGCGACGATATCATCGATATCATCGAGCAGCAACGTGCCGCGGCCGAGTTCATCTGCACAAAGCTGTGGAAGTTCTTCGCCTCGCCCAATCCCGATCCACAAACGATCGGGGCGCTCGCCGATACATACCAATCGTCGGGGCACAGCATCCGCGCCGTGATGCGGCAGATGCTGACGATGCCGCAGTTCTACAGCGACGATGCGATGAACTCGCTGATCAAAAGCCCGGTCGAGTTCGTCGTCGGCACGGTGCAGATGCTCGGACTGCGTACCAACGCGGCGAATTACCCGGCATACTTGCAACAGATGGGTCAGGAGCTGTTCAACCCGCCCAACGTGGCAGGCTGGCCCGGCGGCGTTGCCTGGCTCTCCAGTAGCAGCTTCTTCGGACGGATGAACTTTCTGAATTACGTGATCTACGGCAAGGAGAGCGGCCTCGATCCCGTCAACTTGCTCGGCAGCTACGTCGGCGCCAATCCCACGACCGTGCTCAACCAGGCGGCAACGCTGCTCGGCAAACCGCTCGGCGATACCAGCACGCGCGCGATCATGCAGTTTCTGGGCGACTCCAGCAACGGCTCACCCACGGTCACCGACAAGAACGTGCGCAGCATGCTCTATCTCGTCCTGGCCTCGCCGGAGAACATGCTCGCCTGAGGAGCGAGGCCCAGCATCGCGCGGCGGGATGCTGGATCGATGGTTGAGATCGGCGCCGGGCCGCCGCCGGCGCGGTTGAACGTTCGGAGGAAACGATGTTCTCGCGCAACTTCGCTCAGGGTGTCGCCCTCGTCTCGCTCGGCGAGGGCGTGCCGCGCATCTTTCGACAGGGGATCGCTCTCGCCCAGGCCGATAACGCCGATCAGCCGTCGCGCACGCTCGTCGTCGTGCAACTAGCCGGCGGCAACGACGGCCTCAACACGGTCGTGCCGTACAGCAACGGCACGTACTATACGTTGCGCAAGCAGATCGCCATCGCGCAGGATCAGGTGCTGCGGCTCGACGATACCTTCGGGCTGCACCCCGGCATGAAAGGGCTCAAAGCGCTCTGGGATGCCGGCCAGGTCGCGATCGTCAACGGTGTGGGCTACCCGAATCCCAACTACTCGCACTTCCGCGCCATGGAGATCTGGCAGGGTGCAAACCCGGATGGCCCGCTCGGCGAGGGTTGGGTGGGCAAATTCCTCGATACGCTCGATGCCCAGCACAACACGCTTTCGGCGCTGGCCGTCGATAGCGCGCTACCGCGCGAGTTCGGCTCCCACGTTGCGCCCGCGCCCACGGTGCAACGCATCGAGGATTATCGCCTCAAGCCCGGCACCGATAGTCCGGCCGTCAACGCCCGGCGCGATACCGCAGCGTTGCAGCTCTACGAGCTGTACCCTGGCGAGGCGAAGTACGGTGCCTTGCTGCAGGGCACCGTCGAGGATGCCTTCTCTTCCGCCCGCACGCTCGCGCAGGTCGTCACCGGCTATCAGCCGCAGGCCACCTACCCGACAACGCCCATCGCCAGCGGGCTGAAGATGGTCGCTGCCGTCATCGCCGCAAACACCGGCCTGCGCGTCGCGCACGTGCAGCTCGGCGGCTTCGATACGCACTCCCGCCAGGAGCCAACACACAACAAGCTGTTAACCGACCTCTCCGATGCGATCGCCGCCTTCTTCCAGGACCTCGCCGCGCACAACAAGGCCGACAATACCGTGGTGATGACGTGGTCCGAGTTCGGCCGCCGCGCCGGCGATAACGCCAGCCTCGGTACCGACCACGGCTCGGCGGCGCCGATGTTCATCGTGGGCGGGCCGAACGTCGTGAAAGGCGGCCTCTACGGCGCGCTGCCCTCGCTCGACAACCTCGATGCTGGCAACCTGCGCTATACGACCGATTTCCGTTCTGTCTACGCCACGCTGCTCGATAAATGGCTGAACGCCGACGCCGATGCCCTCCTCGGGCAGCATTGGGACCGCATCGGCTTCCTCAAGTAAGGTCGTCGTACGCCTTTGCCCTCCTGTCGTCGGCGCCGCCCCGTCTAGCAGTGGTTGCGGGTCGGCGCCGACGCGCGTTTTCACCGCGGCGGGCCAGCAGCAGGCAACCACGCGGGTAGAAAGCGCCGTACGCAGCGCGAGATCGTGGCCAGCAGGGCGTTGCTCCCCGTGAGCAGGAGAGCGCGGCCGTTCGCGAACCGCGCTCGCCGGGTTATGCTGGCGACGATACATCCACGCCGCGCGCGGGGCAGTTGTGGGGAGGGAGTACGATGCGCGCGCACCGGCTGCTGATCGTCGCGTTCCTGAGCGCGGTCCTCGCGCTCACGGCCTGCTCGAAGAGCGCGCCGCGGCCCTCGCCAACGGCATCCGCAACGCTGACGCCGGCCGCAACCGCCGCCAGCACGCCCGGTACGACCAGCGTCCCGCCGACCTCGATCGCGCCGCCAGCAGCGGCCGCCACTCCCCTGCCTGCGACGCCGGCCGCGCTCAGTCCGTCGCGTGTCGAGACGGTCAAACTCGTCTACGACATCCTGCTCGAGCGGTATTACAGGCCGCTCAAGTCCGACACGCTGCTCGCCGAGGCCTGGCGCGCCGCCGCTAACGCCGCGGGTGTGTCGCTGCCTGCACCGCGCTTCACCGGCGATGCCGTCACCGACTGGCAGGCGTTCGCCGCCGCGTACGCGCAGCTCTTCACCCGCAGCGGCGCCCAAACCGGCACCGAGATCGCCTTCGCCGCGGCGCGGGCGATGATCGACGGCCTGCGCGACGACCACACGTACTTTCTCGACCCGCAGGCGTATCAACGGCGCAAGGCCGCATCGGCGGGCGGCGACAGCTACATCGGCATCGGTGTCTCGCTCGCGCAGAACGCGCCGTTCACGATCGCAACGATCATCCCCGGCAGCCCGGCCGAGAAGGCCGGCCTACACCCCGGTGATGTCATCACCGCGATCGATGGCGTAGCGACCGCGAGCCTCTCACCCCAGGATGTGAGCAACCGCCTGCGTGGCCAGGAGGGGCAACCGGTTCGCCTGACCATTCGCCACACCGACGGCAGCAGCACCGATGTCACGCTTGTGCGGGCGAAGATCGTCAATCCGGCCATCCGCTGGCGCGTGCTGCCCGATGGCATCGGCTACATCCAGCTCACCAGCTTCGCCGATGCCTACGCGCGCTTCTCCGATGGGCGCAACATCGCCGAGACGCTCGATCTCGCGCTGCAGACATTCGAGCAGGCGGGCGTCAAGGGCTGGATCATCGATCTGCGCGGCAACCCCGGTGGCTCCGAGCAAACGCTCGCCGAGTTCGCGGGCCGCTTCCTCGCCAGCGGCATCGTCCTCGACGCGATCGATCGCGATGGCCACGAAACGCGCTCGCCGGTAGATGGTCACCTCTTCCCGGTGCAGCGCCCGCTCGCTGTGCTCGTCGACGGCAACTCCGGCTCCGCGGCAGAGTTGTTCGCCGCCACGATGCAGGAGTACGGCCGTGCGCGCATCGTGGGCACGCGCACGGCGGGCGCCGTCAACGGCGCGCTCGAAACCGCGCTGCCCGACGGCGCCGCCATGCAGTACACCGTGGTCGAAGCCCGTACCGGCAAGAACCGCCGTCCGCTCGACGGCAGCGGCGTGATGCCGGATGAAACCGTCTCCGGCCGTCCCGCCGATATCCTCGGTGGCGACACCGATCCCCAGTTTCTTGCGGCAAAGGCATGGGTGCTGCAACAGGCCGCCCGTCAGCCGTTGCTGCCCGCCGCCACACCGGTGCCCGCCCGTACCCTCTCCGCGAGCGCCCTGCGGTCGCTGCTGACCCCACTCGCGGCGCAAGTTGCCGACGTACCGCCCGGGCCAGCGCGCGACCGCTTTGGCGACCTCGTGCTCACTCATCCAAACGAGCTCTGCATCGGCATCGCCGACGATTGCCCCGATCCCGACGCGCTCGATGCCACCGCGCTGCGTCGCGGCTGGCAAGGCAGCTACGAGGAGTTTTTCGGCGACGGCGCACCCGCGCCCGTCACGGTTGAGTTCGATCTCTACGCCAGCGCATCCGGCGCCGAGGACGCGCTGCGCACAAACGACTTCCCGTACGGCCTGCGCGCTGTGCCCGCGCCCGCGCGCCTTGGCGATGGCACCGTTGCCTACACCGGCTACGACGCCGCCGCCGGCATCGACCAGATCGTCTGGCGGCGGGGCAGGCTCGTGATCATCGTGCAGGTGACCACCAACCCGGGCGAATCGGGGCTGCCCGCCGCGCTGGCGATCGCGCAGCGGCTCGATGCACGCCTCGCCTCTCAGCCGCTACCCTGACTCGCGACAGGCTAGCTATAAGAGGCTCGTCTATCCTTCCAGAAAGAGATGGCCAGATCGACACCCCTGGTTAGCACGAGGACAGCGTGCGGCGGGCGACCTCATCATGGTAACGTCGCCCGCCGCGGACTCCGGGTCAGGGAAGATTCGTGAGCTTGCTGTCCTGCTTGCGCGCAAGCTGAACCGCTAGATCCGGATTGTCAGCACTAGGGAAGACGGTAACAGAGCCGACGATGCGCCCGTGACGCCAGACGACCGCGTAGGCAACCGCCGAAACCTGGCTGGCGCCCTGTGGCACCTGCACCGTGAGCTTAAGTCCTAGAGCTTCATCGCCGATCTTCGGCACATTGACCTCGGTCGCCGTTACCTGAAAGTTTTGCTAGATGGTTCCCAGCGCAAACCGCAGGCAAGAGATTGGCACCCTTGAAAGCTTCGAGAGAGACATCAATCACGCTGGGAATTGGAATACCGCCAACCTGCTGGCTCAACCTGCTGGCTCTGTTCCGGATTGCTGGCGTCCTGCGTAACGTGTCCCGAGGTGTCGCTCTGTGGTGGCGAGACACGGTACCCCGCGGGATAATCGCTCTGCTGGAGCAGCATCGCCTGCAACTGCGATGCAGCCGCCACGTCTTCGCCGCTTAGTATAAGGGAGTTGCACTCGTCCGAC
>Ga0209061_1003453_pt1 | contig 17165 bp, 15 predicted proteins | sample Coa_R1_10_FD_187157 | JGI IMG/M metagenome (GOLD analysis project Ga0209061, IMG submission 187157) | Surface soil microbial communities from Centralia Pennsylvania, which are recovering from an underground coalmine fire - Coalmine... | ecosystem: Environmental > Terrestrial > Soil >...
CGGAAAGCATCTATCAGGTGTATGGCATTATACAAGTATCGAGGTCTATCGCCTGAAGGCGGCTGAGATTCTCGCACTGGGTGAGCAGGATATTGTTGGCTTATTGCCACTCGTCCCCCTGACGCACGATGGTGGAACTGTCGAACAGATCGAAGCTGCCGGGAAAGTGGCGCAAGAGCACGCCAGCAGTGAAGAAGAACAGGTTTCAATCATCACGTTGTTGGGGATTCTGGCGTCGCGACGAATTGATCGCGAACTTGCCGATGCGTTGGTACGGAGGTTGGTTATGTCACAAGATTTGCTCGAATCGTCGCCTCTTTATCAGAAGTGGGCGGAAGAGTGGCTCGCACAGGGCATGGAGAAAGGCTTAGAACAGGGCTTAGAACAGGGCTTAGAACGTGGGCGTGAAGAAGGCCTGACCATAGGGGTACGCGAGAGCGTGCAGCTTGTCTTGCGTGCGCGCTTCAAGGCGCTGCCCCCAGAGGTTGAACAGGCCATTGCCCAGGCCAGCCGTGCGGCGCTCGAAGATGTCCTCACGCATGTGAGCGACGAATCACTCGATCAGCTGCGTGTGCGGCTGGAAACGGCGCCCCAGCAGTAAATCTTTCCGCTGGAATGTCGCTCGTACTATTGCGTGGCGTTTACCCTTCTTGCTCGGTGGGCCGTACCAGGATTTCGTTGATAGCGACGCGGCGCGGACGGGTCACGATATAGGTGATGGCGTCTGCAATATCATCCGCTTGCAATCGCTCGATACCGGCAAATCGCTGCATCGAACGCTCGCGCGCTTCAGGGCGCATATGGCTGGCAAGCTCGGTGTTCACCGCTCCCGGCTCGACCGCCGAGACACGCACATGCCGCCCGGCAAGCTCCTGGCGAAGCGATTCACTCAGCGCCGTCACGCCGAACTTCGTCAGGTTATACACATTCGAGCCGTTGCGCGCCACACGTCCGGCCACCGAACTGATGTTGACAAGATCGGCCACCTGCCGTGGGGCGTCCTGCGCCGCCGAGATCAGATGTGGCAGTGCGGCATGGGTGACATACAGCAGCCCCAGCGTATTCAGATGTACCATGCGCTCCCAATCTTCGAGCGGCGCCCCGACGGCTGGCCCCAGCAGCATCACGCCCGCGTTGTTCACCACGGTATCCAGCCGCCCAAGTTCGTTGACCACGCGCTCCACCGCCGCCTGGGCCTGCGCTTTGTCGGTCACATCCGCCTCGATCACCATCGTCTGGCCGCCTTGATCCTTGATCTCCGCCGCAAGCCGATCCAGTCGCTCTTTGCGACGCGCCAGCACGGCCACGGCTGCCCCCTGCGCCGCCAGCGCCCGCGCGGTTGCCTCGCCAATACCACTGCTTGCCCCTGTAATCAGCGCTACCGTTCCATCGAGCCGTTCCGTCATCTTGCATATCTCCCATTCCGTGTAAAGTGATCTGTGAACTGATACGGCCATCCGCCAACCATCACATCGCAGATTGCCGGTCATGTGTGACATCACGATCATAGCATACAAGAGCAGCGGGCATTTCTTGCATAATTTTGTTATGATACATGGCAACGAACACCTTGCCGAATCGCTGCACGTTGATTCGTGGAACGCTGGCCACGCGCTGTTGTCTCTTGTTTTGTTCTCCGCTGATTCTCTGCTGTGCTGTGTTTCCGAGGAGCCAAGTGCATTTTCCCAACAGGGCTGTTCGGTGGTATGCTGTGATTGTAGTTTGTTGTTGTATGGGATTGCGTATCCTGCCCAATGGCGTGCCCTCAGAGTACGCCTGAGGAACGCAATCAAACCAAGGGGGTAAGCATGTCGGCTGCTCAAGGGTCATCTGGAACGACAACGACGATTGATGCGCTATTACAAGAGACGCGGCTTTTCCCACCGCCGCCCGCGTTCGCCGCTGCGGCGAATGTGCGCGACCCGTCGGTCTATCAGCGCGCACACGACGACCCCGAAGGGTTCTGGGCCGAGGCCGCCAACCGTCTTGACTGGTTCCAACGCTGGGATCGTGTGCTCGACTGGAACGCGCCCTGGGCAAAGTGGTTTGTGGGCGGCAAACTCAACGCCTCGTACAACTGCGTGGATCGCCATGTCAAAACGTGGCGGCGCAACAAAGCCGCGATCATCTGGGAGGGCGAGCCGGGCGACACCAGGGTGCTCACCTACGGCGACCTCTATCGCGAGGTCAACAAGTTCGCCGCAGTGCTGCTCGATCTTGGCCTGAAGAAAGGCGACCGCGTCGCCGTCTATATGCCAATGATCCCCGAACTGCCTATCGCCCTGTTGGCCTGCGCGCGCATCGGCGCCCCGCATACCGTCGTCTTCGCCGGATTCAGCGCCGAATCGCTCCGCGACCGTATCAACGACTCCGGCGCGAAGCTCGTTATCACGGCGGATGGCGGCTGGCGGCGTGGCAACGTGCTGGCGCTCAAAGATATCGCCGACGCCGCAGCCGCTCAGTCTCCATCCATCGAACACCAGTTGGTCATCCAGCGGTTGGGGCCAGGTGTGCGCGAGGTCTCCATGCAGGAGGGGCGCGACATCTGGTACCACGAGGCGGCGGCCAAAGCGACGAAACGCATCGTCGAGCCGGAGCACATGGACAGCGAAGACCCGCTCTACATCATGTATACCTCTGGCACAACGGGCAAGCCAAAAGGGCAGATGCACACCACCGGCGGGTATCTCGTTGGCACATCGCTGACGCACGAGTGGATCTTTGACCTCAAAGAAGACGATGTGTATTGGTGCACCGCCGATATCGGCTGGGTGACCGGCCATAGCTACATCGTCTACGGCCCGATGGCCAACGGCGCAAGCGTGGTGATGTATGAGGGCGCGCCAGACTTTCCCGATAAAGACCGCTTCTGGGCGCTGATTGAGAAATATGGCATCACCATCCTCTATACCGCGCCCACCTCGATCCGCACGTTCATGCGCTGGGGCGATCAGTATCCGAAGATGCACGATCTTTCCAGCCTGCGCCTGATGGGTACCGTAGGCGAGCCAATCAACCCGGAGGCGTGGATTTGGTATCAGCAGAACATCGGCGGCGGACGCTGCCCCATTGTGGATACCTGGTGGCAGACGGAGACCGGCATGATCATGATCACGCCGCTCCCTGGCATTGTCGCCACGAAACCCGGCTCGGCGACGCTTCCCTTCCCCGGCATTGCCGCCGATATTCTCGATGAGGCTGGAAACAGCGTGCCACCCAACACCGGCGGCAACCTGGTGATCAGGCGCCCTTGGCCCGCGATGTCACGTACCATCTGGGGTGACCCCGACCGCTATGTGCGCACGTACTGGGATCGCTATCCTGGGGTGTACCTCACTGGTGACGGCGCACGCCGCGACAACGACGGCTATTTCTGGCTGTTGGGCCGCGTTGACGATGTGTTGAACGTGTCGGGCCACCGCATCGGCACAATGGAGGTGGAGAGCGCGCTGGTCAGCTATCCGGCTGTGGCCGAGGCAGCGGTCATCGGCGCCAGCGACCCCATCACCGGGCAGGCCATCGTGGCGTTCGTCACACCGCGCGCAGGGAATACTCCCAACGACGCGCTGACGGCGGAACTCAAAGAGCATGTGGCCCAGTCCATCGGCGCGCTTGCCCGCCCGAAGCGCATCTACTACACTACGGAATTGCCCAAGACCCGTAGCGCCAAGATCATGCGCCGCCTGTTGCGCGACATCGCCGAAGGGCGCGTGTTGGGCGACACCACGACGCTGCTCGACCCGAACGTGGTCGCGCAGATCAAGGAGCAATACGAAAGCTCTGAGGGCTAGGGTTTACCTCTCTCCCAACCCCCTCCCCAAATTGGGGAGGGGGCTTTTAATATGCGTATGCGTGCGCTACGGACAGACTATAAAGTGACAGTCTCTACGGCACATCGAAGGTCGTCACCACCTGCTGAACGAGCTGGGCAGTGGATAATGATGGAAGGGTATCGGTCATGCTCATCTGCGCAATGAGTTCGGTGACTTCATAGAAGTTCTGGCTTCCCGCGACAATCGCCATCGTTTGTCCAAACCGAGGTGGCTGTGTTGTTTGGCCACTGGTTGTGTTAGTCACTCTATATGAGGGACTGTGCCGCCTCTTCCGGCGCCCAACTATACGAAGCTGGGTTGTCCCCTCATCAGGGAATAACAAGCGTGCGGACGAGCAGGCGCGATCAATGCAGCCAGGTGGTCAGCGGGGGCAGAGCATAGCCCAGAGCAAAGCAGAGGATGAAGAGCAGCAGCCCGATCAGCAGCCAGACGCCCAAGCCCCAGCGTTGCCAGATGTGCGGCTTAGGGAGAACGCCTGCGCGCTGGGCAGGATACGCCGCGTAAGGATCGTAGGGATCATAGGGGCGATAAGGCTGCGCTGCGCCGACATCTCCGGCGTCAATCAAATCGCTATGGGCGTAGTTCGCGAACTCGGCGGGCGCGTTGGGGAGAGCCGAGGCTGCCCAGGCAGGGTTATCGGGCGCAGTCGGCGCGGAGGAGGCGCTATGTGGGCGCTCACCAGAGATAACCGCGCCGGAAGCCAGGTCGGGAGCGGGACGTGATGGCAAGCGCAGGCGCGGCCCAATCGGCGCGTGTGGCGCAACAGGCGTGCCGCCGTTCCCAATCACAATCTCGAAGTCGGTGGCGGCGCGCGTGGCTCCTGCGTCGAAGCGATCTATGGGCAGCGGATCGGTCGGCGCATCGGGCGACCAACTGGCGCGAAGCCCCCCAAGCGCCAGTCGCGCCGCCCGTTCGGCCTCACGCGCCGCGACCTCGCGCGCTTTGAGCACGGCTGGCGGCGTGGCGACCGGCGTCTGGGGGCGCGCCTGCGCAAGGTTACGCGAGAGTTCCTCGAGCGCGCTTACCAGCGTGTCCGCGTCGGCGATACGCCGCTCATGCGTTGGAACGATCAATCGCTCGATCAGCGTGTGCAAGGCTTCGGGCGCCTCAGGCCGGAAGACACGCTGAGTCGCCTCATTGGGCGCCGCATCCGCCGTATCATCAGGGGTAGTGACCATCAGCCAGAGCAATACTCCCGTCGCCCACACGTCTCCCATTGGCAGCCCGCGTTCCCACGCCACAGGGGTAATCGCTGAAGCCGCCATCCTGACCTCTGTTGGCGCCTCAGCAAGCGCCTCGGCGGCTGCTTCATCTGTCTGTTCTGTCTGTTCTGTCTGTTCTGTCTGTTCGTCTACTGATGCGCCAGCAGTCGAAGCTTCGGCGGGAGCCGCGAAAAGCGCGGCTGGCGCTGGCTGTGTATCGGCGTCCCAGCGCGCAATCAACCGCGCCATCTGCGTAAAGTATGCGTCATCCGGCGGCAGGCCAAAATTATTCACGCGCACGGTCGCCCGTCGGTCAATCAGCGCGGCGGCGGGCGTCAGATCGCCATGCAGGATGTCTCGCTGATGCGCATAGGCAAGCACGCGGGCGATCTGTGTGGTGAGGTCGAGCGCGCGGCGGATGGGAATGCCTTCGCGCAGATAGGCGCTGAGCGGCTGCGCGAGGATATATTCCTGCACGAGAAAGAGGGTGTTGTCTTGCTCCACGGCGTCGTAAGGGGTGATGGCGACGGGATGCACGAGCGTTGCCGTCGTATGCAGCGCCGCCCGATAGTGATCGCTCAACCACTCTGGGACAACCTTGATAGCGACAGGCCGCCGTAGCACCGTATCCTCGCCGCGATAGACCGCGCACAACGCCCCGTGTGCGCGCAGTTCCTTGATCAGATAGCGTTCGCCCAACCAGACGCCGGTCAACATATCACGAGATTGCGCAGCCACACTATCCTCATCTCTGTATTTGTCAAAAATAGTATTCGTATCATGTGAAGCAACCGGCCCATAGAGCCGCGCATGGCGATGCGTCGGGAGGCCATATGTCTATGTCTATTATGCCATGCTCTCCCGCCATCCGCCATGCGTGTCCCCCATCTGGCGGCTATAGAGCGGTTATTTCAAGCGCCGCGCCGGAGACAACGTGATCAACACAGGAGCCAATGCCATCAGCCCCGCCGCGACAAACAATGTTAGCCGCAGTCCAATACGCTGTCCCAGCGCCGCGCCAAGCGCCAGTCCGGCCAGCGTCGCGATCCCTATCGCTACATTGAGCGTGGCGTATAGGCGGCCAAGCAGATGCGATGGAATCGTTGCCTGAAGAACGCTCGTTTGGGTGATGTCATAGATCGTATAGGCGGCGTCGCCAAGCTGCTGCCCAGCAAGCAACACGACTGCCAGCCAGAGCGGCCCACCCGCCACTGGAATCAGAAACGTAAACGCTCTGGCGATCCACAGCGAGGCGATCAGCATACGTCCCGTTCCCCAGCGGCGCAGCGCCCACTGCGCCAGCAGCGCGCCAGCAAACGATGTTGCCCCCCCAACACCCCAGATGATTCCGACCAGTGCGGGAGCAATATGCAGCTCATCAAGCATGAATAACAGCAACACGACATCAATCAGGGCGCCGCCCAACGTCGAGATACTCGCCGAGCCGATCAGCGCACGTGGCAGCGGTTCACCCAGCGCCACACGTATGCCCTCGGCTATCTCGCGCAGCAGTTGCCGTGGTCTATGCGCCTGTATGGCTGGCGATTGCGTTTCGCCCTGGTCAATCTGGCCTTCATCATGCTCTTCTAAAGTCTCTACGCTGGCGCGCGGGGATCGTTCAGGCTGACGAATCAGCCCAAGCGTCAACGCCGAGACGATATAGGTAAGGGCGTCAACGCCGATGGCGACCGGCGCCGTGAGCGCCTGGGTCAGCGCGCCCGCCACGCCAAATCCGGCGACCTCCGCCACCGAGAAGCTGGCGCTGATCGCGCTATTTCCCTGCGCCAGTTCATTGCGCGGCAGCAGCGACGGCAGGTAGGCCGGATAGGCGGAATCAAAGAAGACGGTCAGCGCGCTCACCAGCAGCGCCACCACCACCAGATGGGCGAATGTCAGCCGCCCCAAGAGCGCCGCCAGCGGCACAGAGCCAAGCGCCAATGCGCGCCCGATGTCTGCGACGATCATGACGGGGCGACGCCGCAGGCGATCTACGATGGCGCCCGCGAAGAGGCCAAGCGCCAGCCCCGGCGCAACAGTAGCCGCGCTCAGCAGCGCGATCTGCGCGGGCTCCGCATGGAGCAGCAACACAGCGGCCATCGGCAGCGCCACTTTGGAGACCAGCGTGCCAAACACCGAGACGCTCTGCCCCACCCAGAGCTTGAAAAAATCGGGCCGCCGCCAGATGCCATGCAAGCGGCGCGACGCCAAACGCCACACACGACGCGCAAAAGTCAAACGAGTCAAACGAGTATCCATGCCATGCTTTCTTTTTGAGAAGAGGCCGCGCAGGCGGCCTTGGTGACTGAAAGCCTTGAGGCGCGTGTACACGCGCCCACTACAGAGGGGAAGGTAAGCATGGCGTCAGAAAGAGATAGAGGGGAGAACAAAGAAACGACGCGACAGCGAATGCCCATATCCAAAGGATATGAGCAAGAGCGTATGCGTCGGCGCGGCCTGATCGCTGCGGTGCTTGTGGCGAATGGGAACGTTGCCCATGCGCCCGCACATCAGGCAAATGTATTCCGCCCTGGGTAGCCTGTAGCGCCGATGCTTACCGGGCGGAGCGGATGAAAGTGTGAGTTATTCGCATGGCCGCATGATACACGCTGCGACAGCAGGTTGTCAAACTGTACTATACATGCCAGGGATGACCAGGGGGCAGATGTACTCCTTTTGGCACAATAGGCATGTTGAGGACACCAATGGTAATACTCCCTGAACTGACCCACCCTCCTCCACAGCTTGTATCCTCAGTCCACACCGTTTCAACCAGGAGACCACGCCACCAAAAATTGTAACGATAGGATGCAATCGGGCCGGTATAGATCGGCTCCATGCAGAGCGCTACAGTAGGTACGTGAATGGCAGTCCCCTCAATCCGAGCCTGCGGCTTATTATTGATCTGCTGCCGTAGGGTGTTTGCTTCCTGCGCATCACTACGAACAATATGCGCCAGTATCTTTCCGTTGGCGTCATATGCAGTGAAACTGAAACTATCTACCGGCATATGCCAGACGATATACTCGAAGGCGCCAAAGACAGCGCATATGAAAACAAGGCCAATCAAGACACGACGCACAAACCTCAGAACCCGCTTAGGTGGAAGCCACCTGGGAATTGCGTCCGATGTGCGATCTTCTGATCGACGCTGTGAGGCAGATGTGGACATTAGATGTCTCCCCTCTCTAGGGTAATCATTTTCCTCAGATATACATATACACCCCGCAACGCCTGATGGGGAAAGATATGTCCTTTCCCCACCCGACGTTTGTCGTCTCTCTCTACTCCTTCCCTCTCTTGTTGTGTTATGGACAGGACGGGTATGCTCCGCATGGATTGACGACAACGAATTAAACGCCTATCGTCAGGAGGTCGCCCTATGAGTAGTCCTCGATGTGTTCGTCTCGGTGGACGAGTTTTGGCAGCAGTTTGCCCCGCACTGGGAGCAACATCTGCTCAGCAGCGGTCAGCCGAAGAGACGGCGTGCGATGTGCCTGAGCATGAGCGAATGGCTGACAATTGTGATCTGGTTTCACTGCTCGCACTGCTCGCGCTGCTCGCACTACCGCACGTTCACGGCATACTCTACCGAGGACGTGCAACAGCACGTACAACAGCACGTGCGCGAGGAGTTTCCCCACTTGGTCAGCTCCTCGCGCATGGTGGCGCTGCTGCCGCGCTTGGTTGTGCCGCTCCTGTGTTATTTGGCGCCACAGCGCGGCCACTGTACCGGCGTGAGCTTCGTGGATTCGCCCTCGTTGGCCGTTTGCCATCCGGCGCGCATCGGCACATACAGCCCAGCGCCGGGTCTTCGCGGAGGTGGCCAAGCGCGGCAAGACCTCGGTCGGTTGGTTCTACGGGTTCAAGGTGCACATCGTCGTCAACGATTGCGGTGACTTGTTGTCCTGGGCGCTTTCAGCGGGCATTGTGGACGACCGCACGCCCATTCCACAGGCGCTCACCCAGATTCAGCCGCTGGTCGGCGCCTGGATGGGCGACACAGGCTATCTCTCGCAGCCGTTAGCGCCCCAGGTCTGGGAGGAGTGGGGCGTCCACCTGCTCACGCGCAAGCGGAAAAACATGCGGACGCAGCCCCAAGACACTGCCGAGCAAGCCTGGTTGCTGCGCAAACGCGCCCTGATCGAGACCGTCTTTGATCAACTCAAAAACATCTCGCAGATCGAACATTCCCACCACCGCAGCCCCCCCAATTTCGTCGTCCACTTGACCGCCGGGCTGGTCGCCTATTGCCACCAGCCGAAGCAACCCAGTCTCCACCTGGAACGGCTGGCGCTCTGTGTCGCCTGACCTTATCCGATATTCACGTTAAATAGGTATTATGTTTTCTTCAACAGCACTTCCATGACCCATAAAGTGAACCCTTCGACGCATCCCATCGTCATTAGAGTAGGGTGTACAACTGATCAGGTAATCCGTTGTATGCCAGGCAGGAAGATACAGAACAAACAGCGAATAGCCAGTCGTGCCATACCATCGGGTATTATCGCCACATTCCCAAGGCCAGCGTGCAGACATATAATCGCTCCTGCTAAGCGTTGACCAGGGTGTATGCTTGGCAGGAGCGATCACATAGCCAATCTGAAGACAGCTCGAAATGTAGCGTACCCTACAGCGCGATGCCCTGCTTGCGCGCAAGGTAGTCCAGCTTGCCAGCCAGGTTCTCGATCACCTCGCTCCAGAGGAACTCGCTCGCCGTGCGCCGTCCTGCCTGCCGAATCTTCGCCAGTTCGTCGGGATTTTGTTGTAGGCGCAGCAAGTAGCCGACGATCTCATCGGGGTCTTCGGTCTCCAGCGCGACGGCGTTCTCGAACGAGATGGCGTAGTCTTCGCCGGTTGAGCCGGTGAATGCGATGCCGCCCGCCGCCATCACCTCAAGCCCTACCAGGCCAAACGGCTCATGACCGCTATTGGCAAGCGTGGCGTCGGCGGCGGCGTAGCACGCACGCACGAAGGCTTCGGGTACGAAGAAGCGCAGGTTATAGATGTCGGCCTCACCCGCGTCGCACAGCAACAGCTCGCACTCTTCCAGCGTGGGACGGCGCGCCTCCACGTCTTTGATGCGCAGCCCAAGCTGGCTGGCGCGGCCCAACACCTCCGCGCCGTGCGGCTCGATGCCCCCGCGGATCACCATCGCTGCCGGTTGGCCGCTCGCCTTCAGGCGCGCCAGCGCCTCCACAGCCATCAGCCAGCGCTTATCGGGATCGAAGCGCCCGATCTTGAACAAAAAGAGCCGGTTGGGATCGCCGCGCTGGATGATCTCGCGGAGCGCCGCCACCGCCTGCGCATCCACCGGACGCAGGAAGCGCGCCGGGATGCCGTTGGGAATGACCAGTGGATTGACGCCATACGCCCAGAGCCGATGCTTCATATAGCGGCTGACCGTCGTGATGGTGGAGGTATAGTTCAAACGACCCCAGTTGATGCGATGCAGCGACATCAGACTGTTGCAGTTCCACATGAAGACACAGCGATGCCGCAGGTTATGCCAGTGCAGCAGGTCTGAGGTGCGGCTGATCGCCTCGGCGGTGTGCCAGTCCTCGCCGATGATCACGACGATCTTGCCCTCTGCGATGGCCGGTTCGGCGATCTCGCGATAGACATAGTAGGGTACGGTCTCGGCGTAGTCATAGAGCTTGCGCTCCTCGCCATCGTAGACGCCATTGGGGTGGTACGCGCTGATCCACTGGCACCAGCGGCGGAGATGCAGCCGCCCGTTCACCCGCTCTTCCGCACCAGGGAGGTTGGGATCACCGACAAAAATGAGATGTGTCTCATAGCCTTCCTCGGCAAGCGACTCCGTAAACTCAGCGACGCGCGTGCCCAGGCCACCCGCCGTCGAATAGACATCTGGCCCCTCGAAGCAGAGCGAGACGAACACGGTGTTTTCCGGCGAAACACCGTGGCGCTGTATCTTCCGCACTGCCGCTTCGCCAGGGGTGGGCAACCGCCCGCTGGGTTCCGCCGTCGCATGGTTGGCGAACGCCACATCCGTCTCCGGCGCATCGAGAACATTGGGCGCATCGCTGGCGTCGCCATCGGCCCGCCTCGTTGGGCGCTCGCTTCCTTCTGCGCTGGTGTGTGGCAAAGCCGTCGCCTTGCGCGCGTTCGTCCGCTGTTCAGGCATGCTGACGCCGCTCCTCCCGACTCGTTGCGTTCGTTGTTCGCGCCTGGCGTCTCCCTGCTCATGTGGGGTGGGTAGGGCCGCCAGATGGCGCTGGCGTCGCGCTCGTTGCCTCTCCAGTTGCATATGCTCCCAATGTCCTCTCAAATGCTCTGATGCCCTGAACGATCCATACCTTGCCGCAGCGTCTTCTGTCTACGCTACCCCTGCGGCATATGCGCATATGCTGTCGCTACACATATGCTGTTCTCGCTGCTTTAGCTACTCATCTGAGTGCTTAGACGCGCCTGCAAAAAGGGGGGTCACAACACCGGACGAGCAGGCGCCGGATAGCTGCGTTCTCGTTCAACGAGCGGAGAGCGCGAAATGGGCGACGCATGGCGCGCCGCCCACCACTGTGCTGATGAACGACAACAAGATCAGGCGCTGATGATCAGCACATTGGTAAACACGATCTCCGTGCTGCTGCTGGAACCGACGCCCCATTGCCCCGACGAGATGCTGGAATCGGTCGCCGTACCAACGGTTGTGCCATTCACCGAGAAGCTGAAATTCGAGCCAATCGCGATGACATTGAGGTTGTTCGTCGCGCCACTGCCGGTGTTAATGGCGCTGTTCGCGGTGAAGTTCTGAAGGAACGTCTTCGTTCCGCTAACGAGTTTATACGCGGCCCAGCGACCATCCGCGCTGATTTCGAAGACATAGAGGTCGTTGGCGTCGGCCTCACGGAACACAATCCCAAAAGCGGAAGTGCTGGTGGTGCTTGCTTCCAGCGTATCCACGGCCATTCCCGCGTCGCCAACATTTACCCCAGGGGCAAAGCAACTCGCGCCGGTGACATGGTAGCCGTCGCTCTGCTCGGTGCATCCTCGACTGCTATCGTTGACCCACCCGGAGGGATTATCCGTCATCGAATCTTGATAGAGGATATTCCCGGTTGAAGACGTTGCCGTAGCGGTAGGCGCTGGTGTATTGGTGGGCGCGAGGGTAGCGGTAGCCGTCGCCGAAGCCGTTCCTGTGCTTGTCGGTCTGCCAATCGCCAGGAAGGCGACTACCGCGATGATTGCCAGGATCACCGCGCCGCCGATGACCGCCAGGATGATCCCGGTATTGCTGCGGCGTGGCGCAGGCGGTGGCGCGCCATAGGGTGGCATGCCACCAGGCGGTGGCGCGTAGCCACCGGTATAACCGGGATAGCCAGGATAGCCGGGCTGCGAGGGCGGCTGCTGTGGCCCGGTGTAGCCCGGTTGCGAGGGCGGATACGCCGGTTGCGCCGGTTGGGTGGGGCCGTAAGGCGCGGGCGCATCATACCCTGGCGGCGTTGGCTGTGTCGGCTGCGCAGGTGGGTAGGGAGCGGGCGCGTCGTAGCCGGCCTGCTGCTGCCCATAGCCGGGCGGCTGCTGCTGCGGATAGCCGGATTGCTGCCCATAGCCGGGTTGCTCTGGATAATTCGGGTAGCCGGGGCCTTGTGGCGGCATTGAGACCTCCTGATGTGGTAGCAACATCAATGACCAATAATGAACCAACCGATAATGAGCGTACAATAGCGACACACCGAGGTCGGCGTATCGCTATTGTACAACCAAGTACACACCTATGACACACTATGTACACAACTACGCCCGGTCAACCTCAAAGTTGGTATACACTACCTCGCTGCTCTGCGCATCGAGATCAAGGGCGACCGCGCCGACGCTGAAGGAGGAGTCGGCGCCTTGCCCCACCTGTGTCCCATTGACAAAGAGCGAGAAACTCGAACCGTTCGCCGTCACCTTCAGCGTATTCGACGCGCCCAGCCCCGTGCTGATCGCCTGGCTTGGGCTTGGCCCCTGGATCGGCTCCGCATGACCATTGGCAAACTTGTAGAATATCCAGGCGCCTGCTGGCGAGATCTCGAAAGCATAGAACGCGGTCGGGTTTTGCGAGAGCCGGAAAACCAGGCCGTAAGCGGTGTTGGTGTTGGCGGCCAGCGCGCGCGAGGTGACGGTGATGGTCACGTTGTTCAGGCTGGCCCCTGCGGGCGCAACACACAGGCCACCGGAAGCAATATGTAGACCATCGCTCTTTCCGACACACTGTGTGTTGACCGGCGTCCATCCGGCAGGGTTATCGGTCAGCGAATCGTGATAGATGATGTTTGAGCCGCCTGTGGAACCGCCGCCTGCGCCGCCATGGCCGAGCAGGCCGATCAACAGGCAAAGCACGAGCAACCCACCAACGCCTGCGGCGATCCACACGCCAATGTTGCGCTTTGGCGCCGGAGGCATATAGCCGTAGCCATAGGGCTGCTGGCCATACGCAGGCGTCGGCTGACCATATCCCATCTCTGGATAGGCTGGATAATCGGGCGCCTGTGGCTGCCCATACGCCGGTTGGTCGTATCCAGGGATCGCCTGCCCATAGTTGGGATCAGGATAGGCGGGCGCCTGTGGTTGAGGATACTGTGGATACGCCGGTTGATCGTAACCAGGCATCTGCCCATAGCCTTGCTGCGGATAATTCGGGTAGTTGGGATAGTTGGGATAGTTGTTCTGGTCTTGCGGAGACATAAATGGCGACATTGGGAAGCTCCTCATAGATAGTGAATAGTAGAGATACATCAATAGGGCTAATGAGTTGAGAGTGTGATGTGAACCCAGTAAAGTGTCTCGTCATTCAGTTCACGCTTAGAGCATACCATAGATTTCGCGGCATGCAATGGTCATAGATCACATTTTGCGGAAGTACGCGAAAATTGGTTAGCATAGGCGCCAGGGCGTAGCGCAGACATTATTTTTTCGGGCTGTCAATACGGATGTCGGTGTAGATGACCTCGGTGTTGGCGCTGCCGTCCACACCGCAGCCGCCCGTGGTGAAGGTGGTATCGTCGCCCTGGCCAACGGGCGCGCCATCATCATAGAAAGCATAGTGGCTGCCGTGCGCCTGTATTTCAAGCGTATTGACAGCAGTCCCCCCCATCTGGATGACGCCGACGAAAGTATAATCAACAATCGCGTTGAACTTGTTGTTGACCTCTTTGTAAAAGACGTACTTGCCATCGGGGGTAATCTCAAAGCCGTAGTAGTTCTGCTTGTCTTTGTAGCGGAAGACAATGCCATAGGAGGTGGAGATGGGGTCGCCAATCGTGACCGCCCGCACAGTCACGCGAATCTCAACGTTGGAGGGCAGCGAGGGCAGCGGGGCCGGGCAAATCGTATTGCCCTTAACGTGGTAGCCATCACTCTGTGGCGAGCAGCCGTGCGCGTCAGGCCAGCCAGAGGGGTGATCGGTCAGCGTGTCCTCATACAGCACGCCTTCACTTGGGCGCGGCGTTGGGGTGATGGTGGGCGTGGGCTGCGGTGTGGCGGGGCCGATCCCCGGCAGCCCACACCCACTGAGCGTCGCGAGCGTGAGCAGCGCTATCAGCGCGAACAACCATCCCTTGACCGTGCGCCCGCCCACCTGGGGCGAGTGGCTGCGCGTTGACTCGTCTGCCACACTCATCGGCGATGCTCCCATTTTGCCACACAAACATCAAACATCAAACATCAAACATCAAACATCAAACATACGAAATGTGCGCCCACCCGCTCCACTATACTACAACGGAGAACAGGGCGGTCGCACACATTACCCCCTTCCCATCGATGAGAAGGGGATAGGAGGTGAGGTTAGGTCTATCTACGCCTTGTCAACCTCGAAGTTAGTGTAGACCACTTCGCTGTTGTCGGCGCCATCAACGCCGACCTGCCCAGAGGTGTATGAAGAGTCGGATGCCTGGCCAAGCTGCGTGCCGTTCGCATAGAACGTGAATGTCGACCCTTTGGCGGTGATCTTCAGGACATTGGTCGCCGTCTGACCAGTATGGATGGCGCTATTCGAGGTGAAATCCTGAATGATAGTGCTGTTCCCCCCTGACACCGCTTTATAGAAGACCCACTGCCCATCCGCAGTGATCTCAAAGGCGTAGAAATTGCCCGGCGATGGGCGGCGAACCGCGATGCCATACGATCCGCCGCTGGCGACGGTAACGGCGCGCACCGTCACCGAAACAGTGACATCGCTTGGCGTGCCAGTCTGGTCTTTGGGCGCATAACACACCTCGGCGCCGGTAATGTGATAGCCGTCGCTTTGCTCCGTGCAAGAGCCGCTGTTTGTCCATCCTGCGGGGCTATCGGTCATGGAATCCTTGTAGATCACAGAGCCAGTAGTGGTCGAACCACCTCCGGTAAGATGTGAGCCATACGCATACAGTGCGATGCCCGCAATGATGCACAGCACAATTACGCCGCCGATCACGCCGAGGATGATGCCAAGCGGACTACGCCTCTGTGGTGGCTGGGGAACACCATAGCCTCCGGGTGGTGGATAGCCTGGCTGTGGATACCCCGGCTGCTGAGGAGGATACCCCGGTGTTTGTGGCGCATAGCCCGGCTGAGGCTGACCATACCCAGGGGTTTGCCCATACCCTGGAGTCTGCCCGTAGTCAGGCTGTTGGGGATACGCCGGTTGCTGTGGCTGCTGTTGACCGTAATTGGGCTGTTGACCATAGCCAGGGGTTTGCTGCCCATAGCCGGGCTGTTGGGGATAGTTTTGTTGACCATATTGGCCATAGGGGTCTTGAGGCATACGTTTCTCCTCCGTAGAACGTCAGATATTTGGCGCAGCACACACAGGCTGTGTCCGTTTGGCTACTACGTATTGCGCCGAAGAGCGGTTGTAGTGTATCGTTGTTGGCGGTGGCCTCTACGACGAACGGGAGCGCCAGATACCTCCAGATACATCTGGTATTCTGTCTGCTCCCAAGCGATTTCGGCAAGCCCAGCAGCATACGCAATAATACAGACGCCCGCATCGCCCACTATGTTCGCATCGTTTGTGTGGCGCCTGGCGCCCACAAGGGCGCACGGTATACCCAGTGGTACAACAGGAAAACAGGAGATCGTATGAGTGGTTCAGGTCGAGCGACAACGAAGCGCGACCGGCGGCGGATGACCCGTCGCGAACAATATGAGCAACGCCGCCAGGAGCGTGAGCGCGAACGCCAGCGCAAGCTGCGTATGAAGCGGATTCAACGCAATACGCTATACGGCCTTGGCGGCCTGGCGGCAGTAGTAGTGATCGTCTTGCTGAGCGTATTCGTCTTCCATATCGGCAGCGGCTCAGGCAGCACAACGCAGCACGCAAAAGCGGTGGCGACCTTCCCACCAGTGAGCGGAGCGGCTGCCAGCGCACAGACGATTGACGGCATGACATGCGCCAAGAGCCAGGGTAGCGCACAGAACCTTCACGCTTACCTTGAAATCTACATCAACGGCCAGCAGATGACGGTTCCCACCGGAATAGGCGCGCCTCCGAGCAAGAACTGCACGTATCCGCTGGTGACGCCCAGTGGTGAGCCAAACGTAATCCACGTCATGTCGGCCTCCACCAGCGCCTATACGCTTGGCCAGTTCTTCGATGTGTGGGGCCAGCCGCTCAGCGTGACGCAGGTGGGGACGTATAAGACCAACAGCAGCCACAAGCTGGTGTTCGAGGTCTTCGACGCCAACGGCAAACTCACCACCATCACGAGCGACCCGCGCGCGATCACGCTGGTGAACCACGAGACGCTGGTGATCCTCTACAACAGCCCGAACGTCCACCCCAAAGCGTACTCCAATTGGAGTACGCTGAAGAGCTAACCTGACCCCCGGCCCCCTTCCCATAAACAGGAAGGGGGTATTTTACGCCCGTAGCGTCGCGACTATCTCGCGCCCCTCGTGTTCGCCCGTTTTGACAAAGCCCAGGCTCTCGTAAAGCTTCTCAGCGACATAGTTATCTTCGTGAAAATCCAGCGCAATCTCACGCAGGCCGGGAATCTCGGCGCGCATGCGTTCGATCACCGCCAGCGTCATCGCCCGCCCATAGCCGCGCCCCTGATACTGCGGGCCGATCATCAGACGAAAAATCCAGTGGCGGCCCTGCTCATCGGGCAGGATCGAATACATCGCGAAGCCGACCAGCGTT
>Ga0209061_1003455_pt1 | contig 17153 bp, 15 predicted proteins | sample Coa_R1_10_FD_187157 | JGI IMG/M metagenome (GOLD analysis project Ga0209061, IMG submission 187157) | Surface soil microbial communities from Centralia Pennsylvania, which are recovering from an underground coalmine fire - Coalmine... | ecosystem: Environmental > Terrestrial > Soil >...
GCAGCGTCTTCCCGGAGCCGGTCGGGCCGAGCAGCAGGATGTTGGACTTGGCCAGCTCGACGCCCTCCTCGCCCGGCCGGTCCTCGCCGGACTGGACCCGCTTGTAGTGGTTGTACACCGCGACCGACAGCGCCTTCTTCGCCTTGTCCTGGCCGATGACGTAGGCGTCGAGGAACTCGTAGATCTCCCGCGGCTTGGGCAGGCTGTCGAACTTGAAGTCGGCGGGCTCGGCGCACTCCTCCTCGATGATCTCGTTGCACAGGTCGATGCACTCGTCGCAGATGTACACGCCCGGGCCGGCGATGAGCTTCTTGACTTGCCTTTGGCTCTTACCGCAGAACGAGCACTTCAGCAGGTCCCCACCGTCACCGATGCGTGCCACCCAGCTACTCCTTTACATGGTGCCGCCGCGACGGCCGCACCGGCCGCCTCCAGCGGGCATGTCCCGCGAGCCTGTCACGTGCTTGCATATCGACGGTACCGCCTCCGGATGCCGATGGCACCATCAAACCCGTTGGCGGCCCGGGAGGGAAGAGGCAACCTCCCGGTCAGCCGGTTAGGAGGACACTACCTCCACCGCGCGCTCGGTGCCCCGCTTGATCATGGTGAGAACCTCGTCCACGATGCCGTAGTCCTTGGCGTCGGCGGCGGTGAGGAACTTGTCCCGCTCGATGTCCCGGCGGACCGTCTCCTCGTCCTTGCCGGTGTGCCGGGCCAGGATGACCTCCATCGCGGCGCGCATCCGCAGGATCTCCCTGGCCTGGATCTCCATGTCCGTGGACTGGCCGTAGCCGCCCTCGGTGGCCGGCTGGTGGATGAGGATCCGCGAGTTCGGCAGTGCCATCCGCTTGCCCTTGGTCCCGGCGGCGAGCAGGACCGCGGCCGCCGACGCAGCCTGGCCGATGCAGCAGGTGGTGATGTCCGGCTGCACGAACTGCATGGTGTCGTAGATCGCCATCATCGACGTCATCGACCCGCCGGGCGAGTTGATGTACATGGTGATGTCACGATCCGGGTCGATGGCCTCCAGGGTGAGCAACTGGGCCATCACGTCGTTGGCGGAGGCGTCGTCGATCTGGACGCCGAGGAAGATGATCCGTTCCTCGAACAGCTTGTTGTACGGGTTCATCTCCTTGATCCCGTACGACGTGCGCTCCACGAACGACGGCAGCACGTACCTTGACTGCGGGGTGAACACGGGGTGCTCCTTCTTCATGACACTGGCCCCTTGCTGGGCACCTCGACGGCGCTGCGGATCACGTGGTCGACGAAGCCGTAGTCCCTGGCCTCCTCGGCGGTGAACCAGCGGTCGCGGTCGGAGTCCTTCTCGATCTGCTCGACCGTCTGCCCGGTGTGGTACGCGTTCCGCTCGAACAGCGTGCGCTTGAGGTAGAGCATCTGCTCGGCCTGGATCCTGATGTCGGACGCGGTGCCGCCGATCCCTCCCGACGGCTGGTGCATCAGGATCTGCGCATGCGGCAGCGCGTAGCGCTTGCCGGGCGTCCCCGCGGTCAGCAGGAACTGGCCCATCGACGCGGCCAGGCCCATCGCGTAGGTGGCGATGTCGTTCGGCACGTACTGCATGACGTCATAGATGGCCAGGCCGGCGTAGACCGAGCCGCCGGGGGAGTTGATGTAGATGCTGATGTCGCGCTTCTCGTCCTCGGCGGCAAGCAGCACCAGCTCGGCGCAGATCCGGTTGGCGATGTCCTCGTCCACCTGCTGGCCGAGGAAGATGATCCGGTGCCGCAGCAGCCGCTGGAAAAGCTGGTCCCCGAGCGGCAGCACCGGGGCCTCGGGGGAGGCCGCGGCCGGCGTCCATAGGGGGTGGGTCACGCTTAGTCACCTGCTCCGGTTACGTCTGGTGTCGTTGCTAGGACCATAACGCCGCCAGGCATCCAGATCGTCCGCCGTGCCGCCCTGTTCGCTACCGGCGCACGGGCCCGCCGCCGCGCCCGATCCGGCGGGCGCGAGGTGGCGTGGACTGCGCTGTGGGCAGGTGCCTCAGGCGCCGCCGTCGATCACGCACCCCTGACGGCGGTGGCCGGTCACCGGCCGGGGGCGCCGGCGGCCGTCCCGGCGCGCGCGGCGAGGAAGGCGGCCGGCTCGGCTTGCCGGCCGGGGGTCAGGGCGCCCTTCCACACCGTCACCACGCGAGCCGGCAGGCCCGGGGACGGCGCCCCGGCGACGGCTCAGCGCGGCGGACGCGGGCCACCCGGCCACAGCAGCGCGGTGCGGGACAGGTTGATCCCCGGCGTGCGCTCGATGGCCGCGACCAGCTCCTCGGCCGTCGCGCCGCGTGCTGTCGGCCTGCCCCGGCACGCGGCGGCCAGCCGCCCGGGGGTGCCGCTGATGCGGTACCACGTCTCGAAGCCCGTCACTGCGCCCGGCCACGGCGCGATCACGATGTGCAGCCCGGCCACGGAGCGCCGCCGGGAGCGCAGCTCGCTGACCCGGGCCTGCGCGGCGGCGGCCGCGGCGCTCAGCGTGGCGGCGGCCACGGCGGCGGCGCGCCCGTCGCCGGACACGGCCGCGCCCCAGCCGTCGCCGTCCCGGCCGACGACCGCGACGAACAGCCGGTAGCTCGCCGCGTGCCAGCCGAGCAGCACCAGGGCCACCACGTCCACCGGCAGCGGGATCGCCGCCATCCCCGCCAGCCACGCGCGGGTCAACGGCACGGCGAGGACGCTGTAGCCGTTGCCCGCCGCGATCGCGACCGCCCACCACAGCACCCGGCTGACCATCCGGCGGCGCCGGGCCAGCCACGCGGCGGCCATCAGCGCCGCCGGCAGCGCGAGGCCCCCCGCCACGGCCGCCGCCCAGCCGGGGCCGACGGCGGTGCGGGCCTGCCACACGGCGCGTCCCTCCAGGAACCCCGTGACGCCGGCGGCCAGCGCCAGCAGGCCGAGCGCCGGCCGCGCCGCGGCTGCGGCCCACCGCAGCGGGCGGTTGCGCAGCCTCGGCAGGATATCCCCCGGCGGGGGAACGCCGGCGGTCATCGGCCGGCGCTCCCGGTCGTGACGTGTCCCGCCGGCCGGGACCACGCCCGGCCGGGCGGCGCGGCGACCGCCTCCCGGCCGCGGCGGGTCCGGCGGCTCACGCGCGGGTCCGCGCGGGTCCGCGCGGGCCGTCCGCGGGCTGTGCCGGGTAGCGCGCCGTGGTCTTCATCTGCGACATCGGGGCAAGCCTGCCGGGCCGCGGCGCCCGGGTCAGGTCCCGCTCTCACGGTCCGGCGGGACGAACCCTGCCGCCGCACCGGTCACCGGGGGCGGGACGGGACCGCGGTCGGTCCGCCGGGCGTCGAGGAAGGCGGCAAGCTCATCCGCCTGGCCGGGGGTCAGCGCGCCCTTCCACAGGCTGACGAACCGGAACCGGTTGACCGCGAAGATCCAGAAACCCTTGCCCTCGACGACCCGCCGGACCTTATCCCAGCTCAGACCGACGGCGGCGGTCGCCGTCCGCGACGTGACCCCGGCGTCGGTCAGCGTGACCGTCACGGCCTCGGCGAGCGCCGCCCAGTTCCGGCGCACCGTTACCCAGAAGACCAGATACGGCTCAGCCAGCAGGATGACGCCGATCACCGCACAGGCGGCCACGCCCGACGGGGTGCCGCGCGGGTCTGCCGCGGTGATGACGGCCGCCAGCAGGAACAGCACGCCCAGGGATCGCAGCGCCATGGCCCAGGTGCGGTGCAGGCGCAGGTAGATGCGGACCGAGCGCCCGCGGTCAGGACCGTAGGAGACGCTGATGTTCATCTCCGGTCGCCGCCGCGGCAGGGCCTTGGTGCCGCCTCCTCGTCCGCCACGCGGGACATTCTCCCGGGCGGTGCCGGGTCTGTCGTGTCATGAAATAACGGGACACGGCAGGCGGGCCGCCGGTTGCTAGGGTCCGGGCGTGCGGTTCGTGTTCGACGACGGTCAGGCCGAACGAGAACTGGAGCTTTGCCTGGACCGGCCCGACGCCTGCATCGCCGACCTGGCCGGCGCGCTCGGGCTCGCCGAGCCCGCGCTGTCGGTCGACGGCCGCGTGATCCCCGGCGAGCTGGCGCTATCCGAGGCGGGCCTGGTCGCCGGGGCGCGGGTGGCGCCGCCGTGGCATCCCGTGCGCGAGCAGCGGGCGGGCGCCGCCGTGCTCCGCGTGGTTGGCGGCCTGGCGGCTGGCCAGTCGTTCCAGCTTCCGCCCGGGCAGGCCGTGGTGGGCCGCGGCGGCCGGGCGCAGGTCCGCATCGGGTCCGCCGACGTGTCCAGGGAGCACTGCCTGCTCGAGGTCGGCCCGGCCGGCGCGGTCACCCTCACCGACCTCCGCTCGCGCAACGGGACCGACGTCAACGGCGTCCGGGTGACCGGCCCGGTGGCGGTAAGCCCGGAGGACGTCATCTGCCTGGGCGGCAGCGTGCTGGTCCAGGTGCTCCCGGCGACGTCGCTGCCGCCGCCGCTGGCCCTCGACCCGATGCGCGGGGCGCGGCCCGGCGGCGTGCTGCCGTTCAGCCGGGCGCCGCGGCCCGGGCTGCCCCCGGAGGAACCGCCGCTGCGCGCCCCGGCCGCACCGCGCGGCGCGGCCAGGCCCACGTACTGCCGCGCGCAGGACAGCCCGGACACCGTGAAGCTGAACGGCGCTCCCGACGCGGGCACCGAGGGCGGGACCACCGTCGCGCCGGCCGGGGCGCCGGCCAGCGGGCGGCGGCTCGGCGGCCGCCGACCGGGGCAGCACGAAGCCCGTCCCCGTTGCCGTCACCACAACCTCCTCCGGGGCACCGGTTACGGTGCCCCAGTCTGGCGGCGCCGGGAGGCGTTGTCAGGTCCCGTGTTTACGGTTCACGGCAGGCCGCCTCGGCGACCTCGCCGAGCTCGATGGCGCGCCGGGTCAGCTCTGCCTTGTTGCCGGGGCCCAGCTTGCGCCGGATGCGCTTGAGGTAGGTGTCGATCGTGGCCGGGCTGATTCCCATCCGGGTGGCGGCCTGTGCCTGGGTGAAGCCCTGCGCTATCAGCGCGAGCGCCTGGCGCTCTCGCGGGGCGAGGCCGATGCGCTCGCCGTCCGCGCCGCCCGCGCTGGTATCCAGCAGGTCCGCCAGCTGCGACGAGACATAGAACCCCCCGGCGGCGATCGTCCGGACCGCCTCGGCGAACGCCTCCACCGGCGAGGTCTTGACGAGGTAGCCGCTGGCGCCTGCCCGGATGGCCGCGAGCACATCCTGGCGGCGCGCCGAGGCGGAAACCACCAGCGCCGGGCAGGCCGCCACCGCGGCGGCGATCTCCGCGGGCGACAGCCTGCCGTGGTCGAGGTACAGGTCGAGGACCGCCACGTCCGCCGCTGCGGCTCGCGCGCGGAACTCGGCCAGCGACGCCACCGCGCAGGTGACCTGGAGCCCGGGGCAGGACGCGAAAATCCCCTCCATGCCGCACCGCGCGACCGGGTGGTCGTCCACGATCGCGATCCGGATGGGGGCGTCGGTCACCGGTACCCCTTCTACCCAGCGTGGTCGCTCACATCGGCATTCTCGTCGGCGCCTGCTGCTGCGGGCATGTCCCGCTTTCGCGGGACATGCCCGGCTCCGTCACCGGGACCGTGATCTCGACGTGCGTCCCGGCGCCTGGCTCGCTGGTCACCACGACATGCCCGCCCGCCTCCTGCACCCGCGCTCTCACCGATTCCCGCAGCCCCACGCCGTCCGTCGCCTTGATCGGGTCGAAGCCGCGGCCGTGGTCGAGCACGGTGACGGTCACCATGCCCGGGGACGAGACGGCGCGGACCACGGCATGGGTCGTGCCGGCGTGCTTGCGTACGTTGGTGAGCAGTTCGGTGACCGCGCCGGCGAGCGCCTCGACCGCCTCCGCGGGAAGCGCGGCGGCGCCAAGCCCCGCGGTGTTCAGCTCGATCCGCATCCCGGCGCGGGTCTGCTGCTGCACCGCGCCGTCCAGCGCCGCGGCCAGCGCGCCCGCGCCGCGATCCAGCCGGCCGCGGACGAGCTGCCGCAGCCAGGCCGCCTCCGCCGCCACGTGATCGCGGATCACGGGATCGGAGATCCAGCCCTCCTTGCCCATGAACTCCAGCGTCTGCAGCACGTGGTCATGCAGCGCGCGGGACAGCCGCGCCTGTTCCCGTTCCTGCTCCAGCTCGCGCACAGCCGCGGCCATCCAGACCGCGTGCAGTTCGCGGGCGTGACGCGATCGCTCCCGTTCCGCGGCAAGTTCGGCCTGCTGGGCGGCCGCCGCCCGGCGCGCCTCGTCCAGGCAGGTGCTGAGCGCGCCGAACCTGTCCGCGAGGAACCAGCCGGCCACCGCCCACGCCCAGTAGGTCGACGCGTTCCCCAGCAGCGGGGCGAGCCCGCTGCGGAAATGCCACCAGGTGGCCAGCACGTAGACCGCCGAGGTGCAGGCCGCCGCGGTCAGCGACGGCCACAGCCGCCGGTAGGCGAAGCCGATCACGGACAGCGTGGTGACCGTGTACGGGTACAGGATGTTGCCGACGGCCGGGTCGGCGGTCGGCTTGAGCAGCGCCAGCACGGCGATCAGCGCCGCCATGCCCAGGCACACGTCGAGGACCGCCAGCGAGCGCGAGTCGCAAGCGCCGCGCCGGGCGTAGAAGGAAACGATCGCGGCGTTCTCCAGCGCCAGCAGCACCAGCACCCCGGTGACCGCGGCCGGGTTCCTGGCCGCAGCCCAGTCCAGGCCGAGCGTGGACGCCGCCTGGCACAGGACCAGGACCCGGGTAAGCGCCAGCAGCCGCACCAGCAGCCGCTCGTGCCGCGCGGCGGCCGACTCCTCGGTGAGCAGGTCACGCACCAGACCGTGGCCTCCGACCTGGACTAGCCAGCTGTGCCCTCGTCTCGCGGTCCCCGCCCGCGGGTCGCCGGCGCGGGTCTCGCCGCCCCCCGATGCCGGCGGGTCTTGCCCTGCCGTATGATGCCGCCGGCCTGCTGCTGCCGATACTAGCCAGGCCGGCCGCCTGGTTTTCGGCGCTTGAACCATTCCTGCGCGGTGCCGCGGCCCCGCCCGGTTGGCGGGGCCGCGGTTCAGGCCGGGAACTCGCCGCGGACCCGGCAGCCGTACGAGCACGGTCTCGGCCGGCCGTCCCAGCCGCGGCGCCGCAGCACCGCGGCGACCTGCACCGCGGTCGCGCATGCCTGGTGCCGCACCGACCGCCAGTCGTACCGCAGGGTCTGCCTGCCGTCCATGGCGGCGGCATTGTCGCGGGTACTGTCCTGCCAGCGGGTTTCCTCTGGATGGGCCACCTTCCCGTCCAGTTCCACCACGAGCGCGAACCGCTGGTACACGCGGTCCCGGCGTCCGCGGCGGCCGCCCGGGCCCAGGAACGGGACCTGGCGGTCCGACCGGGGAAGCCCGTGCGCCCGTTCCACATCCCGCTCGTACCGGAACTCCAGCACCGACTCGTTCCCCTCAGCCGCCGCCCGGATCAGTTCTGCCAGGTCGGCGCGCCATCGCAGCCTGCTTCGCCTGCCCATCGCCGCCAGCAGCCGGGCCTCGTCGGTCAGGCCCTGGACGATCGGGCGGCTCATCCACCCGTACACGTCATCGAAGCTCACGCAGCCGGCCACCAGGTCCAGCACGGTCTCCTCGACCGTGGTGCGTGGCGGATAGCTCCCCGCCTGCGCCGCAGCGACCGCCCGGGCCGACATGTGGATTCTGGCTCCGGGGATGGCGGCTATCCGGCGCTCGCGGGGGATGGATACATGAATGACGTCGTCCAGCAGCCTCCCGGCGAAGCCGTGCAGCTCGGCCGCGGTCTCGTGACTGAGCACGGCACCGGGTCCCGCCGCGAGCACCGCCGCCCACAGCCGGGGCATGCGCGCCGGCCGGCCGGTCAGCACGGTGTAGACGCCGGGTGCCAGCCTGCGCCAGGTGCCACGCCGGACCCGGGACTTGATCATGTCGCGGGTCAGCCCCGCCTGGATGGCCTGGTCCCGGGAGAAGACGCCATGCTGGATCCGGATGAGGTTCCGCAGGCTGGCCGGCATCTCGACTGTCATGACGCTCAGTGTGGCGGCAGGCACCGACAGAACCGGCCGGGGCGGCCCACCGCGTCGCCGCTGCCGCGCCCGGCGCCGCTGCCGCGCCCGGCGTCGCTGCCGCGCCCGGCGTCGCGGCCGCGCGATTATCGGTGTAACTTCGGTGCTCCGCGTAGCGTTGGGCGCCGAATACGGCGCCTTTTCCTACACCGGGCACCTATCCTTCGCGATAATCCCGGCAGCGCCGCGCCCGATCGGACCAGATGGCAACGATGTTGCGCTAGTTACCTGTGAGACTATGGCCCGGCGGCCGCCCCGGAGTCCTCGCCGTCTGCGACCTGGCCGGCCGCGTCCCCGGCTGCGGCGTCCCCGGCTGCGGCGTCCCCGGCTGCGGCGTCCCCGGCTGCGGCGTCCCCGGCTGCCGCGTCCCCGGCTGCCGCGTCCCCGGCCGGACCGGCGCCTTCGGCCTCAGCGGAACCGAGCGGGGCGTTGAGGGCGGCCTTGATGTCAACCTCGTTTCCGGACGGGTCGGTGACCTTGACGCGCTCGGCGATCAGGTTCATCGCCTTGGCCCGCAGCACCTCGGCCGCGGCCTCGCCGAGCTGGCCGGCCTCGGCGAGCTGCTTGGCCAGCCGCTGCGGCGGCACGCCCAGCCGCTCCGCCTGCCGGGCGACGTAGCCGGACAGCTCGGCCTGGTCGACGCTGAGTTCCTCGGCGCGGGCCACCTGGTCGAGGACCAGGGCGACCTTGACCGCGCGGCGGGCCCGCTGCTGCACGTCCGCGTCGAACTGCTGCTGGGTCTGGCCCGCGGCCTCCAGGTACTCCTCCAGGGTGGAGCCGGCCCGGTCGAGCTGCCGGAGCAGCGCCTGTCTGCTCTGCTCTGCCTCCTCGGCCACGACGCCCTCCGGCAGCGGGATGTCCACCTGGTCCAGCAGCGCCTCCAGGGCGCGGTCGCGGGCCTGGACCACCTGCTGCACCTGCTTCATCCGCTCCAGCTTGGACCTGGTGTCGGCGCGCAGCTCGCCGAGGGTGTCGAACTCGCTGGCGAGTTGCGCGAACTCGTCATCCAGGTCGGGCAGCTCCTTGACCTTGACGCTGTGCACCGTCACGGTCACGTCCGCCTCCCGCCCGGCGAGCTGGCCGCCGGCCAGCTCGGTGCGGAACGTGGCCGAGTCCCCGGCCGCCATGCCGGCCAGCGCCTCGTCCAGGCCGTCCAGCAGCGAGCCGCTGCCGACCTGATAGGACAGGCCGCTGGCCTGGGCGTCCTCGACCGGCTTGCCGTCGGCGGAGGCGGACAAGTCGATGGAGACGTAGTCCCCGTTCCCGGCCGGCCGCTGCACGGTCTTCAGCGAGGCGAACCGTTCCTGCAGCGCGGTGAGGTACTCCATGACCTCGTCCGGGCTCACCTGGGTGCCGTCCACGGTGACCGCCAGGCTGGCCAGGTCCGGCAGCCCGAACTTCGGCCTGACGTCGACCTCCACGGTGAAGGTGAGGTCCTTGCCGTCGTCGAGGCGGGTGAGCTCCACCTCGGGCTGGCCGAGGGCCGACACGTCGCCGTCGGCCAGCGCCTTGGCGTACAGGCCCGGCATCGCGTCGTTGACGGCCTGGCTGAGCACCACGTCTCGGCCTATCCGGCGGTCGATCACCGGCGGCGGCACGCGGCCCGGCCGGAAGCCGGGGACGCGGACCTGCCGGCTGACCTCACGGTAGGCCTTGTCGACGCTGGGCTTCAGCTCCTCGAACGGCACCTCGACGCTCAGCCGGACACGGGTCGGGCTCAGCTCTTCGACGTCGGTCTTCACGTCGCGTCACTCCGGGATCGGGGATCGTCACTCAGCTCTTGCTCGCTGAGCAGCCTAGGCCGCCAGTCTAGGGGCTGCGCGCCGGGCCCGCGCACGGGCGAGACACGGCGGCGGGCGGCGGGCCGTGGCGGCCGGGCCGCGCGGTGCGGGGCCGCGGCGGGCGGGGCAGGCACGGGCGCCGGGATCAGGGTCCGGCAGCAGGCACCACGGCCCGTTCTGTGACAATGACGGCGAGGAGGGCGGCGATCAGCGAGGATGGGGGCCCGGCCCTGATCAGGGCGCGGGCCGCGGCGATGCGGGACGTGGTGCCGGACTGGCTGGCCGAGGTGGTCCGGCCGCGGCCGGCCCCGGTGCCGTGGCCCGCCATGCTGCGCGCGGCCCTGGCGATCTGCGTGCCGCTGGCGGTCACCTTCCCGCTCGGCAAGGGGACGCTCGGCGTGCTGCCCGCCATCGGCGGCCTGCTCGGCACCGTGGTCGATGCCGGGGGCTCGTACCTGCACCGGGTCAGGCGGGTGGGCACGGCCGCCGTCGGCGGCGGCGCGGCGGGGCTGATGATCGGGTCGGTCATCCACGGCCACGGCTGGCTTGCCGTCGCGACGCTGGTGGTGATCGCGGGCGTGTCGGGCATGGTGAGCGGCCTCGGCGACGTCGGCTCGGTGACCGGGCTGCAGCTTCTGGTCTACGTGTCGCTCGGCATCGGGCCGATCGGCGCGCAGCGGCCGGCCTGGCACACGGTCGCGGGCTTCCTTGCCGGGGTGGCCTGGGCGCTCGTGCTGATCCTGCCGGGCTGGCTGGTGTCCCCGTACGGCCGGGAGCAGCGCGCGGTGGCCGCTGTATACCAGGCGCTGGCCGACAAGCTGGGCGCGGCCGGCGGCAGCGAGTTCACCGGGCGCAGGCAGGCGGTCACGGCGGCGCTGAACGCCGCCTACGACGTGCTGCTGGTCGCCAGGTCGATGTCCCCGGGCCGCAACCGGCGGATCACCCGGCTGATGGCGGCGCTGAACGCCGCCAACCTGATCGCCGAGGCGGCGACCGCGCTGGGGCTGGCCGGCGTTAGGCCGCCTCCGCTGGTCATCAGCACCGTGGCCCGGTTCGCCGACTCGGTACGCGACGGCAGCGCGCCACCGCCGGTCCCGCCGGCCTGGAACGACAGCCGGGGCGCGCTGGCGCTGCGGGACGCCATGGCCGCCGCGGCGCGGGCGCTGTCCGGCGACTGGTCCCCTGCGGGCCTGTGGGGCACCGCCGGGACCGCCGTCCCCGGCCGGCGGGGGGCGCGCCGGCGCGGCATCGCGCAGCGTGCCGAGGCGCTAGGCGGCGGGCGGCTGGGGCGGCTGTTCACGGTCCGGCTGATGGCGTGCATGGGCGCGGCCGGGGCGGTCACCGAGGTGGCACCGCTGGCGCGGTCGTACTGGGTGCCGCTGACGGTCGCCATCGTGTTCAAGCCGGACTTCGGCTCGGTGTTCGCGCGGGCGCTGCAGCGCGGAATCGGCACGGTGCTCGGCGCCGTCGCCGGGGCCCTGCTGCTGATCCCCGGGCACGGCACCTGGCTGCTGATCCCGCTCGCGGTGCTGGCCGCGCTGCTACCGTACGCGCGGAGCAGGAACTACGGGCTGTTCGCCACCGTGCTGACCCCGCTCGTCGTGATCCTCATCGACCTGCTCAGCCCGGCCGGCTGGCGGCTGGCCGCCGACCGGCTGACCGACACCGTGATCGGCTGCGCCATCGTGCTGCTCATCGGGTTCGCGCCGTGGCCGATGAGCTGGTACGCGCACCTGCCGGGGCAGTTCGCGCGGGCCGCGCTCGACGTCTCGGGGTACCTGGTGGCCGCGCTGACCGCTCCCGGCGAGCCGGCGACGCGGTCCCGGATGCGCCGGCAGACCTACCGGGACCTGGCCGACCTGCGCGCCGAGTTCCAGCGCACGATGTCCGAGCCGCCGGCGGTCAGCCGCCGCGCCAGCGCGTGGTGGCCCGCGGTGGTCGCCCTGGAGCAGGTCGTGGACGCGATCACCGCGGTCGCGGTATCCGCCGCCGACGGCGAGCCGGCCCCGCCCGCCGGGGTGGCCGAGCTGGCGGCGTCGCTGCGCGCGGTGAGCGAGGCCGCCGCCGCGGGGGCCCCGGTCGCCGTGCCGCCGGAGCTTCCGGCGGACCCGGCGCTGCAGCCGGTGACCGAGGCGGTCCGTGCGCTGCTGGGGGTGCTGCGTTGCGGCGAGCGGGGCGCCGGCCGCGGATAGGCCCCGCGTCCACAGGCTCGGCCATGCCCGGTGCCGGGCGCTACACTGCCGGGGAGGCGGGCTGTGGCGCAGCTTGGCGAGCGCGCGTGCTTTGGGTGCACGAGGCCGCGGGTTCAAATCCCGCCAGCCCGACCAGGAGAACCAGCCCGGCCAGGAGAAACGGCACGGCGGGACCGCGGGCACGGCGGCAGCGGCCCTGACCCGCCGCCGGCGCTACCCGGGACGGCCGGGACGCCGTACGCTGCCGGTATGGACGGCGGGGGGCCGCTGGAGGCGGTTTCGGTCGCGGCGCGGCTGAAGGGCCGACGAGGCGGTACGGCACCTGCACGCCGCCGAGGCGCTGGCGGACCAGATCGCGAACCCGCGGCTGATCGAGGATGCCCAGGCGGCGCTGGCCGAGATGGCCGAGGGGCCCGCCAGGCCGCCGGGCAACCTGACTGCGCGGCAGGCAGAGGTGCTGCGGCTGCTCGCCGCCGGGCTGAGCAACAAGCAGATCGCGGACCGGCTGTGCCTCAGCCGCGGGACGGTGGAACGGCACCTGGCCACGATCTACCACAAGCTCGGGCTCGGCGGCAGGGTGGACGCCGCCCGCTTCGCGGTGGAGAACGACCTGGCCCGGCGCTGAGCCCGGCGGGATGGCGCGGAGCCCGGCGGGATGGCGCGGAGCCCGGCGCGGAGCCCGGCGGGACGTTCGGGATGTTATAGCACCGCCTGGGCGATTGGGCCCGGCCCGTGGCGTGCCGGTGCTGCTGATGCAGCAGTGAACTATGCTCACCGCCGAATGTATGAACGCCGGGATTCGCCGGGCACGCGCAGCCGGTAGAAACGAGCCACGGATGCTTCGCCGCGCCCAGCACGGGTTGCAGGGGGGCGGTGGGCGCGGCGCGGCATCCTGCCGGCACTTGCAGGGCACGGGGCGTGCGGCCCGCCATCCGCAGCCGAAGGGGAAGGCGATGCGGGACGAGCTGCTCGGCGCCACCACGAGCCAGGTGCTGTCGATCTCGCTGCAGGCCGGGGAAAGCGTCGTCGCCGTGCCGACCCGGTTCGCGTGGATGACCGACTCGATCGAGATGGCGCCGGCGGCACCGCGGCTGTGCCGCTACACCGCGGCCGGCGCGGCGGGCGCGGTGGCCTTCGGGTCCAGGCGCCCCGGCCGCATCCTCGGCGTCGACCTCGGCGGCGGCGGCTACCTGCTGCACGAGTCGGGCTTCGTGGCCGGGGCGCCCGGCGTGCGGGTCGAGCCGGAGGCCGACCGCGGCCTGCCGCTGTGCCGGGTCACCGGCACGGGGCGGGCCTGGGTGGAGACGGCCGGGGACGTGGTCGTGCTCGAGCTCGCCGCGGGGCAGGCGCTGCGGGTGCGGCCGCGGCACATCGGCATGCTCGGCACCGGCGCCGCGGTCCAGCTCGCCGAGGTGCCCGACGTGGCCGGCTTCGAATGCGCGGTCGTCTCCGGCCCCGGCACCGTCTGGCTGCAGTGCTGACCCGCGGGCCTCAGCCGAGCAGCCAGCCGCCGTCGACGGCGAGGCTGACGCCGTTGACCGCCGGATTGCGCAGCAGGAACGCCACCGCGTCCACCACGTCGGCCATCCTGGCCAGCCGCCGGCACGGCGTCCGCGCCACGACCTGGCTCAGGTCCCGGTCCCGCCAGTACGGGCTGTCGCCGACGATGCCGGGGTGGATCGCGTTCACCCGGACCGGGGCGAGCTCGACCACCAGCGTGTTGAGCAGGCCGGTCACGCCGCCGTTGACGGTCGACACCGTGGTGGAGCCCGGGTACGGCCGCAGCATGGCCAGCCCGCCGAACAGCACGATGGCGGCGTCGGCCGCCAGCCTCGGCCGCAGCACGTGCACCACCTCGGTGTAGCCGACGAGCTTGAGCGTGACCAGCCGCAGCGCGCGGTCCACGTCGTAGTCGGCCACGGTGTTGGCGTCGCGCTCGATGGCGGCCAGCACCAGGGCGTCCACCGCGCCGACGTCGGCCAGCGCGGCGGCGATGCCGTGCGGGCGGGCCAGGTCGAGCGCCATGCCGGCTGCGTTCCCGCCGATCTGGCCGGCCGCCGCCGCGGCGGCGGCGCCGTCCCGGCCGGTCAGCGTGACGCTGTCGCCGGCCTCGGCGTAGTACCGCGCGATCTCGCGGCCGATGCCCGAGGTACCGCCGACGACCAGGATATTCCTCACCGGCCGAGCACCTCTCGCAGGTAGTCCCAGTCCTTGGCGAAACGGTAGGAGTGGCGCGCCGGCGGCTGCGGCGCCTGGGTCTCCAGCCAGCGCACCGGCCCGGTGCCCGCGTTGCGGAACGAGTGCACGCACCCCGCACCCGCCCAGGCGATGTCCCCGCGCTCCAGCCGGCAGGCCTGCCCGTCGAACGTCGCCTCGGCCGCGCCCTCCAGGATCAGGTACGTCTCCTCGAACGGGTGGTCGTGCGGCCCGGCGGCCCCGTCGGCCTCGTACTGCACCATGAACATCGTCTGCAGCTGGGCTCCCAGGTCGGTGTCCACCATCATCTTCACGGTGATCCCGCTGTAGACCAGCCGGGCGGTCCGCATGCTGACCTCGTCCGGAGACGGGCCGCCCATGCTGGCCGCGGTGATATGCCCGAGCGACCGCGTCCGCGGGTCCCTCGGGTCAGCCGGAACGGCCGGCGCGTTCCCGGCCAGGTCCACCCGCAGCGTATCGCCGTGGTAGCGGCCGCGCGGCTGCGGCGCCTGCATGTCGGCCCAGCGGGCCGTGCTGCCGCCGTCGTTGCGCCAGGCGTGCGGCACGCCGACCGGGAGCACGCCGTAGTCGCCGGCGCCGAGCCGGAACGCGCCCTCGGGCGTGGTCAGCACCGGGTCGCCCTCGAGCAGGTAGAACGACTGCTCGAAGGAGTGCACGTGGCCGGGCAGCTCCCCGCCCGGCTCCAGCTCGCAGACGCCGAACCCGGTGTGCACCGCGGCGGTGTCCTCGGACACCGCCGCCCAGCGGCGGAAACCCGGGGCCTCGGCCGTCCAGGCCGGCGGGCCGGCGGGCCGCGCGTCGCGGGCGCGGCAGACCAGGTGCCTGGATGCCGTCACGAGACTGTCCCGTCGGTCATGCCCTCCTGCCATCCGTGCCCGGCGTCTGCGGATATCTCGTCCATGCGCAGGATCTCGCATGCCACGCCGATCCGCAGCGCCGCGGCCGCGTCGCCGGCGAACCCGCCGAGCATGCGTTCCAGCTTGGTGACACGGTAGCGCATGGTGTTGTAGTGGTAATGCAGGATGCGGGCGGACTCGGCCACGTTGAAGCGGGTGCTGGCCAGCACGGCCAGCGACCTGAGCAGGTCGGAGCGGCCCGGCTCCGGCAGGTCGAGCACCGGGCCGAGCGTGTCGTGCACGAACGCCCGCAGCTCGGCCTGGCTCACGTTGCTGATCAGCCGGTACAGGCCGAGCCCGGCGAAGGTGGTGACCGCGCCGCCGCGCAGCCGCCGGCCCACCTGCAGCGCCACCCGGGCCTGCTCGTACAGCCGCGGGATGTCCGGCGGGCCGGCGCCGGCCTGGCTGACCCCCACCGAGTAGGACTGCCCGGTGGAGGCGACCATGTCCGCCTGGACCTTGCGGGCCAGCGCCTCCGCCCCGGCGCCGCCCGCCACGGCCACCAGTTCGGTGGCGAACCCGGCGACCGCGGCGCCCGGGTCCCGGTCGCGGACGGCCCGGGTCCACAGTTCCACCGCGCGCAGCGCGGCAGCCTCCTGCGCGCGGGAGGACCCGCCGCCGGGCTCGGCCCCGCCGCGTTCTGCGTCGCCGCGCCGGGCGACCAGCACGGCCAGCGGGCGCCGCAGGTCCCAGCCGAACCTCGCCGCCCGCTCCAGCGCCGGGCCCACCTTGGCCGCGGTGCCGGTGACCAGGTCGTGCAGCGCGTTCGAGGCGAACTGCTGCTCGACCGCGAGCACCGCCAGGTCGCGGGTGATCTCCAGCGCGGCCACCAGCGCCGCCTGCTCGACCGCCACGCCGGCCGCCGCCGGCAGGCCCTGCGCCCCGCCCGCCGCGATCACCCAGCCGTGCCGCAGCTGGCCGGCCCGGATGACCGCGGCGGCCCGCGCCGTCCCGGTCTCGGCATCCCGGCACACGCCCGGGGCCAGCCAGGCCGCGTCCACCCTGCCGCCGGGGTCGCGCAGGCCCGCGGCGCCGGCGCCGGACCCGGCGGCTGCCAGCGGGTACCCGGCCGGGTCGCAGATCACCACGTCGGCACCGGGCAGGATCCCGGCCAGCTCGTCGCACAGCCTGGCCAGGCCGCCGCCGGTCAGCGCGACGTGCAGGAACGCGTCGTGCATCTGCTGCCTCCTGGCCAGCGCGGCCGCCTGCCGGTTGACGATCGTCTCGAACGTCTGGCTGAGCACGTCGTCCAGCGGCGAGGCATGCGGGATCACCACGACCGGGAACGCGGCCCGGTCCGCCAGGTCCACCGCGTCGGCCGGAACCTCGGCCAGGTACTCGTCCAGCTTCACGCCGAGCCCGGCCAGCCCGTTGGCGGCCAGCTGCTCGATGAGGCGTCCGAACTCCCCCGGCCGCCGCGGCAGCGGGTATCCGGTGGTCAGCAGGAACTCGTCCCGCTTGGTCCAGCGGACGATGTTCGGCACCGTCATGACGTTGAGCCGCCTGACCACGCGGTCGAGCCCGCCTGCGCCGGCGATGATCCGCGCCCCGCGCATGGCGTCCTGGCCGAGCATCTCGCGGACCGTCAGCCCGTCGACCGGGACCTGGCGGCCGGCCCGGACCGGCATCGGCTCAGCCCGGTCCGGCCGGCGGCCTCGCCGGGCCAGACGGCGGCGGGGCGGGCGGCGACGGGGCGGGCGGTGACGGGGCCGGCGGGGCCGGCTGCGACAAGCCAGGCGGTGGCGGGGCGGGCTGCGACGGCGGCGGGGCGGGCTGCGACGGCGGCGGGGCGGGCTGCGACGGCGGCGGGGCAGGCCAGGCCGCGCACGGGTCCTCGACCAGGCCGCGCGCCCAGGCGAGGTCCTCGGCGCTGGGCCGGTAGTCGGCGTCGGCGTCGAGCAGCTGCCGGGGGTTGTCGGCGATCATCCGCGTCACCTGCTCCATCGGCACTCCCTTCTCGAAGATCGTCTGCGCGAAGATGCGCAGCGCCTCGGACGGCAGCGGGTTGTGCCGCTGCCCGGTGTCGGAGACCAGCAGGCAG
>Ga0209061_1003456_pt1 | contig 17153 bp, 16 predicted proteins | sample Coa_R1_10_FD_187157 | JGI IMG/M metagenome (GOLD analysis project Ga0209061, IMG submission 187157) | Surface soil microbial communities from Centralia Pennsylvania, which are recovering from an underground coalmine fire - Coalmine... | ecosystem: Environmental > Terrestrial > Soil >...
GGGGCGCGGCCATCCCCCTGGGCGGCCGCCCGCCGGCAGAGGGCCGGGGGAGACGGTCCCGGCGCTCGACCGGTGGCCACGGCGTGCGCTCGCGGCAAGGCCGGGAGCGTTCCACGTCTCCCCGCTCGGCGCGGGGCCGACCTCGGCGCCACCCGCCCCCCAGGCCCCGCTCGGCCGCCTCCTCAGGCTCGCCGGACCACCCCATCGCCCCCTGATCAGGCAACCGTCGGCAACCCCTCTCCGTCGCACAGGCAGGGATGTGGATGGACGCCGGGGTTCGCTCCCCTCTCGGGAGGTGTCGCCGCAACCGAGCCGAGATCGTGGCGGCGTCGCCGCTGGTTCGTCTTCTCACCGCCTGGCCGATGGCGGTGCCGGAGCTGGTGCACCTCCCCTGGGCCGATGAGGGGCGTGTCCGGCTCGTGCGGTGGAGGCCCGGCGCGCCCGGCGGTGACCGGGCCTTGGTGCCCCGCCCTACAATGGGGAGTCCGATGCGCCGTCAGCACTGCGTCGCGGATGTGCCCGCGTACCGATCGATGCAGACGGGGTAGGGCGCCCTCGCCGATCGCTCCCACTCGCCCACCGGAGGTTCTCGCACCGCCACGATGAGCCGATCCCAGACCACGTCGACGGCCGCGGCCATGGCCACGGCCTACGATCCCGGCGCCGTCGAGGCCGGTTGGTACGCACGTTGGGAGGAGGCAGGGTTGTTTCGTGCCGATCCCCGGAGCCCCAAGCCGAAGTACTCGATCGCGCTCCCTCCGCCCAACGTGACCGGTGAGCTGCACATGGGCCACGCGGTCAACGCTGCCCTTCAGGACGTCTGGGCGCGCTACCGCCGGATGACCGGGTACGAGGTGCTGTGGCTCCCCGGCACCGACCATGCCGCCATCGCCACCCAGAACGTGATCGAGCGCCAGCTGGCCCAAGAGGGGACGACCAAGGAGGAGATCGGTCGGGAGGCCTTCCAAGCGCGGGTGGAGCGCTGGTACCAGGAGGTGGGCCAGACCATCATCTCCCAGTTCCGCGAGCTGGGCGCCTCGCTCGACTTCTCGCGAACCCGCTTTACCATGGACGAAGGCTACGTCCGCGCTGTTCGGACCGCCTTCGTGCACTACTACGAGAAGGGCTGGCTCTACCGTGGGCCTCGCATCGTCAACTGGTGCCCACGCTGCCGGAGCGCGATCTCCGATCTGGAGGTCGAATGGCGCGAGCACACCGATGTGCTCTACTCCATCCGCTATCCGGTCGTCTCCCCGGAGATGCCCTCCGGGGAGGAAGGGGAGCGATCCCTGGTCATCGCCACCGTGCGGCCGGAGACGATGCTGGCGGATACGGGCGTTGCCGTGCACCCGAGCGATGGGCGTTACCGACACCTGGTGGGGGAGCAGGCGGTGCTCCCCCTGGTGGGCCGTCGTCTCCCCATCGTCGCCGACGAGGCTGTGGATCCCGATTTCGGGACCGGTGCCCTCAAGGTGACGCCTGGCCACGACCCCCTGGACTGGGAGATCGGACGGCGCCACGGCCTGGCCGTGGTCAACGCCATGCACCCGGATGGGCGCATGAACGTCCCCGATCTCCCTGAGTACGACGGGCGGCCTGCGCTTGAGGCCCGCGAGCAGGTGGTGCGCGATCTCCAGGCCGGCGGGTACTTGGTCGACTCCCGCCCGCACGTGCACCAGGTGGGGCATTGCGATCGCTGCGGGGCGGTCCTGGAGCCGATGGTGTCGGAGCAGTGGTGGCTGCGGATGGATGAGCTGGCACGAAGGTGCCAGGAGGCCAGCGCGCAGGGAAAGGTGCGTTGGCATCCCGCTCGTTTCGAGCGCACCTACCTGGACTGGCTGGCGGGGATTCGGGACTGGTGCGTGAGCCGGCAGCTCTGGCTCGGCCATCGGATCCCTGTCTACACCTGTGGGAACGGCCACGTCTTCGCCTCCGTGGAGGAACCTGAGCGCTGCCGCACCTGCCAGGATGGGCTGCTCGTCCAGGACCCCGACGTCCTCGACACCTGGTTCTCCTCGGCGCTGTGGCCCTTTGCCACCCTGGGCTGGCCAGCGGACACGGAGGACCTCCGGGCCTTCTACCCCACCTCCCTCAACGTCACCGCCCGGGACATCATCAACCTCTGGGTCACCCGGATGATCTTCAGCGGCCTGGAGCTGATGGGTGAGGTGCCCTTCAGCGACGTGATGATCAACGCGACCATCCAGGCTGCCGACGGGCGGCGCATGAGCAAGTCGCTCGGTACCGGCGTGGACCCGCGGGAGATCGTGCGCCGGTACGGGGCCGATGCCTTGCGGGCCTGGGCTGCGCAGGTGGCGATGTCCAGCCAGGACGTGCGCTACGACGAGAGCCGCATCGAGGGCTTTCGGCGGTTCGCGAACAAGCTGTGGAACGCCACCCGCCTGGTCCTCGCCGATCTCAACGGGGTGCCGCCGTCGGTGACGGAGGTGGAGCTCGGGCTGATGGATCGATGGGTCCTCTCACGCCTTGACCGCACGGTCGCCGCGGTCACCGAGCACATCGAGGACTACACCTTCACCGGGTCCGTGAGCGCCCTCTACGAGTTCGCCTGGCACGACTTCTGCGACTGGTACCTGGAGGCGGCCAAGCCACGCCTGCGGGCGGGGGAGAGGGCGGCGCAGGCGGTGGCCACGCACGTGCTGGACGTCGTCTTGCGCCTGCTCCACCCTTTCATGCCCTTCGTCACCGAGGAGCTCTGGCACCGGCTGCCGGGTGATCGCGACTTCCTGGTCCGTATGCCCTGGCCGCGCCCGGCGGGGCGCCAGGATCCCGCGGCCGAGGCGACCGTCGGCCGCCTGATCGCGCTGGTGGAGGAGGTGCGTCGGGCACGACAGGTGACCGGCGCGCCGCGTCGGGGGGGGCGCCTGCTACTGGAGGAGGAGGTCGAGCCGGAGCTGGCCTCCACGGTGGCGGAGCTGGCCGCGGTGGATCTGGTCGGGAGCCTGCCAGAGCCTGGCATCGTCCTGTCCCAGGTGGCCGGCCGTGTCGCCTTCCCTGCTGCCGGGGAGGGCGGCTCCGTCCACCGAGCCACGCGCCAGCGGCTGGAGCGTGAGCTCGATCGGGTACGTGCCCGCCTGGCCAACCCGGAGTTCACGGGGCGGGCCCCGGCCCAGGTGGTCGAGAGGGAACGTGACCGGCTAGCCGAGCTGGAAGCCGCGCTGGAGCGCATCGGGCCGGCGTGACCGGCACGAGGTGGGCGTCGCCCCGGTCCAGAACCTCCTAAGCTAGCCGGCGATGCCCTCGGCTGCCATGCTCGCCCCGCCAGCTTTGCTGGCGGTGGCGGCGATCCTTGCTTGCTCCCTGGGCCAGCTCGCGGCCCAGGCCGGACGGGTCATCGGCGCCCTCGCTGCTTGGCTTGCCATCGGGGTGGAGGTGGCCGGATGGTGGTGGGGAGGGCGGGTGCCGCTTGAGTTCACCGCTCCCATCAGCCTGGGGGGGGTCCCGCTCGGCCTCAAGCTGGACAGCTCGATCTTCGCTCTGCAGACGGTCACCCTGCTTGCCTTGGCCTTGCTGCTCACCTTTCAGCCTCAGGGCTCGGGACGGGCAGCCCTGGCGAGCCTGGCCGGGGGGGTGGCGCTGAGCACCCTGGCGGCCAACAGCCTGGCCCTGACCGCTTTGGGCCTCAGCGCCTGCGCCGGCCTCCTCCGGGTCGCCCTTGCCTGGGACGAGCAGGAGGCGGTCGAGGCCGCCTGGGGGACGCTCTCCCTGGCCTGGATCGTCCTGCTATGGGCCGCCGTGCTCCTGGAGGTGGTCGGGGGGACGTCGGTCTACTCGGCGGTACCGGTGACCGCCCTCCAGGTGCCGGTCTTCTTGCTCGTGGCCGTGGCCGCCCTCCTCTGCACGGGGGCGCTGCCGTGGCGAACCTGGGTCTCGCTCATCTGGGCACGTGAGCGGCCGGCAGGGGGGACGCTGGCCCTGGCCGTCATGGTCCCGCTGGGGTTCTCGCTCCTCCTACGCGCCTATGCGCTCGGGGCGGGTGAGTGGCCGGCGAGCTGGCTCCACTCGTTGCTGACCGGTCTCGGTGCCTTGACCGCCCTCGCCGCCGCGGGCCGGGCGCAGGCAGCGGGGTCGGTGCGGATGATGCGGGCTGAGGCGCTTCCCCTGGGGGCGGGACTCACCCTCATGGCGCTGGCCCTGGGGACGCCGCTGGGTGTGGCGGCGGCGGTTCTCTCCTTGGGCGGATTGGGGCTCACCACCGGTCTCCTCCCCTCGCTGCCGGATGAGGGACCGGCCGGCTCCATTGGCGATGCCCTCGTCTTCGGGACCCCACCTGCGCTGGTCTTTGGAGGATGGCTCCTGTGCGTCCAGGCCGCGCTCGAGGCAGGCCCGATGACCGGTCTCATGGGGTTGGCGGGAGCCCTCGCCTGGCTGGTGGGGTTGGCGGCGGTGGCTCGGGCGACCTGGCTTCCCCCCCCGACCGTGCCCCGCTCGGGTTCGCTGACCGGCTTCGCCGCCGGCGTCGGGCTTCTCCTGGCGGGAGGGGTTGGGTTGGGCGGTCTGACCGCGCTGGTCGCGATGCCGGTGGCATCGGACCTGATGTCGCCATCCTCCCATGCTCCCGCCATCCCGTACCTGGGAGGCGGGGTGGCTGGGGTCGTTGCCCCCTCGGGGAACTGGCCGGCGGGGGTGCTCGGGGGGGTGGTCGCTGCCGTGGGGGTGGCGCTCCTCTGCTTGGCCGGCCTCTTCCGAAGGCGGGGTTGGGGATTGCGCCAGCGGTCGTCGGAGCCAGCGGAGGCGCGCGCTCGCGGCCACCGGAGCTTGCCCATCCTCGAGGTGGGGCCGTTCCTCGATCTCTCCTGGTGGGGCCTGCCGGTCCAGGCCGCCATGCGGCTGCGGGGGCTGCGGCTTCCGTCCCAATACCGCAGCCTGGTACGCCTCCGCGCGCTCGGTGCCGCGACGATGCGAAGCCGACCCTGGTTTTGGGCCCTGGTAACCGTGGCCTTGGCCTTGGTGGTGACGCGCTGATGGAGGCCGTGGCCGCCATCGGTGCGGTGCTGGCCTGGCTCGGGGTGAGCCTGGTCTCCCTCGCCGACGCGCGTCGTGGCCTGGCGGTCGGGCTGTTCGGGACCACCGTTGGCCTGACGCTGGCGGCGGTGGCCTCCGGCCGATCGCCGCTGGGGGCTGCTGCCCTGGCCGCCGGAGGGGTGATCGGCGCCGTGCTCCGGCTACGCGACGGGGAGCCTGGCTGGGGCCTCATGCGTCCGGGCTCGACACCGCGTCTGGTCGCGGCCGTGCTCGTCTTCCTGGCCGCGGTGGTGCTGGTGGGGTCGAGCCTGGGGGTCCCCGTCGGGGTTGCCAGGCTGGGGGCGGTCGCGGTCGCTTTGCTCGCGTTGCTCCGGCTCATGACGGTCGAGCACCGCTCCTCCGCGCTCGGAGCCGGTGCTACGCTGGCGCTCGGCCTGGGGGCGCTTGGCGATGGGCCGGCGTTGGTTGCGGCGGCCGCCGCCGCGGTCGGCCTGGGCGCCCTGAGGGCGACCGAGGACCGGGCCGGCACGTGACCACGCTTCCCCTCCCGTCCCGAGCCCAATTGCCGGCGTGGGAGCTGCTGCTCGCGGGCGTGGTCGGGGCGGGGGTGACGTTGCTCTGCCTCCTAGGCCGCCCCTCAGGGGCGCTCCAGCTCCTCCCACCGTCACGGGCGTTGCTGGCGATCTCGATGCTGACCGTGGGGCTGGGGGTCTGGCTTGTCCCGTCGGGTCGTCGGCTGGAGCTGCTCTGCGTCGGCCTGGGGGGGCTCGGCTGTCAGGCCTTGCTGGCCTCGGTGACGGACGTCCCGGCGGTCGCGGCGCTGCTGGTGCCGATTGGGTTCGCCGCCGCGGCCCGGCCGGGGCGCCATCCGCTCACGGTTCAGATACGGGGGCCGGTGCTCGCAGCGCTGCTCCTGGGCCTGGGATGGACGTTGTTGCGCTCCCCCGGCCCGTCCTGGCTGGGCCGACTGGGGGCCCTGGGGGAGGCGCTGGGCCTGGTGGCCGCCGGCGGGCTGTTCCCGTACCTCCAGGACGTGGGAGAGGAGGAACCGGCCGATGCCTCCTACCTGGCTTGGACCGGCTTCCTGGCCCCTACCCTGGCCCTCGCCCTCCCCACTCGACTGTTGCACAGCCATGCGCTCCGCCCCGACGAGGGCGTGGTCATGGGCGCGGTGCTGCTGGGGTTGGGGCTCCTCAACCTGACCTGGGGCGTGGTCGGGGCGTGGAGGGCGTCCTCCACGGTCGAGGCCTGGCGGTGCTCGTTCCTGGTCGACTGGGGATTCGCCCTGATCGGGATCGGTCTGCTCGACCGAGATGGGCTTGCCGCCGCCTACCTCGCCATGTTGGCGATCGTGGCCGTCCGAACCCCGTTGGTGGTGGTGGCGGGGATGACGCCCTCCATCGCGGTGGGGCGCCGGCCGCTCACCCTGCTCCTGGTGGTGCTGCTCGCCGGGGCCGCCCCCTTCTCCGGGTTCCCGGTTCGACTCTTGCTCCTCCGCGCCGCGACCCAGCTCGCCTGGCCGCTGGCCGCCTTGCTCCTGGTGGGGATGGCGCTGGCGACCCTTCACGCCCTGAGGCTGGCCCGGACCGTCGGCGTGCCTCGTGGCCATGGTGCCGTCGGCCTGGCCGTGGTCGTGGTCATGAGCTTGGCGCTCGGCCTGCTACCGGATGTCCTCCGCGCGCTGGGAGGGATGTGATGCCTTGGGGCGATATCGGACTCCAGCTGTTGGCCTTGCTGGCCTACCCCGGAGCGCTCCTCACCGGGGCCGTGGGCGTGCTCTGTGAGGTGGGGAATGGGGTTCTGCTCGATGGTCGGGCTGGGGCGAGGGAGGCGTTGCGGCGAGCGCTTCGGGCCCTGCGGGATCTGTCCGGAGAGCCGGTCGGATGGCTCGTCTGGCTGTTCGCCTCCCTTGCGGCCTGTGGGGCCTCCGTCCCCCTCGCCCCGGTGGCCTCGACGGACGGCAACCTGCTGCTGTCGGTCCTGGCCCTCGCGGTGGCGATCTGGCTCGACCGCATCGCCTCCCCAGGGGAAGAAGGAAAGGGGCGCCGGCTCCTGCTGGGGCAGCTGTGTTGGCTGGTCGCTCTGTTCGCCCCTGCGCTCGCCTCCTCGAGCTTGCGGCCTCAATCGCTGGGCGCTGTCGCCGTGCCGGCGCTGATCCCGGTCAAGGTTCTGTCCGGCTTGCTGGGCCTCCTTTGCCTCCCGCTGCTCTTGGGGCTGGTCCCCGAACCCGTCGCCGGGTGGCCTGCCCCGAGGTCGTGGGCGCACGGCCCTGAGGCGGTCGGTGCCGCTGTCCGGCTTCGGATGGCGCTGTGGCTCCCTGCCTGTGGGTTGCTCGTCTCGGTCGAGGTGCCGCCACCGTCGCCTGACCCGGCTGGGGCCCTTCGCTTCCTCGCCGTCGTGCTCGGCACGGCGGCGGTGGTGGCCAGCTCGGTGGCGGTCGCACGGCGGCTCGGGCGTTTCCCCCACCTGGGGCTGGCGCTTCCCCTGGCCGGGCTCGTGCTGGTCGCCGCGGTGGCGGCGGCGGCCGTGTCGTGATCGGCGCGACGCCGGCCATGGCTGTTGTACAATCGCCCACCGTGCCCGAGCCCAACGGAGCCCTGGCGGCCGTTGTCGTCAGCGGAGGAAAGCAGTACCGGGTAGCCCCTGGCGACCGCATCCTGGTCGACCATGTGGCCGCCGAGCCCGGATCCGAGGTGACGCTCGATCGCGTCCTCATGGTCGCCGAGGGCGGTGTGGTCAAGGTGCTCCCCCAGGAGCTGGGCGGTGCCACCGTCACCGCCCGGGTGCTCGCCCACCAACGAGGACGCAAGATCGAGGTGCTCCGCTACAAACCCAAGAAGCGGGTGCGAGTGCGTCGAGGGGCCAGGGCCGAGCTCACAGCCCTTGAGATCGTGTCGATCAGCCCTGGGGTGAAGGACGGCCCCGGGGATGGCCGTCGCGCCCCGCAGGCCTCCGGGTCCGAGGGGGAGGGTCAGTAAGCAGATGGCGCACAAGAAAGGTGGTGGCTCGTCGCGGAATGGGCGGGACTCCAACCCCCAGTACCTGGGGGTGAAGGTCTACGCTGGTCAGCGGGTGTCGGCTGGTTCGATCATCGTGCGTCAGCGCGGCACCAACATCCGGCCGGGGAGCGGGGTCGGCGAGGGCCGCGATCATACCCTCTTCGCGTTGCGCGACGGCCAAGTGGTCTACGAGCGCGTCGGCAAGGATCGGCGCCGGGTCTCGGTCACCCCAACCGGGGCGCCTGCCGGCTGACGGGCGGCGCCGAGCGGCCGCCGTGCCATCCGGCCCTGGCGAGCGGGGGGCGTTCGTCGACGTCGCCCGTATCGAGGTGCAGGCAGGTCATGGCGGTCGCGGGGCGATCTCCTTCCGCCGGGAGGCGTTCGTGCCTCGAGGCGGCCCCGATGGGGGCGACGGGGGCCGAGGGGGGTCGGTGGTGCTCTACGCCAGCCCCGAGGTGACCTCGCTGGTCGCCTATGCCCGCAGGCGACGCTGGAAGGCGGAGGACGGAAGGCCGGGAGCCGGGGGCAAGAAGACCGGCCGCGCTGGATCCGACCTTCGGCTGCCGGTTCCGGTGGGCACGGTCGTGATCGACGACCGGACCGGGGCGGTGCTGGCCGACCTCGACCTGCCCGGGGCGGAGGCCGTGGTGGCCGTCGGCGGCGCTGGAGGTCGGGGCAACGTGCACTTCCGGAGCCCGATCCGGCGCGCGCCTGAGATCGCCGAGCCGGGCCTGCCCGGCCAGGAGCGAAGCCTTCGGCTTGAGGTCAAGCTGATCGCCGACGTCGGCCTGGTGGGGGCCCCGAACGCGGGCAAGTCCTCCTTGCTCCGCGCGGTGTCCGCGGCGACGCCACGGGTGGCTGACTATCCCTTCACGACCCTGGATCCTCAGCTGGGGGTGGCGGAGCTGGCGGATGGGCGGCGGCTGGTGGTGGCGGACATCCCCGGCCTGATCGAGGGAGCGGCCGGCGGGGCCGGCCTCGGCCTTCGTTTCCTGCGCCACGTGGAGCGGACGCGGGTGCTGGTCTACGTGGTCGATGGGGCCGTCACCGAGCCGTGGGAGCAGCTGCGGATGGTGCGACGGGAGGTGGGCCGCTACTCCCAGGAGCTGCTGCGCCGACCGTCGCTGGTGGTGGTCAACAAGCTCGATCTGCCTGACGTGCAGGCCCTGCGCTCGCGCAGCCGTCGACGGGGGGTGCTCTGGTGCTCGGCGCTCACCGGGGAGGGGGTGCAGGAGCTTCTGGAGGCCGTGGGTCGGGCGGTGGCCGAGGCGCCGCGGCCGGGCAGGTTGGAGCCCACTCCGCCCGTCCGTCGGCTGCGGGCGAGGACGACCTCAGGGCCTCCGGTGGTCGAGCGCCGCTCCTGGGGGTACCTGGTCTCGGGGCCGGCGGTGGAGCGCCTGGTCGCCCGCACCCGTTTCGACTCCGAGGGGGCGCTGCAACGCTTCCAGGTCGCCCTGGACCGGCTCGGGGTCTCGGCGGCGCTGGAGGAGGCCGGTGCCGCTCCCGGCGACACAGTGCGGATCGGCGAGATGGAGTTCGAGTACCAGCCATGAAGATCGGCGTCGTCGGCGGCACCTTCGACCCGGTCCATGTCGGTCACGTGGCGATGGCGGAGGCGGCGATCGCCTGTGCGGGGCTGGATCTCGTGGTGCTGGTCCCGGCCGGCCTGCCGCCTCATCGCCGGCCGACCGTCGCCCCGGCGGAGGACCGGCTGCGGATGTGCCAGCTCGCGGTCGCCGGCCGGCCGCGCTTCATGGTCTCGGACCTCGAGGTCCGGCGTCCTGGGCCATCCTACACCGCCGACACCTTGCGTCAGCTGGCCGAGCGATGGCCGGGCGAGGAGCTCTACCTGGTGCTGGGCTGGGACGCAGCCCGCGAGGTCCGGACCTGGCATCGTCCCGAGGAGGTGCTGAGGCTGGCGCGACTGGTGGTGGTCACCCGCCCGGGGCACCGGGCCCCGACACCTGAGGACCTCGCCCGGGTCGGCATCGACCCGGAACGGACCATCCTCTGCGATGTTCGCACCCCAGACGTCGAGTCCACCGACATCCGGCGCTTGGCCGAGCACGGTGGCAGCCTGACCGGGCTCGTCCATCCGGCCGTCGAGGCCTACCTGCGTCGCCATCGCCTCTACGCCCATCCACCGGGCTCCGGCGTGGCCGGCCCCCCAGATGGGGGGCGCATAGGCCGCGCCCAGAGGGGGCATAATCCAGGGTGTTGAACGCGCTTTCACCGAAAGGCCTCGCCGAGTTGCTGGTCAGGGTGGCCGAGGACAAGAAGGCGTGGGATCCGGTGATCATCGACCTGCGGGGCAAGACGACCGTCGCTGACTACTTCGTCATCTGCGACGGCGAGACCGATCGTCAGCTCCGCGCCATCGCCGATGCCATGGTGGAGCGGGCCCGGGAACTCGACATCCGACCGCTCAGCGTGGACGGCTACGAGGAGGCGACCTGGATCCTGCTCGACTTCGATTCCGTCCTGGCCCACATCTTCTTGCCGGGCGAGCGCGCCTACTATGATCTTGAGAGCCTCTGGGCGAGCGCTGAGCGGAAACGGAAAGCTTCCAGCTCGGCAGGCTGATTTGTCAGCAGTTCGATGGCAGTTACCTGATAGGATTGCTCTCAGAAGTGACTGACGGCCGAGGTGAGCACTCGAGCGACGAGATCCGGGTCCTCTTCGTCGAGGATGATCCCACCGTGGCCCAGATGTACCGTCTCAAGCTGGAGCTGGACGGCTACCGGGTCATCATGGCCAGGGACGGCGAGGAGGGGCTGCGGCTGGCCACGGAGGTGAGGCCGGATCTCGTCTTCCTCGACATCCGCCTCCCGAAGATGGACGGTTTCGGGGTCCTGGAGAGGCTGCGGGCCCGCGAGGAGACCCGCCACGTGCCCGTGGTCATCCTCTCCAACTATGGTGAGCAGGACCTGGTCGACCGGGGGCTCAAGCTGGGCGCGCTCGACTACCTGATCAAGAGCCAGACCACCCCTGCCCATCTCTCACGCAGCGTCGAGAGCTGGCTGAAGGAAGGGTGACGTGTCGAGGTCGGTGAGCACGCTCGACCCAGGCTTCGACCTCGACAAGCCGCTCTACACCATCAGCGTCGCCTCGGAGATCCTGGAGACGCATCCGCGGACCCTCATGCTGTACGAGGACGTCGGCCTCATCCAGCCGTTTCGTACCAGCACCAACCGGCGCCGCTACTCCCAGCGAGACATCCGCAAGCTCCAGGTCATCCAGCACCTCACCCGGGAGAAGGGCGTCAACCTCGCCGGTGTGCGGCATATCCTGGCCCTCTTCGAGGTCTTGAAGAAGCGCGGCCTTGAGCCTCCGGCCGACCTCGTCGAGGTGTTCCGACGCTACGCCGAGATCGTCTGACTGTCCATCCAGCAAGCTGGCTCGACGCCAAGTTGACAGGCGACGTACAATGCGGGCTGCCGAGCATGCGAGCCTAGCAGAGCCCTCCCTCCTTTCTTAGGGTCCTCCGCCGTCCCAGGTGGAGGACCTTCTTGCTGCTTGGGCCTGCTCCCCTCCCGCCGTCCTCCTGCCGCTGGCCCTCCGTGCCCTTGAGCGCGGCGGCGGCGTACCCTCTTGGGACCGTGATCCGTGGCGTCGGCGTCGACCTCACCGCCTGTTGGCGGCCTCGTGTGGGCATGGTGACCCTGGCCCTGGAGCTGACCACGCACCTCCTCGAGCTTGGGGCTCATCGCTACACCCTGTTCTGCAGCCGGGAGCGGCCCGCCGGGCTCAAGGCCGCGCCCTGCCGAGCGGTCCTCTCTCCCTACCGACATGAGCTCGTCAACAAGCTGCGGTGGCTGCCGAGCGTGGAGGCCGAGGCGGGGCTCGATGCCGTGCTCTACCCCTATTGGCCCCCTCCGCCCTGGCGGCGCTGGAACGCCCCTCCGGTCGCGGTCGAGATCCACGACCTGGCCTTTCGGGTTCGCCCGGATGAGGTCCCCTGGCAGCAGCGCGCGTACATGGGCAGCCTGGTGCCGCCGGCGTTGCGTCGAGCCGCTCGGGTCCTGGTGCCGTCCGAGGCGACCCGTCGTGACCTCCTGGAGCATTACCCCGTGCCTGGCCTGGAGGAGCGCCTCCGCGTCATCCCTGAGGGCTGGAGCCTCGGCAGGGTGGAACCAGGGGGGTTGCCTGAGGGGCTCCAGCCCGGCTTCCTCCTGGCGGTGGGCACGATCGAGCCGCGCAAGAACTACGGTCGCCTCCTGGCCGCCTATCGCCTCTTGAGGGCACGGGGGGTGGCGCCGCCGCTGGTCGTCGTGGGGCGTCCGGGCTGGGCCTACGGGAGGACCTTGGCCGATCTTCGTGCCGAGCCTGGGGTGCGGGTGCTCGGGCACGTGGACGACGCCACCCTGCGGGCGCTCTACCAAGCGGCCGCCGCCCTGGCCTTTCCCAGCCTGTACGAGGGGTTCGGCCTCCCCCTGCTGGAGGCGATGGCAGAGGGGTTGCCTGCCGTGGCCGGCGCTGCTGGCTCCTTGCCCGAGCTGGCCGGAGGGGCGGCCCTGGTCGTGGAGCCCACGGACGTGGAGGCGATCGCGGATGGCCTGGAGCGAGTGCTGTGCGACTCCGAGCTGCGGGCGCGGCTCTCGGCGGCGGGACGGGCGCGAGCGATGGAGTTCACCTGGGACCGAGCGGCACAGGCCACGGCGAGGGCGCTGGACGAGGCCATGCTGAGCTAGTTCCGATGCCAGAGGTTCGCTCCCATCCGACGGTCCTGGGCGCCGGCGCCCACATCAGGGGCCGGCCCCCTCGTCGTTCCCTGGCTCGGGTGCACCCTTCACCCGTCGCCTCCCTGGCCTCGATCCTGGGCCGGCAGCCTCCGAGCGCCTGCCACCAGCGCCCCAGGCCCTCGGTCGGGAGGCGGGGGTGACAGTGGCGAGGATCGGCGAGCATCCGGCCCTCGGCCGCCACCGGACGGTGGACACGAGGTCGAGCACGGCGAGCGGAGGTACACGAGGATGACGGAGCCAGGGCGGCTACGGGTGCTGATCGAGGCTGACGGCGAGGACGCTGGGGTCGCGGCCCTGACCCGCTACCTGGAGGCTGGGAGCCGCTTCCAGGTCGATTCGTCCCCACGGCTTCGACCGGCAGGGCACCAGCTGGTGTTGGTGGTCGGGGACCGGCCACCGGATGCCGAGGAGGCGGCGGCTCTGCGCGCCCACCTACGAGCCGGAGGCGGCATGGTGGTGCTGGGCAGCGCGCTCGCCACCTGGATGCGGGACCCGGAGCTGGTGGCGCTGGCCGGATGCGCCCCGGGTGACCAGGCCCCGCTCTCGGAGGTGCGCGTGCGCCCGGTGCCCGGCCAGGCGATCTCGGCCCGGCTCGACGAGGAGGTCCTGCTGAGGGATCGGCCCTGGCTGGGTTGCGCCCCGCCAGAGGCGGAGCCGCTGCTGATGGTTCGTTGGCGTTTCCGGGACGAGGTGGTCGGCTTCCGGGTTGGGATGGGCGGTGGCCGCCGAGTCTGCCTCGGTCTGGGCTCGGTCCCCGGCCTGCTTGCCGTCCCGGCCTTCCAGCAGCTGGTGCATCGTTGCCTGTGCGCGGCCGCCGGGCTCGAGGCGACCCCCACCCTGGGGGTGGGCCTCTACGGCTACGGCGCCATCGGTCGTGAGCACGCCGAGGCGGTGACCGCGACCGAAGGTCTGGAGCTGCGGCGGATCTGCGACCGCTCCCCGCAACGGCGTGCGGATGCTGAGGAGCGTCACGGGACGCCTACCTGTGCCAGCGAGGACCTCCTCCTTGGTGATCCCTCAGTGGATGTGGTGGTGGTCGGCCTGCCTCCTGTGGCCCACCCCCAGGGCGTGCTGGCTTCTCTGGCGGCTGGGAAGCATGTCGTGTGCGAGAAGCCGTTCGCGATCCGCAGCGCCGACGCCGAGCGCATGATGGTGGCTGCGGAACGCTCGGGTCGGGTGCTGACCGTCTACCAGAGCCGGCGCTGGGACCCGGACTTCCTGCTGACGAGACGCCTGCTCGACCAGGGCCGGATCGGATCTCCCTTCTACATGGAGTCCTTCATCGGAGGCTTCTCGCATCCCTGCGGCTACTGGCACAGCCATGAGCCGATCTCGGGAGGGGCCGTCTACGACTGGGGATCGCACTACCTGGACTGGGTGCTGCTGCTCTTCCCCGGCGAGGTGGTGGAGGTCCGAGCCAGCGCCCACAAGCGCGTCTGGCACGATGTGACCAACGCCGACCAGGTGCGGGTCGACCTGCGCTTCGCGGGCGGGGAGGAGGCGAGCTTCCTGCAGTCCGACATCGCCGCCGCCCTCAAGCCCAAGTGGTACCTGCTGGGCACCGAGGGGGCGATCGTGGCCGAATGGCGGCTGGAGACGGTGAAGAGCCGCGCCTGGACCGGTGACCTGGTCGAGAGCCGCCTGCAGCCCGCCGACTCCCCGGCCCTGGTCCGTGTCTACTGGCCGAGCGGCGATGGGACCTCGATCGAGGTGCCTCCGCTGCCCGCACGCCCACGCAACGCCTTCTATCGCAACCTCGTCGATCATCTCCTGCTGGGCGAGCCGCTGGCGGTGTCGCCGCGAGAGGCATGGCGGACCGTGGCGGTGATGGAGGCGGCCACCCGTTCGATCGCGGCCGGGGGCCGTGAGCAGAGGGTCCGGATATGAGCCGCGGTGGCGTCCGTTGGGGGATCCTGGGCGCGGCCTGGGTGGCCGACCGAGCGGTCCTCCCGGCGTTGCGGGATGCCCGGGGGGCGGTGCCGCTCGCCATCGCCTCGCGCAGCCCGGAACGGGCCCGGGAGCTGGCCGCGCGACATGGCGTCCCTCGCGTCCACGCTGGCTACGAGGAGCTGCTCGCCGACCCCGAGGTGGACGCCGTCTACGTGCCACTGCCCAACGCTCTGCACCGCGAGTGGACACTGCGGGCCTTGAGGGCGGGCAAGCACGTGCTTTGCGAGAAGCCACTGGCCGTGGACGCCGCTCAGGCGCGGGAGATGGCCGCCGCCGCCCGCGGGCGCGGCCGGCTGCTGATGGAGGCGGTCATGTACCGGTTCCACCCGGCCGTGCGCGAGCTGGTGGCCTCGCTCACCAGCCATCGCGTTCGCTTCCTCCATGCCGTCTTCGGCTTCCCCCTGGATCCCGCCGTGGCTCCGGACACCTACCGTCTGCGTCCTGAGCTGGGGGGTGGGGCGCTGCTCGACGTCGGCTGCTACCTGGTCGACCTCACCCGCTGGCTGCTCGGCGAGCCGGCGGAGGTGGATGCCGTCTGGCACCGGGGGCCGACCGGCGTCGACCTCTCCTGCACCGCCGTCCTCGGCTTCCCCGACGGGGCCCAGGCCGCTCTCCACGCCAGCCTGGAGTGCGCCGAGCACCAGGAGCTGGTCGCGGTCCACGGCGGCGGGGTGGTGCGGCGGGACCGTCCCTTCACCGCCTGGCGGGACCCCCACGACCCCTATCAGCTCATGGTCGAGGCCTTCTCCGCCGCCGTCCTCGACGGAGACCCGCCACCGCTGCCGCTGGAAAGCTCGATCGCCACCCTGGAGGTCCTGGACCGCATTCGCGCCGCCGCCGAGGTGCGGTCGAAGGGCCGAGCGCGGACGGATGGCGCGCCGGCCGGTGCCTGAGCGCGGGGGTAACAACAGCTGACGTTTCTACACACTACAATTCACTTCCGTGAACTTGAACAGGTTGCCGTCCAGCAGGACGCTGAACCGGCAGATCCCTTCCTCCCTCGCCCGCGGGGCCATCCGCGGGCGGAGGTTGACCCCACGGTCGTCGCCTTCCAGCCACGCCGGCACCGGCACGCCCGGGAGCTGAGCCGGGCGGCGCTCCAGGGCCAGCTCCAGGCGCCGGCCGCCCCGGGCAAGCGAGGAGGACGAGGCGGCGCGTTCCGTCCGTTCTCCCCTCCGGTACCCTGACCTCGTGGACCCCGATACCCGGTGTCTCGATCCCGATCGGACGCACACCTTCCGCCTCCGCATCGTCCTGGGGCAGGTGACGCCCATCGAGGCGGAGGGCAACGCGCGGGACCTGGCCGACCTCCTCCGACAGGTGGGAACGGCGTTCGCCCGTCGGACCAGCGCGGTGGCCGGGCTGATCGAGCGGCTGGCGGGTCGTGGATGGCGGCTGGCGGCGGACGACTCGGGGGGTGGCCGCGTGGCTCGCCCCGCGCACGGCTTCGCTGGCCCGGATGGGTGGGCCCTGCCCGAGGAGGTGACGCTGGTCAAGGACGCCCTTCCCGCCCAGGTCGCCTCCGACCTGGACGACCTACGGGCCCCGGGGGCCGAGCTGGGGGTGGGGCTGTACGTGCGCATGGAGACCATGGACCTGCCCGCACGGGTGGTGGGCGGGGCGGTCGAGCTGGTCTACACGCCGAACGAGTACCTGGCCACCTTCTCGCCCGGGCCCTGAGCCGGCCCCGACTCAGTCCTCCACCACCGTCATGGCCCCGATCGTCGCCCAGGCGTGGAGCGTGTGCAGGGGGCCGTCAGGGATGTGCACGCAGCCACGGCTGGCGTCGGGGCCGTACTCCGACCCGGACCGTAGGCGCTGGCCGGCTCCCAGGGTGCGCGGTGAAGGAAGGTGCCGTCGGGCACGAACTCCATGGCATCGTAGACCCAGGCCGGGTTGTGGGAGAAGGGGCTGCCCCGGGGCCAGGGCGAGACCATGTGGTAAGCGGGGTACTTGGCGAAGATGCGGAAGGTGCCGCGGTCGGTCGGAAGCTGCCGCCGCCCCGTCGTCACCGGAGCGGCCAAAAGGGAAGGTCCGTGGTCGTAGGCGACCAGGCGCTGGCTGGCCAGGTGCACGACGATGAGCCGGTCGGGTGCTTCGGCGATGCAGCCGCCCAACTGACGGCCCGGTCGACGGCGCCGGCCAGACCGTCGAACGCCTGCTGGAGCTCCACCACCGCCTGGTCCATGTGCACGTCGTCCTGCTCGCGCTCGGCCGCTTGCACGTCGGCGCGGGCCACCACGTCGCCCGTCACCCAGAGGCTCGTCGCCTGGTCGAGCAGGCCGGGAGGGCGGCCCAGGAGCTGGTCGGCACGGACCCGGGCGTCGAGGCGGTGCTGGATCGTGGCCGGGGCGGCCCGCACCGCGGCGACGACGGCGTCGTGTTGCTCCAGCTGGTGCGGGTGCTGCAGGGCGAGGAAGGCCCGGCCCCAGGCCAGCGCCTGGGGTGCAGGATCGGTGCGCAGCCCCGTCCGTTG
>Ga0209061_1003457_pt1 | contig 17152 bp, 21 predicted proteins | sample Coa_R1_10_FD_187157 | JGI IMG/M metagenome (GOLD analysis project Ga0209061, IMG submission 187157) | Surface soil microbial communities from Centralia Pennsylvania, which are recovering from an underground coalmine fire - Coalmine... | ecosystem: Environmental > Terrestrial > Soil >...
CTCATTTGGTGGGCAGACGAGGGGGGCAGAGACCCCCTCCATTTGAAAGGGGAACTTTCACTGAAGATGGGACTTTCATTGCTAAGCTCTAGTCCCATGAAGGAAAGAGATAATGGTTGCTCCTCCCGCAGTCCCATTAAGCCCTCCATCGAGCTGGGGAGGAGCGTCATTAGCGTCTCTAAGAGAAATTTTGACAAAGAAGTATTTAAAACTTTCTATAAGGGATACTTTGTTGATTTGTTCAATTTGTCTCATTAAAACGATATTGTATAACACTAATTTTTCAGTAATTAATATTTATTTCAACGTTCCTCTCAAGCTTACACCCTAATGCCCGGAGCCCTACCGACTACAGAATTCGCCAAGTGAACCATCCACGCGTAAGCCCAGAACTTGAGCTTAGCCTCAACTACTTGTCCAGCAAAACTTGTCTAACCGATTCCCCAAAAGTACGCTTCACAGAGAACAAGGACTCGACCCTCCACCTAACGCCATAACCCTTCTCCTCCCTCCAACGATCATAACCCAACTTCCTAAACTCCCGCACAGCCTTACGTCTAGCAAGATGGCCCCTTTTAGTAGAAGCGTTCTTCTTGGGAGGAACTACAACCTCAACTCCGGTCTTGTAAACCTCATTGGCGTCATATGTCTTATCTCCATAAAACTTCTTGACCTTCTTTCCCTTATCTTGAAGATCCTTAACTGTTTTTACAGCGCTTTCAACCTCGTTGCTAGTGACCTCAGCGTTTATCACGTTGAATTCGTTATTGTCCATTACTATCTCGATCTTGAGGAATTTTGAATCCCTAGTCTTACCCCACTTGGCAACAATGTATTGTCCTCCCGTGTTTGTGCTAATGCCTGTAGCGTCTGCAATTACTTCAAGTTCGTCACTTGTCTCGGGGAAGGTTATGTTCATGTTCCTCACTCTCTTCCATATTGTTGAGTAATCGAGGCTTGTGGGGATGATCTTCAATTGTTCTAAGGCTCTTAATACTCCTTCTATTGCTCTGTAAGGTAGGAAGATGTGGAGGAAGGCTAGGAATTCGTCGAACTCCTTCGGAGCTTTATACTTTGTCCTAGCGTTCCTGTTCTCCTCTGCTAATAAGTCCCACCAATGTTCGAATACGTAGAAGGGGGAACATCAACTTATATCTAGTTATGACGTTCTCGTCGTACTTGCTCCAGTCCCTCTTGTACTTACTCTTTCCCATAGGTAATACTTAAACGAATAATTTATAAACTTTTTGTACAATTCTGAAGCAATCCACAAAGCAGCCTGAGACAGTAAATTTTTAAACCTTTAAAAACTAGATTAAATTATGAGCCAAATAATTGGTTTTAAAGTAGATGACAATCTAAAAAAGTTAATTAAAGAGTATGCATGGCAAAAGAAAATGACAGTAAGTGAGTATGTGAGAGAAGCTGTAATGCTGAAATTACAAATGGATATGAGTGAGGATAATGCACAATCCAAAGATTGAAGCGATGATACAAGAATTAAAAAATACAATATATGACATGCTTAAAGATCAGATAAAGAGAGATTGTAACATAATTATATCAGGTATACATATAGTGAAATTGGCAACGCGTGATAAATATGATATCTATGTCAACTTTACTTATATATACAATATTGAAGATGCTGAGATTACAAAGAATGGTGTCTATTATCCGTTACACGACAAGATTGTAATAGACAAAATGGCGGTGAACTATGATGAATATATCTAAGGATGATGCAATCAATATAATTGTTAATTTCATTTACGGTGACAAACTATATCCGGGGCGTAAAGCCTCGCCCTTCCAGGGCGGGGAGGAAGTCAGAATCGCATATTTCAACCATATCGATTAATATACGACCTAAAGACTAAACAATTTGTAGTTTAGTCACGTCCTCTCACCGAAAGCTTTTTAAACCCCCTCCCCCTTTTTCTCATGGGGCAAAGCCCCCAGGTGGAAAAATGGCAGAAAATAAATCCCAAAATAGTATTTTCCAAATTAAGACAACGTTAGATAATTACGTTTTTGGACACAACGATATGAAACGTGCAGTATTACTCGGTTTATTGTCGTCAGAACCTACGTTTATTTTAGGACGAGTAGGAATCGCAAAGACGTATACTATAGACACGTTAGCTAAGATGTTAAATGTTAATTATTATTACATCTTACTCAATAAATATACGGAACCAGACCACATATTAGGAATACTTGACATAAACGAGTATAAAAAAGGACGTTTAGTATATCACGGTGGAGTTGTGGACGCAAACATCGTTATGTTTGACGAACCATACAAATCTTCATCCGACGTACTAAATACGCTTTTAGATATAATCTTAAACAAGAGAGTTTTCGGGATTAAACTCAACTTATTAACTACGTATTTCGCATCTAACGAGTTTGATAATGACGACGAATTAATAGCATTTAACGACAGATTAACTATACGTGTAGTAGAGACTGATTACGTTCACAAACCCGATTTAAAGAAGATAATAAAAAGCGATTCAAAGACGCCAGAACCCATGTTAATGTATGACGATATTGTAAACTTACAAAACGAAGTTAGGAAAATTGCTATGAACATTAACGACGCTTTACTCGACAAATTCTTAGATACGATAATAGAACTAAGAGGACTAAACTACTTAATCTCAGACAGACGTGTAAAGAAGACTGTATACGTAGCTGCAGCGAACGCATTACTTGAAGGAAAGGACAACATAGAACCAGACGATCTAGTAACCGCGATGAGATTCACGCTTAACGACCCAATGAAGTATACTGATTCGATAAAAGAAATCGAAACTATCGCGTTAAAACACGGACTAAACGAGATAGCTTCCGTAATTAATAAAATACGCTCTCGCATTAACGTTATTAACGTATTGATAACTAATGCCAAAGAAGGTACAACAGACAAATACATTGTGTTAACAAATCTAAAACGAGAACTAATAAAGGCACAAGAACTATGCGAAAAGGCACAAGAACTATGCGAAAAGTATTCGCCTAAGAGTAATGACGTGAAAAACTTATGTGATAGTATCGATATACCAGACGAAATAGTAAACGAATTACTAAAGGTGTAACAAAATGAACGGTAAGAAATTGGAACTATTCAGTAACTTACTTAATTTTAACGTAAAGAACCCACACAAAAATGACGATTTGTTCAAAGAATTCGTTATCATGACAGACGCCCTAATTAAAAAACCGACAGATAGACATAAAATCGTAAGCGGTGATATATTCGCATCACTATACCTACCACGTTATTTCTTAAGGTTCAAAAACGACGACGAAAAGTTAGAGGCCGTAAGAACGGCATTGGTAAACAACTATATGGAGATAGAAGATCTACGTTCTTCAACTGTTGACGATTTACTTACGAGTTCTGTCGACACCGTAATAATTTACAACCACATAGCTAAGTTGTTAGACGAACTTGAACAGACGAATAATAAAGATAAATTACAACAAATATCTTACGCAATTGAGAAGGAGATATCACAAGCCGCTTCAAAATGCAAAGTCGTTAATAACGCGTTGAAAAATAACATGATACGCCAAATGATATCTAAGGAAATGAACGGCGGGAAAGACAAGATTAATATGAATGACGGAGAAGAAAATAAGGAGGGTAGTAATACTTACGGTAGGGAGCCTGGTATATTACGTTTCATTAATACCCTTACTAACCTTAACGTAGATTTGAACGTATTACTTAATATCGTGAAGAAAGGTACCGAGTTGTTTAACAAACTAAACGATTCACCTCACGGTGCTTATAATTCGTATAAAATTACGTCATCAATACTAGACGCGGTTAAAATACCTAAGAACTTTGTTGATGACGAAATAACGGAAATTAAGATGTTAAATGGGTCGTTTATTACGTTTTCGAAGAAAAGTAACATCGACGGATATTACGTTTTACTTGACAAATCTGGTAGTATGGGAGGCGAGAAAATCGTAAACGCTAGAGCTATAGCGTTTGCTTTAGGACTTTTAGCTAAACAACGCAGACTGAAGTTCATGTTTAGATTCTTTGACAACTATGTCTACGACATGATAGATAAACTAAATATCGAGAACTTAGCGAAAATCGGTTCGGTTGACGCAAATGGCGGGACGTGTATATCGTGTGCGTTGAATAAAGCACTTGAAGACCTACGTAATATGAAAGAGTTCGTAATAATAATCATAACTGACGGTGAGGACGAATTTAATACAGAACCTTTGGTTAACGCGATTAAAAACGGTAAACATAAACTAATATCGGTACTAATAGGAAACGAATCATTCCATAACTTAACTGAACTGACTAAAAAAGTAGACGGTGTCATTTTAACTACAGAAGATTTAGATGATAAGATAGCACTTAAAATACTGAAGGAGGTGTCAAGTCAATGAAGTCGTTCATATTATGGGTTTCGAGACACGACCCAATACCAGCAGAACGTGAGATAATAGTCAACTATCCACATTCGTTTGTAAAACAGTTTGTACCAACGGCTGAATACTTGATAGAGAACTACATTGAACCACTTCTTAAAAAATACGATAAAGTCTATATAATTGCGATATTACCAGAGTCGTTTAAGATGAGATTACTAGAACTTATTGACAAGTATAAGGACAGAGTATTTATCGTAGAACCGTTAATGAAGGAACTTATGCATTCAAAAGACGTGCAGGAGTGTATGAACGTTTACAAAAACGATACAAACAAATACGTCATGATCACTTACGGTAACGGTAAGGAATGTAAGGTTTTCGAATTCCAGAAATTCGTTGTATTAAAACAATACGTCAAAATATATGAGGACTGGGAAAATGAGGAGGCTTACTGAAGTTAATTGGTTTAAGGACGAATACGTTAAAGTTTACGACATCATTAACGTAGAAAACAGGATGCCCCCGTTAGATAAAATTTACGTTCTTGATGATTACGATGTGAAATCATTACGCATAAAACCGCGTGACACGGTTATGGCGTTCACCTTACCTTCACGCGATGTCAAAGATAAACAATATGCATGGTTTAGATATGAGCCACCAGACTTAAACGTATTTGCTCACGAAATGATACATTTAGCTAAGAAATACAAACAACTTGATGACGAGATATATGCGTATAACTTAGCCCCATTAGTTACGATTCTGGTTGAACGTAATATTGTCCCTAAACATAACGTTCTAAGACTTTTTGAAGACTTAAACCTCAACGTTTTGAGTAAAAAGATCAAACAATATTTCCGTGTAAACAGCATCGAAGAGTTGTTTTTAACTCTCGGAGTCGTACCATCTTTTGCTACGTTTAACGACGGTACAATAACTATACTAAAAGAATACACGGAAGATGACATTATGATAGGGACAATAACAGAACTAATTGCAGCAGCGGAATATAACGATTACATACTTAAGTTTATACTCGATATCGTGGGTGGGAACAATGAAAATAAATGAGCTACTTAAACACCTCGAAAACGTCGAAACTGATGAAGACAATACCGAAAAACGTGAAATTGCAGAATACTTAGCACAGACGTTCAGTGCTGATGATTTAATATACATATATTATATCATGACGAAAGACAAGAAAATATACGAATTTGACTCATACGGAAAACTTCTCGATTCCAACAAAGTTTCACCTAACGACGCATACGTATACGTAGAATACATTAATTATGGTGGATACTACCCAGTAAGGTATTATTTTTGTCCTTTTCTCATCGATAAATATCTCTTCCCAAACGTTTATTTATCTAAACTAGGTTTCAGATATTACGTTTATTTATCTAAACTAGGTTTCAGATATTATGGTATAGTACCTGCTACTGGACTTAAATACGTCTCTATGGTTATTCATTTAAATGACCTTGGTCGTATAGTAGTAGAGATAGCTGACGTTGATACTGTAATAATCAATACGAACTTACCGACACTAACACGGGGTATTTTAGGTACTAAACAAATAAGCGATCGAGAAGTAGGAGATATTGCATCAAAATTAGACTCGCAGAAACTTTTCGCTGGGTACGACTCCTATGAGGCGGAAAAAATAATTAATAGATACTATGAAGATCATGACACTTCATTGGCTAAAGACGTCGAAGCCATTAAAGACGCATATAATCGTATATTTCAACCATTCCGTATAATATATGACTTAAAGACTAAACAATTCATACCAACTTAACCACGTCCTCCCAGCGAAAACTTTTTAAACCCCCCTTTTCTCTTTTCTATCTTGGGTGAAAAAATGGCAGAAAATAAATCCAAAAGAAACAAATCCAAAACTTTCACTTATGAGACGTTTAAAAACTACGTTTCTCAGTACGTAGTCGGAGAAGACGATATCATTAAGTTAATTTACGTAGGTATTAACGCTGCAAGACGTTCAAAAACGTTACCAGCGTTTTTACTACGTGGCCCTCCAGGGGCTGGAAAAACGATGATAACGCAAATTGTAGCTGATTACTTCAACGCTCACTACGTCTTTATTCAAACTACTTTAAACACGACTGAAGACGAATTAATATACAAATACATTCCGTCAGAACAAACGAGATCAGGAGTACGTATACAATACGGCCCATTACCTGACGCGTTAATAAAATCACGCGAAAAAATCACGGTACTCACAATAGACGAATTCGATAAAACGAGACCTTCAGCAGACGCTTTATTACTCGACTATTTACAAAACGCTAGAGTTTCGTTTAGGATTGACGATAAAGAAGATGTTATCGTTGGTGATAAAAACAACTTAATCGTATTTATGACGTCAAACGACAACAGAGAGTTTTCTGAACCACTTTTAAGACGTGTAATAACTATCGACTTTAAACTACCTGATCCTAAAGACGTTGAAAAATTACTAAGAAGACACTTTGATGACGATAAAATTATTAAGACGTTAACGACTATATATATCGCTGGTTTAACTACGGAATTAACTAAGCCCATAACGATTCAAGAACTTATACAGTTGGGTTACGCAATGACGGTTATGCCAGACGTTGACTTTAATCAACTATTACTTTCGTTTGTAGTAAAGAACGTTGAAGACTTATATAAACTAAACGTGTCGTTAGAACAACTTAACATAAACCAAATACAACAAAAAGAAACGTATTTACCCAACGTCGTAGAAACGATAGTAAAAACAGTCAATAACGTAACATCACCACCGCAACAAACGACACAACAACAACAGCAAGAAACAACGGTACAACAACTATTAACTAAAATAAAACTACCTGTTAATAAAATCGTTCAAACGGTAAACAACGTAGATAAGGTTAATGACGAGATCGAAAGTACGTTTAACGCAGCGATAGACACGAATACGTTTAACGAATACAGCGAAATAATCAAAACGTTTGAACCCGAACCAACGGATAGACCAGACGTTTTAGGAAAGTTTAAAGTCGTTCTTGACGATACGTTAAGGTTAACGTCTAATGAGCCGTTAACGCTAAACGAATTAGATGACATTTATTATAAAATGGACTTTGAAGCGTACGCTGAAGATTACGTTTATTTACATCCTAAAGACGTTATTAGTCTTATAAAAAGCGAGTACGCTGATCTACGATTTACATACTATACTAAAGACGTGATTGTCGCTGTTGATAAAAAACAAGACGTTACTCGCTTTGTTCTGCGTCTAGACAACGTCAAAGGACGTTTATATAAAGCGAAAATTTACGTTAATAAACAAAACTTAAGCAGCGACGAACAAAGACGACAAAGAGACTTCATCGAAAGACTGACGAGAAACTATCAATTACAAAACGTTCTTGAATCACTACTCAATAACGTTAAGTATAGCAGAGACGAAATAATAAGAGGAGACTACTTTAATAGTAACTACTATAAAACGTTAATTGACTTCATAAACGACACTAAAGGAATGTTTAATCTACGTGCTAAAATAAACGTAAAAGGCTACGAATCTACGGCGACGGTTCGACAAGGTAGTAAAGACGAGTGCGAGACAAAAATCTACGTTTCGTCTGATGCTCGTTATAATTACGTAGAATTCAGGTTTGAGTATTTATACGTTACAAGATACGTTACTAACAAAAAGAACGAAGAAAGATTTGACATAACTAATGACATATATAAAATCGTAAATAATTACGTTGGAGAATACGACTTAATAGACGGCATAAAAGCGTTTCATAAAATGGCTGAGGAACTTAAGAATTACGCTAACAACATGTGCAACGAGTTGATCAAAAAATGACGATCAAAGTAATTAAACCACGAATTTTACACAACGAGTTTCATCCTGAACACGAAGAAAAAGACGTAGTAGAACCTACGACAAAAACGTCTGAAGACGTTCACGGCGGCGATGAAATAACGCAAAGTATGGAAGATCAACGCTTTGCACAACAACAAAACGAAAATCAGACACAGTCAGAACAACAACAAAACAATAATACTCAACAACAAAATCAGCAGAATAACGAAACACAACAACAAAACCAAAACGCTTCTTCTCAACCTGACGACAAACAAACTGAACAACAAAACAACAATAATCAACAATCAGAGCAACAAAACGAATCTCAAAGTAATAGCGAGAATCAGCAAAACGATCAACAGACTGAACAACAACAAAACGATCAGTCACAAAGTAATAACGATTCAGGACAAAATCAACAGACTACTGAACAACAACACAATAACACTCAACAAACTAACGAAAGTCAGCAAAACGATCAGTCACAAACTAATCAACAACAAAACGAATTACAAAATAATAACGACCAACAAAACGAAACTAATCAACAAAATAATAAGACACAGTCAGAACAACAACAAACTAACGAAAGTCAACAGACTACTGAACAACAAAACAAAACAGAAGATAACAACGAAACTAATCAACAACAACAAAATAATCAGTCACAAAGTAATGACACTCAACTGAACGACAAACAATCACAAAATAATAACGACCAACAAACTAACGACAGTAATGCACAGTCAGAACAACAACAAAACGAAACAGAAGAACAAACTTTAGACGATTCTGTAAGTGACGATTATCAAGAACAAGAAGTCGAAGAACAAGAACACGATTATGATGAAGAACAAGACGATTACTACGAAGATGATGAAGATCAAGAAGACACGACGCAATATAACACACAACAAGCGTTTAAGATAAACGAAAAACGCAGCATTAAAAGACAATTATACTTAACGTTTTACAGACTCGTAGAGTACTTAAGCGACGAAGAAAAGCAGCCAACGTTACTACCTGGCCCGACGTTAGTACTAAACGTTAAAAAACTCATGATGAGACAGTACGAGAGAAAACCCATCAACGCTTACTACTACTTTAGGACGAGGTCGCAAGTCGTTTTAATACTCGACAACAGCGGTTCAATGACGTGGTTGTTAGACGAGTTAAACACGTTCTTTAAAGCTGCTTTGAAGAGAAAAGACGTACAAATATACATCGCACCAAACGGACACATAGAGGAATATTATAACGATAAGACTAAACGCTTTGAAGAAATTAGCCATGAAGACGCTATACAACAAATAATAAAGTCGTCATTACCAGTCGTTTATATTGGAGACTTTGACGGTGCAAACACGCCAATAGAACTGTCATGGACTAACCGCGTTTATTGGATATGTCCTGAAACACGTTATAAATACTTTTCACATCACGATTGGGTAGGACGTTGTCTAAAAGTCGACAGTCACGGTGATTGTAAAGACTTTCAACCTTATTACGAAGACGACTTTAAAGGATTTTTCGGAAGGGCGTTTGACGACAAAGAGATGATAACTGTGTTAAAAGAATTCGCTAAGAACGTTTATAAACAACGCTTCTGGTACGATAAGCACGACATAGAAGATTTCAGTGCAGAGAATCGTTAGAAAATTACGTTATGTAAAAAACGTACTGTATAGTTCTTAGTTCGTACTTTTGCTATATACTAGCATTTCGTACTTTCTTCTTCTTTTTATCAACGTTAATGCGTCTCAACTATACGAAATTTTTTCAGCTCTTGAATTTCTTTTACTTGAGAGAAATTCAAATTTACTAGAAAAGCTTAAATACCCCCTTTTGCATAAATTTCTCAGGTGAGAAAATGAAAAGAGCAAACAAATCCTTCAAAAAATCCCGTCCTATGGGCGGGATGACTCTGGGGGACTTTTTTATGCAGTCCCCCGAGATCTCGGCGTGGTTGGGGCTGTCTAAGCCCCAACCTTATCCAATAACGTCTTCTATTTCATTAAACAACGTTTCCATAAAAACATCTTCTTCTAATAACGTAAACGTTAAAGACGTTCAAATAAAAACGTCTTCTAATCACGTTCCAAAAACGTTAGATCTATTACGTAAGTTTGAAAACGACTTAGAAAACAACGTAATTATCAACGACTTGAAAGACGCTTTACAACAACGCAAAGTTATCAACGACGTTATTTTTGGGAGAAATTACGTTTTCAAAATAACGTCTATTAGAAACAACGCGATGAACGTTATTCCAATGACGTATAACAACTTTAAGTTTGACGAATTAATAATAACGTTTGACAACGACGATGAAAAACAATTATTAAACAACGCTTTGAACAACAACGATAAGGACGCTGAATTAAACGAAATTGCTAACGATATATTTAACGCTTTAAAGAACGATAATACAACAAACGTAATAGACGTATTACATAACGTCAGAAAAACGACGTTAATATACGGTAAGAAATACGACTATATAATAAACGAGTTTGAACTACGCAATAACGAATTAACAATAAACGTTACTGTAATGACGAAAGATAAGCACGAGAAATTATACGACTTGTCAATAACGTTTGACGACAACGACTTGAAAAAATTAGGTGATAACGATGAGTAACGTCATAAAAATTAACAACGTTACTATAAGTACGTCTTCTTCTAACAACGTTTCTCGTAAAATAACGCAGCAGTATAACAACGTTAATAACGACTTACCAATCAACATCTTTATTGAAAACGTTAACAACAAAGTAGCAATACTACACATCCATGGACGTTTAACTTACGCTTATTTACAAAAATTACTACGTCATCTTGAACAGAACGTTATACAACAACTAAATCACGACATGATCGCAATATGTACGAATTTACCAACGTATTATCTACAACAAATCACGCTACTACTTAACAACTATAATTACGACGTAGGTTATTTCGACTCATCTACGTCTACGATGTACTTTAAGAACTTTTCGTTAATTTACGCTCCTAACTACAACGAGGTGAGAAACGATGACTAAACGTTTTAAAGTATTAAACGTTAAGACTCACGTTTGGAACGTAATAACTAACGTCAACAACGTAGTATTACTTAAATGTACGTGTTGTGGTGAAAAACAACGCATCGGAGTCGCTGAACAACGTGAAAAAGTACGTTATTATGACAATACTAAAGTGACGTCTGTTGAACTGACGTTCTGGTATCACGGTTACGACGCTAAGTACGCTGAACAATTATTTAACGAATTAGTTCAAAAACGTAATAACAAAAACAACGAAGACTACTACGATGATGATAACAACGACAAGAACAACGTTACATCTAACAACAACATTGTTGACAATAAACGTAACAACGACAACAGGACGTTAGTAATAAACAACGTAAAAATATCTGTACGAGGTGAGAAACGATGAACGACGACTGGTTTGACGAATTGTTAAAAGACGTTAATTTACGCTCTAAACAACGCAAAAACGTAGATAATAACGACATAACTAAAAACGTTAAAATAAAGATTAAACAACTAAAAGACAACGCGTTAATAATCGTTAATTACGACTTTAAGAACGGTACAAAGACGTTAGTGTTATATCCTGAACAACGTCTAGAAGACTTTTTAACACAAATAACGACTAAACGCGATATAGACGTTTTAAAGTACGTTATAAAAACGTTAAAACCCTACGTTGATATGAACAACGTTTTAAAACAGTTAATGACGTTTGATCTAGACGAATATTACGAAAACAACGTTAAGAAGAGACGCGTTATGTTGAACAACGTTACTACAAACGTTAACAACGTTATGCAAAACAACGTTACTAACTACGATGAGCAGAACGACAGTATACAACAAAACGTTGATAATTACGATGAACAACTACTACAACAACTACGCGATTTGTTGAAGGACCTGAACAACGTTAACCTGAACGACGTACATAACAACGATGAGCTGTACAACGCAGCTAATTACGTTATACAACGCTTCCTGACGTTTTTAATAAACGTTAATAACATACATGACGGTGTCATAAACAACGTTATAAATTACTGTTATAAATTACTTAAGAAAATATGTTAATGACGGTGATGGGGAATGATTATTAACGAAAAGTTTGCAACGCCATTACAACTACGACGAACCACACTAGTACCATGTAGTGTATACGACCAACAATTTGTATCGTCTTTCTTTTTCGATGTCAGTATGGGAATCTCATTTTTCTGATATAAATGATAATATATGTAAGATTGAACCGCACCAGTTTTATTCAAATATAACTGCATATATTTTATGAAAATGACAGTTAATAAGTCAGTTTTCAATAGCATAATATAAATATATAGAATTAATTTCACGTAGCTGGAAGGAGGTGCATAGGGTTAGCTGGAGTTTAGGGGAATGACGTCTTCACTTCACGGAACGCGCGTCCCTGTTCCACTCTTACCTCCCGATCGAGGAGGTTCGAGAGGGAGACCGAGAACTCCCACAACTTGACCTTCCTCCAAGAACGGATCAAGAACCAGACATTCAAGAGAAGATAGGAAAGCAGAACGAGGACCAGTTCCTTCCTCACGTCACAAGTCCTAGTCCTGATCCTAAACTCCTCAAGGGAGCGGAAGGCGTTCTCTATCCCCCACCTCTCCCTGTACATCTCGGCAAGGACTATGGCATCGTGAAGGTCGATCTCCCTCCTCACGAGGAAGGCAATAATCTTGCCGTCTTCCTTCCTCAGAATAATGAGATAAGCTCCACTCCCATGTCTCACGCAGAGAAATCCAGTATATCTAACTCCGCTAAAACTCACATCCACATCCTGCAACATCCCCTTGTACTTCTTGTACATCTGGGCCTTGGCAGATATGACGAAGTCCAAGCCCAACTCCAAGAGGTATCTAATCACTTCGTTCACCGCGAACTCCCTGTCCGCGAAGACCATGACGAGCCTCAGCTTGTCCTCCTCCAACTCCTTCACGATTACCTCCATCACCGCCTTGAAACCTTCAGCTACGTTCTTCACGGTCACTGGGATCACGTCCAAGAAGCTCCTCGTCCTCCCCAGGAGGAAGATCGCAGCTTGAACCAGTCCCCACGACGTCCCCTTAGTTGGCTTTATCCTACTCAAGAAACTCTTGTCAGCGTGATATTGAGGTATGGCATGGAAGTCCACTGCTACCCTCCTGTCCCTGACTCCCCTTAACGTCATCCTTCCCATCTTCCTCAACGCATCCCTCACGTCCTCAACTTGAACCGCGTTCAACTTTCTCAACGCTCTTCTCCCATCTTTCCCCAACCTGCTCAAGTAGCTCCCACTCGCCTTAAGCAAGGCACTGAGGAGTTCCTCAGGGAAAAGTATTTTAGTGAGGACCGAGTAAATTATCTTGAGGGCGGACCTGGCGAAGTCCCGGTTGAACTTCGCCGGTTTAGTTGTATTCTCATGTTTCATATATTCAGGTTCGCCCTCGTATATACAAACTTTTCTCCAGAAATTCTCATCCTCTCAACTTTTTCTGTATTTCATTCATCTCGTTTTTTACGCAAAAAATGAGATTCCCATACTGACGTTATGTTATTTTTGATCCTCTATTTTTCTCACATTTGTAATTTTATTTCTTACAATTTTTCCTATTGCAGCTATGCTATTTTTTCAATTTCTTTACTTTGCACAAAATTGAAAAGTATAAGCCCACATTACTAGTTTTCAGAAGAAAAGCTTAAATACCCCCAATGAGAAAGTAAAATTAGAGGTTAGAGGTGTGAAAAAATGGAAGTAAAAGTTAATAGTCAAAAAACAAATCCTCAACAAAACCAAAATAATGCAAAAGCCCAACCTCAAATACCTCAAACAAATCCTGAACTACAAAAAATAATTGAGGATATAGTTGCTAAGTATTTAAATTTAACTCAACAAAATAATAAGACGACTACAAATAATGATTTTGTCGTTAAGGCAAACATGAAAGCAAGCTATATAGCAAACACTCTTGAGCAAGTGTTATTAACGAGGAAAAAAATGTCAATGGTCGCCCTAGGATATGCCGTTCCAGTTCTTTTAGACAGTATTATGTTAATAAAAAAAGATTTAGAGAGACTAAACAACACTAAGGTTGATGTGAAAATGGAACTTTTTGAGCGAGAGGTGGTTACGATAGCACGTAAAAATAAAAGAATAACAGGACTACGCGTAATCCTTACAATTTAATCCTTTTTTTTTTAAAAAAACTTTCCTTTTTTCTTTTTCTTTAATTTTCTTGGGAGTGTTCTCATGCAGTCATCTTATTCGATATCATATAGTAAAATTAAATCAGGCTAGAAATTTCCACAATTAGTCGTTTCGATCGAGATGCAGCCAATGAATTAGAACATGAAAACAGCCTCTGAAAAAGCTTATGTGCGAGGGTTACGAGATTTTTTGTGAGGGTTACCAATATGGACCTCGTAACCCTCGCACAATTAATACTTATGATTCTAAGAAATTTAAATCTTAAGCCGAGAAAGTACGAGCTAAAGGATATTGCATTAGCATTAGCAGCCTACTCCTTGGGAGTTCAAATCACGAAAACGGGAATCCCACCATCAACCCTATACTACTACTTGAGGAAAGTAGGGATAAGGAGGAGAGGAGAAAGCAGACCAACATGCCCATCATGTAACTCTAACAGAGTAGTGAAGAACGGTTCATCTAGAGGGAGAGCAAAATACAAGTGTAAAGCGTGTGGAAGGACGTTTTACGACGCGTTAAAGCACAGAATGGATAGGGAACAGAGGGAGAGAATCTTAAAGGAGTACTTGAACAGGATGAGCATGAGGGCAATATCAAGAGTTGAAGGTAAACCATTGACTACTGTTTACAGCCTAGTGAGGAGGATTGGGATAAGGGCCTTCACGTATCTAACGATCTTGAAGGGTGAGCTCAAGAATTTCACAGCTAAGTCTACGGTGTTTGACGAGTTCTGGACTTATTTCCGTGTTAGGCATGGGGTGATGAGGGAGGATTTGTGGATTTGGACTGCTCTTGCTGATGGTGTGCCTTTCTATGAGTTTGGGGATAGGAGTTATGGGACTTTTCGTTATCTCTTGGGTTGGTTACCTAGGAGTGAGGTAAACTATACTGACTACTACTGTGTTTATCAAGTTCTCGATAATCGTGTAGCGAGTAAGAAGTATACTTATCTTGTGGAGAGTCATAATTCTTGGTGTAGGTCTCATTTGGCGAGGCTGGCTAGGGATACTAAAGCTGTTACTAGGAGTGGGAGGATGGTGGAGTACAGTTTGGCCTTGTTGAATGTAATGTACCCTCACGTATTCTCAAGGGAGAGAACTCCCTTAAATGAGGCTTACTTGAAGGGAGTACAGTATATTAGAGAAAACTTGATATAATTTTACTAATACTTCTCGAATAAGATGACTGCATGAGAACACTCCCTTTCTTGCTGCTTTTCTCTTCATCAAATTTCTCATTTTCGTAATTTTATTTCTTACAATTTTTTCCTATGCAGCTCTGTTATTTTTTTCAGTTTTCTCCTTCTGAGCTAAATTCATTTTTTATCAGATTCAACATCTATAAATTTAATTTCTCTCATTTTTGATAAATTCAAAAGTTTAAACCCAAATTACTAGTTTTCATAAGAAAAGCTTATAAATCCCCAAAACAAAACTAAACATGCGGGTGAAAAAATGAAAGTAAACCAATCCCAAAAAGTAAATCCCCAATCTTCAAATAATATGGAGATTTTTTTAAAGTCAGGGGTGGAGAATTCGGGTCAAGTACATAAAGAAGATAAAGTAAATCAACTTCAAATAGAAAAAATAGAAAAAGCTAAACCTAATGATAAATATGAAGAAATAGAAGAAATGATTAGAAAAGCAACAAGAGAATTAGAAAAAATAATAAAAGAAAAAGAAATAGAATTTAGTAAGTTTAATGAAATAATATATAACAGAAAACTGCAATTCAAATTATTGATGGTTACAACAAAAATTTATACATTAGTAAGAGATCCAAATAGTGGCAAGTCTGCCATAATTGCTATCGCCCCCCCCAGATGGGGGGGTTCTAGCTTACGTTATCTGATTTCAACGTGTAGTGATGATTGGTGTCAAGTAGTGATAAAGGAGACAACGAAAGGAAGGATTTTAACTTATAAAGCTACATCTTTAGCGTATGCTTCATCTGAGGACGATATTTTTGATTGATTAAGACATTTCTTTTTTATTATTTTTCTTTGTCTTTCGGGAGTGTTCTCATGCAGTCATCTTATTCGATATCATATAGTAAAATTAAATCAGACTAGAAATTTTCACAATTAGTCGTTTCGATCGAGATGTAGCTAAGGAATTAGAACGTGAAAAACGGCCTTTGAAAAGGGTTTATGTGGGAGGGTTATGAAATCTTTTTGTGGTAGTACTAGAATGAACCTCGTAAACCCTTGCACATAAACCCTTTTCTAAAATAATGTCTTTGTTCAAATTTCTATATCTTAAACGTTAAACGAGCGTTTTTCCATACTATTCCAATATTTTTACAAACGTTTTTTGAATTTCATGACTGTTTGAGAACACTCCCGACTTTCTTTCTAAATTTTTAAAATCTTAATTTTATTTTTCTTTTCTAATTTATTTTATGTTTAATTTTTCTCACATTTCGTTTATTATTTCTTTTACTTCTCTTTTACATATTTTTTATTTCAATCTATAGCAAAATTCAATTTATATCAAATCTCTTAAATTTTAAATTTTTTGAATTTCTTTTCTTTGCACAAAATTCATTTTGTTTTACAATTCAATTTTTTTACCTGCTGAAATTTTATGCCTGCCCATGCACAAAGAGAAA
>Ga0209061_1003458_pt1 | contig 17148 bp, 16 predicted proteins | sample Coa_R1_10_FD_187157 | JGI IMG/M metagenome (GOLD analysis project Ga0209061, IMG submission 187157) | Surface soil microbial communities from Centralia Pennsylvania, which are recovering from an underground coalmine fire - Coalmine... | ecosystem: Environmental > Terrestrial > Soil >...
TAAGTCCCATGCCGATGCTGATCGAAGGCAAATGGAGCCCTGAGATCCGTCCCAATGTTGGCGGTCGTTTTATCCGCGCCGACAGCCAGTTTCGCGATTTCATTACCGCCGACGGTTCGTCTGGCTACAAGGCCGAACCCGGCCGCTATCATTTGTATGTCGCTTATGGCTGTCCGTGGGCTAATCGCACGATCATCATGCGCAAGCTCAAGGGGCTGGAAACCCTGGTTTCAATTTCGATCTCGCTGCCGGCGATGACCGAGGGCGGCTGGACCTTCGAGGACAGCTTTCCCGGCTCGACCATCGACCAGGTCAACGGCTTCCATTATCTATACGAGGCCTACGCCGCGGCGCGCCCCAGTTACACCGGCAGTTGCACCGTGCCAACCCTGTGGGATCGGCAAAAGCGCACGATCGTCAACAACGAGTCGTCCGAAATTCTGCGCATGTTCAACAGCGCCTTTGATGGGGTCGGCGCCAAGCCGGGAGATTACTATCCGGCGGCCCTGAGGCCCGAAATCGACCGTATCAACGAGTTCGTCTACCACAACATCAACAATGGCGTGTACAAGACCGGCTTCGCCACCACCCAGCAAGCTTACGACGAAGCGGTGGAAAACGTCTTCATCGGGCTGGATACCTTGGAGGAGCGGTTGGCCCATCAACGCTACCTGGTCGGCAACACTATCAGCGAGGCCGACTGGCGGCTGTTCGTCACCCTGGTGCGTTTCGACGCGGCTTACTACGGCCTGTTCAAGTGCAACCTGCGCCGCTTGGAGAGCTACCACAATCTGTACAACTACATGCTCGATCTATATCAGCAGCCGGGCGTGGCGGAATGCGTGCGGCTGGACCATATCGTTATCAACTACTATGGGATCAAGCGGGTTAATCCCAACGGGATTATTCCCAAGATTCCGCGGGTCAATTGGATGGCGCCGCACGACCGGGCTCGCCTGGGAGGGCGCTGAAAAACCTTGGGTGCTCCCAAGCCCGCGGTCACCAAGCAAGCCACCACTTTTCGAGCAAGGGTAATTCCGGCAACGAGGGAGACCCGACGGTTAACCAGCCGGGGAGAGTTGACGCAGTGAGCGCGTCAACAGCGCCAGCGAGCGGCCTTCCAGCGCGAAGGCTTCACCATGAGAAAGTTGGCGATTGTCGTCGGCGCCGCCATCGGCGCGGCTGGTATCGATCAGCACCCGCCAGGGCCCATCGTCGGCCAGCGGGGGGATATGAAAATCGATCCGCTCGTAGTGCGAGTTCAGGAGGAGCACGAAATCGTCGTCGGTGACGGCCAGGCCGCGCTCGTCGATCTCGCCGGTGGCCGAGCCGGCGAGGAAGACTCCCAGGCAGCGAGCGAAATGCTGATTCCATTCCTCGTCGGTCATCTCGTCGCCGTCGGGGGTCAGCCACATGATATCTTTGAGTTCACTGCCCCGGATACGCCGCCCCTGAAAAAACTGGCGGCGGCGGAAGACCGGGTGGCGCTTGCGCAAGGCGATAAGCCGGCGCACGAACTCCAGCAGCCTGGTCGGCGAGGTGCTCCAATCCGTCCAACTGAGTTCGCTATCCTGGCAGTAGGCATTGTTGTTGCCTTGCTGGGTGCGCCCAAGCTCATCGCCATGTGAAAGCATCGGCACTCCCTGTGAGAGCATCAAGGTGGCCAAAAAATTACGTTGCTGTTGTTCGCGCAGGCGATTGATCGAGGGATCGTCAGTGGGTCCTTCGACGCCGCAGTTCCAGCTTAGGTTGTTGTTTTCCCCGTCGCGATTATCTTCGCCATTGGCCTCGTTGTGCTTTTGGTTGTAACTGACCAGATCGCGCAAGGTGAAACCGTCGTGGCAGGTGACAAAATTGACACTGGCATAAGGGCGCCGCCCGCTCTCCCCGTATAGGTCGCTGGAACCGGTCAAGCGGTAAGCCAGGTCGCCGATGATTCCACCCTCCCCCTTCCAATAGGCCCGCACGGCGTCGCGATAGCGGCCGTTCCATTCCGCCCAGCCGATTGGGAAATTGCCCACCTGGTAACCGCCCTGGCCCAGATCCCAGGGCTCGGCGATAAGCTTGGCGGGCGCCAGGATCGGATCCTGATGCACGATATCGAAAAAGGCACTGAGCTTATCGACCTCGAACAGCTCGCGCGCCAGCGCCGCGGCGAGATCGAACCGGAAGCCATCCACGTGCATCTCCTGCACCCAATAGCGCAGGCTGTCCATGATGAGTTGGAGGACGCGCGGATGGCGCATGTTGAGGGTATTGCCGCAGCCGGTAAAATCAACGTAATAGCGCGGATCGTCCGGCGACAGGCGGTAGTAAGCCTCGTTGTCGATTCCGCGAAAGCTTAGCGTGGGGCCCAGATGGCTGCCCTCGGCGGTGTGGTTGTAAACCACGTCGAGAATGACTTCCAGGCCGGCGGAATGCAGCCGCTTAACCATCGATTTGAACTCTTGTACGGTACCACTGGCGCTATAGCGCATGTCGGGCGCGAAATAGCCGACCGAGTTGTAGCCCCAGTAGTTACGCAGCCGGTTGTCGATCAAACGCCGATCGTCGATGAAAGCATGCACCGGCATCAGCTCCAATGCGGTCACACCCAGCCGCTGGAAGTATTCGATCATCGGCTCGGTGGCCAAACCGGCATAACTGCCGCGCAGGTGAGGTGGCAGATCGGGATGGCGTGCAGTGAGGCCTTTGACATGCAGCTCGTAAATAACGGTGTCGTGCAGCGGGGTCGCAGGAGGTTTGTCGTCGGCCCAGGAAAACGCAGTCTCGATCACCCGCGACTTGGGCATCGCCGGCGCACTGTCGCGCCGGTCGAAGGAGAAATCCTCGCGCGGGCTGCCGATCCGATAGCCGAATAAGCTATCGGACCAACGCAGCGGTCCCACGATTTGCTTGGCATAGGGATCGAGCAGCAGCTTGTTGGGATTAAAGCGCAGACCGCGTTTGGGATCGTAGGGACCGTAAACCCGGTAGCCGTATAGGGTACCCGGTCGCATCTCGGGCAAATAGCAATGCCAGACTTGGTCGGTCTGCCAGGGCAGGTTAATCACATGGGTCTGATGCTGGGAGCGCGCATCGAAGATACAGAGCTGGACTCTTTCCGCGTGCTCGGAAAAAAGCGCAAAATTAACCCCTTGACCGTCCCAAGTAGCTCCCAGTGGATAGGAGGTCCCGCGCCAGACCGCAAGCTTACCGTTCGACACAGGGATGCTAGCATACCGCCCAGCGCGCGAATTTGGCAATTAAACGACGCGCTGGCCGCTCAAGCGAGTCCGCCGCCCACGCTTCCGCAAATCAGTCTGTGCTCCTCGCCCGGCGCCCGGCAAAGGCCGTTGAGAACCTTTTCAAACGTCGCTGTGCTTTCACAGTGTTTCCCTCCGGCAAGCTTCCCGGCGCCAAACCGCGCCCGGCCGCGCGAAATCCTCACCTCGGCTCAAGCCTGATCTTCCCGATCAGCTCCAGATCGGCCAGCGCCTGCTGAATTTCACGCAGCAAGTTTTCGGCGTGGCCGGAGTCGATATCCACGGAGAAGTTTATGCCCAAAGTCGGTTGCGCGTTCGATCGCAGTTTCGGAATCAGTCGTACGCCGACCTTGTTCCACAACTCCGGCGGAATTACGCCGGTCAGAATGATCGTCTTGGGGGCGGCGGCGACCGTAGCAGGTTGCGGCCTCGGTGGTTGTGCCGCGTCCTCCGCCCTTGGCGCAGAGGCGTCTGGTGGAACTTCCTCACCCTGCGAGAAATTGTCCCTCGACCAGTTTCTCGCTCGCTTTTTTGATTTCCGCGTCATCCAGCGAGGCACGCCGATCGTAAACGACCTTTTCAAGCTTCGGCTTTAGTCCGAACCGGTAGCCGTCTGTACCAGCCTTGCGGATATAGAAAGACTTACTTTCCACTGCCGAGGCCGCGTTATCGATACTGGTCGTATCGACTTCGGGTTCGCCGAGGGCGAATCGCAGCTCGGGTAGATGCGCGATCCGATCGCTCTGGCCTCCCGACGACTCGAACAGAATCGTCGTGCCGACGCGACGATGGATGTCCTTGAGCGGCCCTTTCGTAACATCGGTATCCAGAGCCGCAGCCTTGTTTTGGGTGCCGGCAATATCGCTGTCGAGCGCGGGATCCAGCCGAACCTCGCCAAGCTGACCCACAACAACCGAGCGGAACTCGCGAACGTGAAGCGGCGCCGAGCCTAATGTTATGACAGCCTCGCGTCGCGCTTCCCTGTGGCCTTTCCGAATGCAATCGAGACCCATTGGGCGAACATCGCGAGGGTTCCGCGCGTCTGCTGGAACTGCGTCAACGAGCGCCATTTGCGCTGAAAGACGGTCAGAGTTGACGGATGAAACGGATAGCACTGCTCGAAACGGGTGCGCAGGAAGTCCCGAGCCTTCGCCTCGGTAGCGGCGCTATCCACCGCGGTCCACTCCGGGGGCAGCTCCGCTCGATGGTCGAAGCACCAATTCGCGTAACTCAGTGCAGCGGTTTTGCGTATGGACTCTTTCCCGAGATCGTCGAAGAGCCGTCGGCGAACGACTTCACCGATTTCCGCCTCGTCATTGGCTGACCGACTCTGTACCAAGGCTCCATTAACTTCGAGCTGTCCTCATGACCGCATGTGCTCACTCCTCAACTTGACACACGTGCATGTACGCGCGTTTTATTGAAAACGCCAGCGTAAGTCCTGACTCACCTCGTCCGTGGATTCGGGTACGCAAAGAGGCATCAGGGAGCTGGCGCATCCCGGTCAATTTGTAGTCTTGCGCGAAGTCCTGCGGGCACGCGGTGTCTTGTAAGGCGCCAGAATGTAGCTGGCGCATAAGCCCAGCAGGCCCGAACCACCCGCGAACGCACCGTTCACGGTGATGATCACTTTTGTCTCTACGTGAACGGAGGGGAGGAGCAGCGAGGCATCGAACAGCGCCAGAAACACCAGGCAGCCAGCGATCAAGTAGAAAAGGAATTTCTGCGCCCAATGGCGTGCAACCTCTTGTGACTCCTCGATACCCGCAAAATTCTTCGCCGCGAAAGCTTGCGGAGCCTCCGGGGCTACGCCTCTGGGATCTACCTTCTCAGGCGAAGGCTCTTCGTGGCGGGCCACGCTGTCCTGCTACCCGAAGCTCAAGCTGGTGTGGCACGCCGCATCTAGGCGCGGGCCGCTGCGACAGCTTGATGCGACACCGTCAGTGGCACCAACTCTTTTGTCTCGTGAGTCTTCGGATCTTGCGACATGATCTTGCGCCCGGCGCGCTGCTCGTCGATTAGCCATGCGTAGATTTTCAGCGCGTCTCTGATAACGGCCGACATGGACCGCGCGCCGGTAACCTCTGCGAGACTGTTTATCGCAGCGTACGTCTCGTCCGTGAATTCAAATTGTACTTTCCGCATGATGACTTCCTTATCGGCCTGGCGATGCGTTCAAGTCTGCACGCGCGCAGACCATCGACCAAATCAACCGCTCGAACGGATGCCGTCAAACTCGCTGTAGTCCTTGCGTGGATCGACTAGCTTGCCCTTGGCCGGTTCCTCTTGCCTCTTCCTGCCTTCCGAATGGCTTCGCACTTCCAGGTCCGACCCCGGTTCATCCAACCCGATCCCATCAAATTCGGAACCGGTCGTCCGTGTGTCGACCCGCTCAGCCATTCTCTCGACCCTCTGACCATGGCCGTACCATGGATAAATTACATAGTTTTCCCATGTTTTTTCAAGTGGTTTTACTACCTTGGAACGGCCAAAAGCATGGCATCGAGCAGGCGCGCGCTACCGATGCGATTACCCCTCGCGTCGAAGACCGGTATCCGCGCCGCCGCTTTGTTCGCGCAATTGCACGCGCACCCGTTCGACCGGCAGCACCCTTTCGCATGCCGGGCAGGTCGCATTACCTCGTGCGACGGTTCCGCGCGCGACCTGCTTCTCGCTCTTCGGTTGGAAGACTTCAGGCTCGATATAGCGCGGCTGACCTTCGGGCCGTCTCACTTCATATTTAAGGGCTCGAAGTCGGCTCGCCTTCTTGCAGAGCCAGAACGAGCGCACCAGCGGAATCTCGGCGCCGCAGTTCGGCGATTCGCATCGGACGGTCCGCGCCCACAGGCACGCGATGGGAACGGCTCCATCAGGATCGGGCGGATAATACTGCGCGAGTTCCTTTTCGGCCTGTTTCTTTATCTCCGCGCCGACCATCCGGGCAGCTGGGACCGCAGGGGTCGGGTAGCAGCAGCGCGAACAGCATCGCGCGGCATACCGCGGGCGGCCGTCGCACCCACCACGGATGAAGTGTGCTCGGATGCCCGTGCCGAACGGACTTCTCGCGCGCCGAATGCGCGCTCACCACCGCAATCGGAAAATCCACCTCCGCCAGCCGCTTACATTCCTTGGGGATCACCGCGCCGCTCCAATAGTCGCTCGTATCCTATCCGCAAGTTGCTGGCGCAGTTCGGCGGGTTGCTCCCAGACAATGTGGTTGTACTGGCGGGTGTCAAAATGGACGTTGTTGAAATCGTCCGTCCGACAGCACCAGATAACGGGTAAGCCGAGCGCCATTGCGAAACCCGCTTCGAAGTAGACGCCCTGCCGCTGCATCGTTACATCGGCGACCAAGAACCGAGACCGTCGGATCTCAACTACGATGCGATCGCATATCTTCTCGTTGTGGTGCACCTTGTCGACGCGCAGCGGTTCATAGCCGGCTTGCCGGATCGCAGGCTCAATGCCATCGGAGAAGGCGCTGTCGAGGCTGTTGTCAAAGGACATGGCCACAAACGCACTGCGGGAGCCGCTTCCCGTCGCGCCGAGCTTCGCCCATCCGGCGTGTGTTATCGATGCCTCGCGGTCAGCATTCTCCTCGGGGCTCAGCGTCGAAACTAGCGCGCCTAACCCAGTCGGTTTTGAGATCCAACCCTCGGATACCAAGTGCTTGAGGTGGTAGTCGAACTCGACCGCAGATACGGCGTGAATCGCAGGGTAGTCTAGCTCTGCGTTGACGGTCGCTGGGGCGCCCGGGTGTGAGGTCCGGCGCTCCAGCAGGCGAAGCAACTTGTCCGGTTTCGCCGTGGCCGGAGTGTTGGCATAGGTTTCGGCGAGTTCTTCAAGTTTATTTGCCGTCCCTAGGTCAATTTCGACCCGGCCATGCCCGCTGTCGGTCTGCTCGCGAACGTATATCGACAGGTAAGGCGCAAGTAGCTGTCCCACCTTGCTGGTGTCGGTCGGATCCGCCCCCTTGGCGACAAGAAACGGCGGGACGTGCGGGAATGTTCAGGTCCAGAGGTCTGTGGTGCGCGCACACAATGCTGTAAATTTGCCGCAGCGAGGACATTTAACGTTCGCATCGTGGTCTTTCAACTCAAGTTCGCAGTCATGCTTACAGATAGGGCAATGGCCGTTCATGCGTTTTGTTATCCCTCCAACGCAGCAACCTTGGGCGCGTAGTGGTCGATCTTCCGAATCTCGTCCCATTGCAGTTGCGCGGGGTCCTTGATCGTCATCGGTCGAGGCCGATCCGCCCGTTTGCAACGAAAAACGACATACGGCCAATAGCTCTCGCGGGCGATCTTCGGCGGGCGTTGTTCGTTCTGCGCGAACCGGCTTTCACGCGTCGACGTACTCGCACACCGCCGAGGGCGACGGGACCGGCGCGCCGTCCTGGCGCAAACCATCGAGATGGAAGCGTATCGCCTCTTTGATTTCGCGTTCGGCTTCCTCGACCGTCGCGCCCGTGGCGACGCATCCCGGCAGGTCCGGCACATAAGCCGAGTAATTGCCGTCAGCCCTTTCGATCACAACCGCGTAGCGCATATCTATTGCCCTCGCTTGATCTGAGCCTGTTTGAAGATGCTATTCAATGTCCCCGGCGCAAGGTCATCCGATGGCTTTCCGGCCACGGTAACGCGTCCCGGTTTGGATGGATGCTTGAATTGCCGATGGCTGCCGCGCGTGGCTACAACATACCATCCGTCGTCTTCGAGCATCTGAATAACCTCGCGAACCTTCACGCTCTGGCCTCAAGGCTGGCCGCACGAAGCGCATAATAGTCAATTCTCCGGATCTCGTCCCATTCCAGTTGCGCGGGGTCTCTGATCGTCATCAGCCGCGGGCCATCCGGCTGTTTGCAGCGAGTCACGACGTACAGCCAGTAACAGTCACGTCTGTCTTCGCCGGTCCGCTTCTCATTCGGGGTGAGGGCAACAACGCCCTCGTCGCCGGCCAGCCCCTTCACCTCGATCAGGCGCAGTTCGCCGGAGTTCGCATCGAACGTCGTTATGTCGCATCCAAGATTCTTCTCATGAACATCCGCGACAACGCGACCCTGCGACCGCTCGTACTCCATCGCCACCCGCATGGCGATTTGTCCGGTCTCCGGGTCGGGCCGGAGATTGCGAACCTCGGGTTGTTCTGGTTCGGGATGCGGAAGGACCAGAACGGCTGTCATCCGTTCGAGACCCTGAAGGGTGAGCGACCGCTGGCGCTCAAGTTCTTCGCGCCGCCTATTCCGGCGCTCCATCAATTCGGCCTGGCGCATCTCGGCTTGGCGGAGGTTGCCGGCCGCTCCCTCGACGCCCCGCTCGACATCTTCCTGAAGCCGGGCGATTCGCTGATCTTCGCGGAAGATCAGTTCGGTCAGCGACGTCCCGACGTGCTGGCGGATTCGCTCGACCTCGGCCAAACGGTCTGTACAGGACTTCACCTGCCGTCACGGGTTGCTCGTCACTCACGCTCATCCCCCCTTGCGCATCTTTTCATCGCCATGCCGATTACGCTGACAAGCCTCCGGCTCGGCCGGCCAAGGTTGCTCGCTGGTCTGTTCTTGAACACTTTAAATAACCCGAATTTGCTTTTACAACCATATCTATCCAAAGCTCCACGATTCAGCTGACAAGCTTAGGAAAACAGTGGGAACAGGTTCCGCGGGCAGAGCCCGCCAGCGGAGCGGGGCACAGGCGGCGCGCTTGAGCGCGACGGCAGCCGGCGGCTAGGATGCGCCACAAGCGGACAGGAATCGGCCCGCTTCCTTGCAGGAGGATCCACCATGGCCGCGGCTGAGCGCATCGACGTGCACTTCCACTTTATCCCGCAATTTTTTCAGGAGGCCGCCTACGCGGCTGGCACCGGCCCCGCCATGGGCCGCTATCCCCAATGGTCTCCGGCGCTGGCCCTGGAAATGATGGACCGCTACGAGATCGCGCTGGGCATCACCTCGATCGCCGCACCCGGAGTCCATTTCACCGCCCCGGACGAGGCCCGCGCGCTGGCGCGTCGATGCAACGATTACGCCGCGGAACTGCGCGCCCAATGGCCGCGCCGCTTCGGCGCCTTCGCCACCCTCCCGATGCATCGGATGGCCGACGCCATCGCGGAAGCCACCTACGCGCTGGACCAGCTCAATTTTCAGGGGGTCTGCCTGTTCGCCAACTATGCCGGCAAGTTCCTGGGCGACCCGCTGTACGATCCACTGATGGCGGCGCTGAACGAACAAAACGCCGTCGCCTTCATCCATCCGGCGCTCCATCCCCTCACCTCTCAGATCGATCTGCCCTGGCCCGGCTTCCTGATGGAGTATGTCTTCGATACCACTCGCGCCGCCGTCAATTTGCTCTTTTCCGGCGCGTTGCAACGCTATCCGCGCATCCGCTTCATCCTGGCCCATGCCGGCGGCACGATGCCCTATTTCGCCTGGCGGCTATCGACCGCGCCGATGGTGGCCAGCTACTTGCCCCAGCTCACGCCCGAACAGGTGTTCGCCGGGATGCGCCATTTCTATTACGACAATGCGCTGTCATGCGGACCGACCACGATGAACGCCCTGCGCACCATCGCCGACCCCGAGCGCATCCTATATGGCAGCGATTGGCCTTTCGCCAACGACCGCGTGGTGCGGGAAGAGGTGAAGACCCACACCGCGCCGCAACTACATAGCAGCGAGCAGCGTAACGCTATCGATCGCGGCAACGCGCTCAAACTCTGGCCGGGGTTAACACAGGGCTAGCGGCGCGCCGTTTTCAGCGCGCGGCGACGACGTCGGCCAAGCGCTCCAGTTGATCGATATCCGAGGCGCAGGGCACGAACAGCAATTCGTCGCAGCCGGCGTCTTGGTAACTACTCAAGCGCTGGCGGATTGCCGCTTCGTCCAGGGCCGCACCGCTGACCAGGCGCTCGGCGATTGGCCCGGCAAAGGCGTAGTAGTCGCGCAGAAAGGTTTCGGCGTGGAATCGCGCCTTGGGTCCCAGAGCATAGTAGGCAAGCGATAAAAAGCGCGGCTGACCTGACCGTCCTCCCTCGCGCCAGAGTTCGCGTACGCGCGCGACGTTGGTGCGGAAAGCCTCGGGGCCGCCACCACCGCCAATCCAGCCATCGCCCACTCGGGCCGCTCGCCTTAGCGCAGCCTCGGTGGCCCCGCCGACGATCAGCGGCGGTCCTTGCGGGTGAGTAGGCGCAGGCCCGATCGCGCCCGCCATCCCCCGCTTTTCGCCGCTCCAAATCCGCCGCATCTCTTGGATTTGCGCGCTCAATTTGCGCCCCCGCCGCTCGCTATCCAGGCCTGCGCCGGTAAAGTCGTCGGTCCGTCCGCCCAATCCCAGCCCAACCACCAGCCGGTCCGCGCTGAGCCGATCCAGGGTCGCTAGCTCCTTGGCCAAAAGCGCGGTGTTGCGCAGCGGCGCAATCAGAATCCCAGTGGCCAGCCGCACCCGGCTAGTCACCGCCGCCGCTGCCGCCAAGCCCAGCAACGGCTCATAGTTGCCATAGACCAGGCGGTCGATGGCAGCCACGCTGGAAAAGCCGCGAGCTTCGGCCCGGCGTGCCCACTCCACAATCTGCTCGGGCGGTGTACCGGGAATCGTAAGTGGCAGAAACACGCCTGCTTCCATGCCATTGGCCTCGCTTAAGCCGGCACCGTCGGAATGCCGGGTTGGATGGCTCATTATTGCCCCTGATCTGTCAGCGTCAATCCTGGCGAGGTGCTCTTTGCTGGGTGCTCTGAAGCATGAGCGTAGTCAATCGCACGTTGACACTGGCGCAAGGGATATGCGCAAATGTTTTCGGTCCCGACCCAAAGCACTGCCAGCCAAGCGTGGGCCGCGCAGGCTTTCGTCTAGCGGAGGATTTGTCGCGATGATCCATGAACTACGTATCTATCATTGCCTGCCCGGCCGCCTGCCCGCGCTGCTTAAGCGCTTTGAGGGCGCCACTTTGAAGCTGTTCGACAAGCATGGCTTTCGTCAACTTGGCTTTTGGACCGTGGGCATTGGCCAGTCCAATCAGGATCTAATTTACATCCTAGGCTGGGAATCGCTCGCCGAGCGGGACCAGAAATGGGCGGCGTTTCAGCGCGATCCCGAATGGATCGCGGCTCGAGACGCCAGCGAGGCCAGTGGACCGATTGTCGCCAATATCAGCAACTCGATTCTGTACCCAACCAGTTTTTCGGCCGCCAAGTAATACCCTCGCCCGCCTGCCCGCGGTTTAGTGCTTCGTGCTCCCCAACAGCCGGTAGACTTTGGGGAGCACCCTTTCTCTATCGCTTTGGACGATCACTCAGCGGATGTTTGCTTGACAATAAATCCGCGCTTCGATATCACGACAGCGCAAGTTTGACGCTTCGGGTGCCCACAAGGGCATAACAGGGAAGCCGGTGAAAAGCCGGCGCGGTCCCGCCACTGTATGTGGCAAGTCGTCTTTGGTGTGAGCCACTCAGGCCCTGACCTGGGGAAGGCTGAAAGGCGGCGGCTAGGGTCGGAAAAACCCTAGGTAAGCCACGAGCCAGGAGACCTACCCGAAATGGATCGGACACAAAACTCCGCGTGGAAACGGAGCGTCCGTAGCCTTTGCCCTACCGGCTGCGTGTGCCTCGTTTCCTGAAGGAACGAGGTTTTTTTATGCCCATAAAGGTTTGGGATCCTGCCGCGCCCTGCGCTTGGCGTATAAGCGAATGAGCCGGTCATTGCGGCGCCAAGCCGCTGTGCTCCTTGGCGCTCTGGCTTTATTGGCGTTGAGTGCCTGGCTGGCCTTGGCGAGCCTGGCGGCCGCTATAGACCGCTCGGTGCTGGGCCTAGGCGCGTTGTGCTTTCTCTTCGGCCTGCGGCACGGTTTCGACGCCGACCATATTGCGGCGATCGACAACGTCACGAGGAAACTGCGGCAGGATGGAAAGCGCAGCCTCACCATCGGAGTGTTCTTCGCGCTCGGACATTCGGCGACCGTGATGCTCCTGTGCCTGCTTATGATCGCAGCCGGCCATTCGCGCGTCGGCCACGAGGTTCTCACCCGCTTGTCGGGCAGCAGTTTGAGCAGGCTTGCTTCGGCGGGTTTCCTGACCATTCTGGGCGCGATCAACGTCGCCATCTTTGTTCAATTGCGCCAACTCGCCAGCGCAACCGGCGCACAGGCCGACGGTTGGAACCGTGAGCTCGAGTCGCTGCTCAACCAACGCGGCATAATCGGGAGAATCTTTGCCACCCTCTACCGGCGAATAAGTGCGAGTTGGCAGATGCTGGTGGTCGGGTTTCTCTTTGGCCTGGGTTTCGACACCGCAACCGAGGTTGCGGTGCTCGGCTTCTCGGGCGAGGCGGCTTCCCACGGTACGCTGCCGCTGTGGGCCATTATGATCTTTCCGGTGATGTTTACGGCGGGAATGGCGTTGGTCGACGGGATGGATGGCGCCTTCATGATGGGCATGTACGATTGGGCCTTCTCCGACCCCGCCAGAAAGCTGTCATTCAATCTAACGGTCACCGGTGTATCGGCGGGAGTCGCCCTGGGCGTGGCGCTGGCGGAATGGATTCAATTCGCGGCTTCTCGCCTGGGCGGGCTACGCACGTTAGCCGAGAAGCTCGACTCTTCCTCTCTTGGTCTAATCGTTACGCTTATTCTGTTGGCGGCCTGGTCCTCGGCGGGGCTGCTGTATAGCCGGCGGAGAAAAGCTTCGCCCACCGCTCCCTCGGGGACCAACGGGCCAGAGTTTCCAGGCGGCCTCCCTCGACAATTTACGCAACCTCACACCGATACCGCGCCCGACCGGCAAGCATTTGGCCCGCTGTTGTTACTGTGCAGCGCTCTTCTTGGAGCCTCAACAGGAAATTGCCTGGCCAGTGAGGGAGAGCAGATCTGGAACTGGCACGTTCAGGGAGTCGTCGTCGGGCAAGGCGATCCGAGCTTTCGCGCCAAGTATTCGGGTCCACAAAGCCTCGATAACGCAGGCCAAGCCCAGGAGACTTTTGGATTCGATTTTTTTGGCGGCTTGCGCTTGTGGAGCGGGGCCGAGGCCCACGTGGACGGACTGATGTGGCAGGGCTTTGGATTGAGCGACACGCACGGCATCGAGGCCTTCCCCAATGGCGAGGCCTTCAAGGCTGGGACCCAAACGCCCAACCTGACCTTTGCGCGCTTGTTCCTGCGCCAGACCATCGGCCTTGGCGGCCAGCGCGAACAGGTTCGTGACGGCCTGCTCACCCTGGCAGGCGAACAGGACGTTTGCCGGCTCACCTTTACCGTTGGCCGGTTCACCCCACTGGATGTTATGGACCATAACGTCTACGCCCAGGACCCGGGGACACAGTTCATGAACTGGGCGATGATGGGCAACCTGGCTTGGGATTACGGCCAGGATACGATCGGCTATACGACAGGCGCGGCGATGGAGTTAAATCAGCCGAAATGGGCTTTGCGCTACGTATTTTTCACGATGCCGCCATACCACAATTTGCAGAATGTTGGCTCTGGTGATTCCGGTGACGACCAGTATCTGATGTGGCCCGCCCGCGGATCGTACGGCCCGTTCTTGCGCTCATGGGCGATGGCGACGGAAGTCGAGCGCCGCTATGGCATCAACGCCCATCCAGGGGCGATTCGGCTCCTCGCTTGGCTCGACGAAGCGAACATGGCCAGCTACCTCGGCGCGGCGGCCATTCTCCGCGCCAACGGTGCGAACGCGAATATCTCACCAGCCCAGGGTTATCATTACAAATACGGCTTTGGACTGAACTGGCAGCAGGAGATTATGCACCATGTCGGAATGTTCTCGCGCCTGGGCTGGAACGACGGCCGATGCCAGGCGCTAGAGTACACCGATGTCAACTGGACGGCATCGCTGGGTGTGAGTGTCGCGGGCGAGATGTGGCGCAGGCCCGGCGACTGCTTCGGGCTCGCGGGCGTCATCAGCGGTGCCTCGTCCGAGAACCAGAAATTCCTGGCGGCAGGCGGCCTGGGTATATTGGACGGGGACGGCGCGCTGAACTATGGCAGCGAGAAAGTCGTGGAGACCTTCTACTCCCTCCGAATCTGGAGAAACGTCCAGTTGACCGTCGATTACCAACTTGTTGCCAACCCGGCGTTTAATCAAGCGCGTGGCCCAGTCTCCGTGCTGGGCACGCGCTTGTACTTCGAGGTCTGACCTAGGTGCCTCTTACCGCGTAACCAGCTCAGGATCAGAGCGCGTGGAGGCGATAGCAAGCTAGCGCGGCCGGCATGCGATCGCTTCGACCTCAATGCGCGCGCCGCGTCCCAGCGCCGCCACCTGCACCGTGGAGCGGGCTGGAAACGGCTCCTTGAAGTGCTCGCGGTAGATCCGGTTCATCGCTTCGAATTCTTTCAGATCCGCCAAAAAGACCGTGGTTTTGACCACGTCGTTAAGCGACAGGCCAGCCGCTTCCAGCACCTCGCGCAGATTGGCCAGAACCCGGCGGGTTTCGGCTTCGATGCCCCCGGCCACGAGCTGACCGGTGGCCGAATCGATGCCCAGTTGTCCCGAGCAGAATACCCAGCCCTCAGCGGCGACTCCCTGCGAATAGGGACCACCGGGATTGGGCGCGCCTTTGGATGAGACCGAGCTTTTCATAGGCGAAACTCTAGTGAGGCGCTCGCCGTCGCGCCAGCACTACCCGATCGTGTCTCGGGCAGACCATGTGCCGCCCGCTCCCGGCCGTCGGCTAGTGCTGGGCGGGACGGTGGCCGTTGATGTGGCTCAGACGGGTGACCTTAAGCACGCCATCGATTGCGCCGATGGAATGCATCAGAGAATTAAGCTGGCTGGCGCTGTTGACGCTCAACTCGAACAGCGAGGATGAACGCTGGCTCAAATCGATGGTTTTGACTTGCGCATTGTTGATGTTGATCCCGGCGGCGGCGATAGTCTTGGTGATGGCGGCCAGCAATCCGGGTCGATCGACCCCAACGACCTCCAGGCGGATTGGATGTGAAGTGTCGTCGCCGGTATGCCAGACTACCGGCACGCGCCGCTGCGGATCGGTCTCCAGCGCCCGCGAGCAACTGGCCAGATGGATCGTGACCCCGCGGCCGCGGGTGATAAAACCGATAATGTTCTCACCCGGCAGCGGATTACAGCAATGGGCGAAGCGCACCAGCACGTCGCCCAGGCCCGAGACCACCACCGCGCTGGTGCTGCTCTTGCGCACATTCTTGCGCTCGGGACCCGGCGGCGGGGTTTCGGGCTTCTCGCCGCGATAGCTCTTGAGTTCCTCGGCGGTCAGCAGCTTGGCCAGGATTTGGTTGACGCCGATAATGCCGTAGCCGACCGCCGCCAGCAGCCCCTCGACGTCTTTTTGCGAAAATTCCTTGAGCGCGGCCTGAAGGCGTCCCTCGCGGCGTAATTGGTTGACCGAAAGCCCCAGGGATTCCAGCTCGTTGTCCAGTAAGGTAACCGCCAGCGCAATCGAACGCTGCGATTCCTGCGCCCGCAGCCATTGGCGGATACGACTCTTGGCGCGCGCCGTGGCGGCATAATTGAGCCAATCCTTGCCCGGAGTCTGCTTCTCGGAGGTGGTAACCTCCACCGTATCGCCCGACTGCAGCTTGTAGCGCAGCGGCACCATCTTGCCGTTGACCCGCGCGCCGATGAGGTGATTGCCAACCTGGGAATGGATGCGATAGGCGAAGTCGATCACGGTCGAGCCGGCAGGAAAGTCCAACACGTCGCCCTTGGGCGTAAAGACGAAAACCTCCTCGGGAAAGAGATCCTCCTTGACCGTGGAAAGGAACTCCTGCGGGTCGGCCACGTTCTGCTGCCATTCGATCAGCCGGCGCAGCCAGGCAAAGCGCTCGGTCTGGCGCGCCGAAACCCCACGCTCGCCTTCCTTGTAAGTCCAATGGGCGGCAATCCCCTCCTCGGCCACCCGATGCATCTCTTCGGTTCGGATCTGGACTTCCATCCGCTGCCCGCGCGGACCAATCACCGTGGTATGCAGGGATTGGTACATGTTGAGCTTGGGCAGCGCGATATAATCCTTGAAGCGACCCGGCACGGGCTTCCAGTTTGCGTGCACCACCCCGAGCGCTTCGTAACACTCGCGCACCGTGGCGATCATGATGCGGAAGGCCACCAGGTCGTAGATTTCCTCGAAGGCCAGCCCCTCGTTACGCATCTTGCTGTAGATCGAGTAGAAATGCTTGGGGCGTCCGGTTACTTCCGCTTTGACCCCAGCCTCGGCCAGGCGGGCGTTGAGAATCTCGATCACTCCGGCGATGTAGCGTTCGCGTTCAACTCGAGTTTTGGCCACGAAGGACTTGAGCATCTGATAGCCGGCCGGGTCCAGGTAGCGCAGGGCAGCGTCTTCCAGCTCCGACTTCAGCCAATAGATGCCCAGCCGATGGGCCAAGGGCGCATAGATTTCCACGGTCTCGCGCGCGATTTCGACCTGGCGGTCCGGGGCCAGATGGTCCAGGGTGCGCATGTTATGCAGACGATCCGCCAGCTTGATCAGGACGACCCGGATGTCATGGGCCATCGCGATGATCATTTTGCGGAAGTTTTCGGCCTGCTTTTCCTCACGGCTTTGAAAGGTGATTTTGGAAACTTTGGTAACCCCGTCCACCAGTCCGGCCACTTCGTTGCCGAAGCGATGCTGGATTTCGGCCAGCGACGTGGCGGTATCTTCGACCACATCGTGCAACAAGCAGGCGACGATGGAGGGCACGTCCAGTTTGAGCTGGGCAATTATCAGGGCCACGGCAAGCGGATGGGTGACGTAGGGCTCGCCCGACATCCGTAGCTGTTGTGCATGCTTGTGCGCCGCGTAGTCGTAGGCCGCACACAGTAAGGCGGGGTCGGCTTCGGGATGGTAGGATTGGACCCGGGTGACCAACTCCCGCAGTTGCTCGGGATGTGGAGGTTCTACGGTTTCCACGGCGCGAATCCTTCGCG